>ERZ808242.310-NODE-310-length-36802-cov-15.225569_pt1 | contig 36802 bp, 25 predicted proteins | sample MGYA00521244_ERZ808242 | MGnify/ENA primary metagenome ERZ808242 (study PRJEB31516, sample SAMN03275573) | gut metagenome | biome: mammalia-associated habitat; material: feces | host: Papio cynocephalus | place: Kenya | collected 2012-07-27 ... | reverse complement strand
ACGCGATTAACGCTTTATCGCATCGCGATAAAGGGTATATCGCAACACAATATACACTTTATCGCAAAATTACCCCACGCAAATCGCGGAGCGACCGACAAAAAACGCCATTTTCGCGTTCTATTTCATCTGTTCTCCGTGACAAACTTTTGCACCAAAAACCTTGACAGACCCAAGGTAAGGCCCATTAGCGGACCTTGCCGTAAATGTATCGGGCCAGACCGTAGACATAACGGCGGAACCCGGGTTGATAGGCCAAGATGTGGTCGAACCACCCCAGATGGCTGCCCACCTGGCGCACCACCATGCCCACATAGACCATGGCAAACAGGGTGCCGATGCCCACGATATACCACTGCCAGGCCCCGAAGAAGACATAACAGAACACGATGGCGAGAACCACAAGACCCGTGTCGACACAGATCTTGACCTTGGGAAACTCGACGCCCGTCACCGCACTGATGGCCACGGGAAAGCCTTCGCCAGGCATCGTCACCGATCCACACCGGACCTCGAAGGCAATGCCGGCTCCAAGGATGGTGCAACCGGCCACCTGCGCCACCAGCTTGGCCCACAATGTGGTGGGAACAAGCCATGCGGTGACCCACATGTTGAGGTCGATAAGCGAGCCAAACACAAACCCGACAAGCAACTGGAACAACTGCACCATCTCGAAGCGCTTCCGCAATACGGCTATCTGACCCACCACAAGGAGCGCATTCATGATGTAGGTGTATTGGCCAATGGTGAGCGGAGGCACACCGTGGCCTTGTTTGCCAGCCGTCTCGAAGACGTAGGGAAGGGTGGAGATGACACTTGACCCTAACATGGAACGCACACATACGGCCACGCCGAAGGTCATGACATAAAGCGAGACGAGCAGCAGGACGTGCTGCCACAAAAACGAAATGATTCGGGCTTTTCGGTTCATAACATCTGCAAAGGTACCCATTTTCAATGAATATGGGGAGGGCTTACCGCAAAAATGAGTAACTTTGCAAACAAAAAATCAATCTATTTCAAAATATGAGAACATCTTCACTCATCATGCTGCTCACCCTGGCCGCACCCGTATCGGCGCGCACGCACGTGACTTCTGACCAGCCCAGCATATCTGCATCCTTCACCCGTATGACCTCTAACACTTCCGGCTCATTGCCGAAGAGCATCACGGAGGATGCTGTCACCGCCGACTTTGTGGACGAGGTGACGATGAAGGGCGACCTGCTGCAGATGCTCGCCCGCTTCGCCCAATACCTGAAACAAGACTTCCAGGACTGTGTGGAGCCCAACAGCGAGGGGGAGGCGTGCGGATGCTTCCGGAGCAACTCGACCATGCAAGCCAACGAGGATGGCGTGCGCTCAAACGCCGACCTGGGCATGATAGCCGCCTTTCTCGTCAGATATGGACAAGGCAAAGTGACGCTGCCCGAGGGGGTCACGTGGGAGGACCTGGAGACCATGGCGCGCAAGAGCCTCGTCTTCGCCTATTCCACGCACAAGGCCAACCGCCTGAAGGCATGTGCAGGCAACCGCCACTGGGGCTCCACCAGCGCCAACGACCACACGTGGGAGAGTTCGCTGTGGGCCATGTCTGTGGCCTATTCGGCTTTCTTCCAATGGGACAAGCTTACAGAGCAGCAGAAAGGATATGTAGAGAAGATGCTCAAGGCGGAATGTAACTACGAGCTGGAGCGCGACATCCCGACCGGTTACAGGGGCGACACCAAGGCGGAGGAAAACGGATGGGAGGCCGATGTGCTGGCCGTCACGCTGGGACTCTTCCCCGACGACCCGCTGGCGCCGCAATGGTTTGCCAGGTTGCGTGAGTTTGCCGTCAACAGTTACAGCCACCGGCGTGACGCTCATGATGATACCGTCATCGACCCGCAATACGACAAGACGACGGTGGCAGACCTCTACCGCGGGCAAAACCTCTATGACGACTACACGCTGCAAAACCACAACTACTTCCACACGTCCTACCAGAACGTGGTGATACAGGAATTGGGTGAGGCGGCCCTGGCCCTCAAACTCTTCCAAACGACGCTCCACGGCACGGAAAAATGGAAAACCCGCGCGCTGATGCACAACAACGATGCCGTGCAGAAAGAGGTGCTCAACTGGCTCGCGCTGGCCGACGGCGAACTGGCCATGCCCAACGGCAACGACTGGAGCCTCTTCCTCTACGACCAGATAACGAGCTACACCACCAACGCCTGTTTCCTCCGTGATGCCGACGCGCTGATGCTGGAAAACCTCGCTTACAAGATGATCAAGGCGCGCCAGCAGACCACTGATGACGGTTCGTGGTTGCTTCGCTCTGACATCGGGCCGCGGCGCATGGGGGTGGAGGCGCATCGCGTGATGATGACGTGGCTCATGCACGAGACCTTGCCGACAGACAGAATGAAGCCCAGCACGTTCGCCGACTTCCGCCATCGATATGGCAAGGCCAAGATCTTCCCTGCACAAAACATCGTGAGGGGCTACACACGCGACCGCTTCACGACCTTCTCGTGGGCACCCGGCATCAAGAGCTACACCGGTTACATAGCCGCCAACTCGGTGGACAAGAACAAGATAGTGGTGCCGTTCAAGGCCAACAACACAGGCAACTTCATCGGTTGGTACACCGTCAACGGCAAGCGAACCAATGCCAGACCTGTGGTAAGCGGCGTCTACCAGCTTGACGGGGAGGCGTGGGCCATGAACGGGGAACTCGCCACCAATGACGAGACGCTCGACAACCGTTTTGCCATCTACTCCACACCAGGCAACGCGGTGATCTATATCGACTGTGTGACAGGACTGGACAAGGGCGTCATCACCCGCGAACAAGGCGGACTGATGGCCATCTCCACCGATACGCTGACGCGCACCGTGCGCACGCTCTATGCGGCGGACGGCAAACGCCATGCGGACGGCACGCGCCTCGCAACGATGACAACCAACTGGGTCAACATCGACAATGCGCTCGGCATCGTGGCGCCCAATGGCAAGCAGATGGCCTTCGGCGACAGGGCCGACAACAACTCAGTGCTTACCTCCAAGCTCTATCCGGCTTACTGCGACAGGGAGCGTACGTTTGGCAAGGGCAGCGTGGTGGACCGCCGAAACATCATCTATTACAGTGGGGTGGATGCTGCCACCACACGACGCATGAGCCAGGAACTGGTGCCGCTGCGCGGCGTGCTGCCCGAAGGGTGGAACGGCGTGCTGGCCTCTGACCCCGATGGTGTGCGCTACCTGCTCATGAGCCACTTCCGTGGCGAAGGGGAAGTCACGCTGACAGGTCTTGCCACCTCACTGGGGGCTCCCGTGCTACCCGTGTCAACCACCATCAGTGGCGACATGGTGCGTCAGGCCACGTTCGTCCTTGAGGAGAACCACAGTGTGGCGTGCCCCATCCATTTCTTTGTGACGGGGCAGGACGTAACCGCCGAGCAGGCGGCAAGCCACGATGCCATCACACTGCGCCCCGCCAAGGCGGGCGAGACACGGGTCGTGGTCCGTTCCGTCATCGGTGGGAAGGTGGTGAGCAAGCGCCTCTCCCTGTCATCGGAGACAAGGGTCAGCCTGACCCGGCGAGGCCTGAAAGTGAAGAAGGTCACCGGGCAAGGCAAGACGCGATAGTCAGTCGTCCAACACACTCCGGATTTTTACTTCTGAGGGGCGAAACCGCAGTGTGTATCCGTAAGTGCCGCTGGTGGGGCAGCGATACTGCGCAAGGCTCTCCTCGGCACCGCAACTGTTGTTGCCCAGTCCGCGTTGCCAGTAATCGAAGTGGGCGTAGACCTGTGGGTCTCTCGTGAGATCATACCAGTGGGTGGCTTTCTGCCATAGGGAGGTCCCCTCGTTGATCCAGGTGCGCTCGTCGTAATGGCTCAGTGAGAACGAGCACTGTCCGTCGGGGTACGAGACGCCCGATGCCGCACCGTTGCCGAATGGCTGCGCGGTGGCATCGATGTCCAATCGCAGTCCCTGGGTGTTGTTGGTCAGGGTCAGTTGGCGCAAGTCCTGATGGTCGCCGTAGGTCTGCGGATGGGTCATGCGCTCGACCATGCCGTCCACGGTCGTGTGGTATCGTCCGAGGTATGAGCCACTCTTGCGGTCGGCATAGTTGGAGCGGGGACCGCGCGCATAGAACTCCACGTTCTCGAAGCCGGGGGCAAACTGCATGGACAGACCCAGACGGCGCGTCTCACCCGTGGGTGTGAACTTCACCTGCATGTCTACCGTGGCATCGGGATAGAAGACGTAGTCGATGCGGTAGTTGCAGTTGGTGGCTGAGCCGTCTACCGACATCGTGACAGTGCCGTCGTCCGCCATGACTGGCGCGGTGGAAATCCGGGTGGAGGTGGACGAACTGGCACATCTAAGGCTGTTGCCCTTGTCGTTGTCGATGTTGCGGCAACTGTTGAAGTCGGGTGAAGCACCCTCCTTCACCTTGCCGTCCGCATCGGCGTTCAGAATGTTTTGGCCATCATAGGTCCAGCGGGTCATCTTGCCGTCGGCGCCAAAGGCCATGACAAACGTTTTCCCACTCTTGTCGGTGCCCTTCACCGTGTAGGCATCAGTGCCGTTGTCACTCAGGCTGAGCGATCCGCCTTCCGCCCGATGAGCCGCGAGAGACACGGAGCGCCGGGTGAGGGCAAACTGCTCGTCGGCCACTGTGTAGCCACGTTCCATCCATTCGTAGTCCTTGTTGGTCTGAAGTTGCAAGGTCACGAGATACTCAGCATCGGCCTCCGCGTCCGTCGGCACGACAGTCTTTATGTCGCCGAGGGTGATGGAAGCACTCTTGCCCGGAGCAATCTCGCCGGGAAGGGTGCCCGTTCCCTCTTCCACGAGGCGCCCGTCCTTTGTCACCTTATATATCAATTGGAACGTTTCGGGCGTGATGGACAGGAAGTTGTATTTGTTGGTGAGCGTGAAACTCTTGTTGGACGCATTGAAGCCGGTGAACGTGACGTACTGATACACCTTCTTCACCTCGCTGAGTTTGGCAGACCACAGGCGGTCGGGCGTGACAAGGCCGTTGTCGAGGAAGTCGCCTTGGAACGGGTCTCCATTGGTTTGGTTGTAGTCATATCCCGCCGTCCAGAGCGGGTACCCATTCTTCTCCTTGACACCCTTGCCCAGTTCGGTAACGTTATAGATGGCCTGGTCCACCCAGTCCCAGATGCATCCGCCGATGATGCTCGTACTGTTCTCTATTATGTCCCAATACTCCTTGAGGTTGCCCACAGCCTGTCCCATGGCGTGCGCATACTCGCAGATGAAATATGGCTTTCCCTGGGTGTTGCTCCCTTCCGCTTTGTTCTTGACCTGACTGACGGAGGGATACATGTCAGAGAAGAGGTCGGAGTGCTTGTTGGTGTTGGTGCCGACACCCGAGCCGTAGCCCCCATTGAACGTGCCTTCGTAGTGAATGGGGCGCGATGGGTCGAGGGCTTTCACGGCGTTGTAGGCATTGTCGAAGCAGATCCCGTCGCCCGACTCGTTGCCCAGCGACCAGAAGATGACGCAGGGATGGTTGCGGTCACGAGCCACCATGCGCGTGTTGCGGTCCACATATTGTGGGCTCCACGATGCGAGGTCGGTGAGATGGGGCTTCTGGTTGATCCAACTTCCGTGACACTCCACGTCGGCCTCGTCCATGACATAGAAGCCCATGGCGTCCATCATGGCATACATCTTCGGCTGGCGAGGATAGTGGGATGTGCGCACGGTGTTGATGTTGGCCTGTTTCATCAGGGTGAGGTCATGGTACATCGTGGCCGCATCGATGGCTCGGCCGTAGGCAGGGTGCGTGTCTTGCGTGTTGACACCCTTGAAGAACACGCGCTGGCCATTGAGGGTGACGATGGTTCCGTCTATCTTGATGTTACGGAAGCCATACCGGGTGCAGAAGGCCATCTCCTCTTGTCCGTTGGCATCCATCTGGCTTATTTCCACACTATATAGATAAGGTGTCTCCGAACTCCACGCGTGGAGCCCCGTAAGTCCCCCGAGGGAGAGCTTGACGAGCTGGTCTTTGCCTGCGGCAAGGGCGATGGCGTCAGTCCCGACGGCTTTCAGCGTCTTGCCCTCTTGGTCCTTCAGTGTTACCTTCAGCATTTTCACTGCCTCTTGCGAGGTGCGGTTGTCCAGTGTGAGCGCAATGTCGAGGTCGGCACTGGTGGCGTCATCGCTCATGTGGGACGTGGTGATGACATGGTCGCTCACAAACACCTTCGGTGTGGCCAGCAGGTAGACGTCGCGGTGGATGCCGGAAAGATGCCACATGTCCTGGCCTTCCAGATAGGACCCGTCACACCAGCGGCAGACCCTTACGGAGAGCTGGTTGGCCTGGCTGTCACCGGTGATGAGTGAGCCGTCGTCGTGGGTGGCGAGAGCCGACGTGATGTCAAACTCGGCATCGGTGTTGGAACCTTGTGAGTAGCCGACGTACTGACCATTCACCCATACCACCACCGCACTGTATGCACCGTCGAAGTGAAGGAACACACGCTTGTCGCTCCCCCATGATGATGGCACGCCAAACGAACGTCGGTAGAAGCCTGTGGCGTTGTGGTCGGTCTCGTTGGTCTGTTGCTGGCTCTTGGCCGCTTGGGGCGGATTATACTCGAACGGGTAGCCTACGTTGGTGTAGACGGGACGTCCGTAGCCCGCCATCTCCCACGACAGTGGCACGCGAATGTGCTTCCATGAACTGTCGTCATAGTCCTTGGCAAAGAAGTCACTCGCCCCGGGACCGCTCTCCGTGCCTGCGACATAGCAGAACTTCCACTCCTGGCCTATGTCGTTCCCCTGGTCATCGAGGGTGCTGTTGAGGCTCTTCACCAAGGCTTCCTCCTCATCGGGCGATTCCCATGGACGCTGGTAGTGGCTGGCATCGGCCTCCATCGAGGCCGTGGAGGGGTAGGGAATGTAGGTGGCGTGCCGCGGCTCCTTGTGATCCTCATACTTTGTCTGGTTGGCAATCCAGCTGGGGCTGAAGGTCGTCGGTGCCTGGCCTGCGATTACTGTCACCTCTTCATAGGTGGCTTCGCTGCGTCCGTCACTGACATAAGCATTCTTGTTGTCATAGGTTCCGTTGCCCTCCCAACTGCCGAGGTAGATGCTTTGCAGTGAGAGTAGCGCATTGAGGTCAGATCCGGAGAGGCCACTGACAAGGGTCTCGTTGACCGACAGGCCGTCGGCAGAGAGCTTCAGGTTTAGCGCGTCGCCCTTAAAATCCACGTCTTTTGTCGTGACCGAGGTGCCCGTTATCCAGGCGATGCGCAGGCGCGTATTGTAGGTGTTGCCGTGATTGTCGGTGAAAGGCAACAAGCTTTTCGGTGTGTAATAGATGTGTAGCTTGTTTCCACCGAACCAGTCCTTGATGTTGTCGCCTATCGAGAGGACGTTCTCTAATGCCTGCTTGCAGTCGGTAACGTTGAGCTTGGCTGATACGTAGTCGCCTTTGCTGAAGTCCACTGTCAGAAGATCGGAAATGAAACGGTTGGGATTGCTGTCGCTGGCAGCTGTCGTTTGGCTATAGTCGTCGTCGTGAAACTTTTTGTTTTTGTCCCATACCAGTGTTGTCGCCTGCTTCTCCAGGTATAGTTCCATGTAGGTGGCGTGGCTTCGGTTGTCGCCTTGTGTGCTGCCGATTTGGATGGTTGAGAGCGCAAGCAATGATTGCAGGGTGCTTGCCGAATACGAGGCCTGCAGCTCGCCGTTGACGAGAAGGCCTTGGTCTCCTATCTCTATGGAGAGAGTGTTGCTGGTGAGCGTGAGGACCTCTTCCGCCTTGCCGTCGCCTGTCGAGGGACGGTTGGGGTTGTCCTTATAGTCAATGATGAGGCGATGCGTGCTGGCTGTGTAGTAGAAATGCAAGTTGACTGCCGTGGTCGTTTCGTTCCACACGCTTATCTCGTTGCCCACCGATAGGATGTTCTCGTTGGTGGCTGTGCAATCGCTGAGGTCGAGTTTTGCCTTGATGACATGGGTCTGGAAGTCGATGGCGATATTGGTGGAGCCATCTTGGGAAAACATGAACTGGTTGCCATCGGGCACATAGTTGTTGGCTAACGGCAAGGCGACAGTCGTGTAGCTATCTGCGGCAAGTGTGGGCTGGAGCATGACGAACAGGGTCATGAAGGAAGCAAGCAGGTATCGCAACTTCGTGTTTGCTGATGATGGTGTTGTAGTTGTCATTGTTCTTGGTTCTATTTAACAACGATTTTCTTTCCGTCCATGAGATAGACGCCCGGCGCAAGTCCCTGGGTGGAAGTGGTATGGCGACGCGCCAGTGTGCCGTCGATGTGAAAGATGTCTGTCGGTGACGAGCAGGCGGGAATGGGCAGGCGGTCGATGCTGGTGGGCGTGTCGCCATCCAACGAGATGGATAGGGGCTTGGCCAGCGACTCGCCGCCTTCGCCGTGGATGAGATATGCACGGAAGCCCTTCATGCTGAGGGTCGTGGTCTCCACATGATGCAACTTGTCATCCCCGGTGAAGACATAGGAACCATAGGGCACCATCGTCTTGTCGTAAGATCCCGCATAGGACAAGCCTTGCCGATTGACGGTTGTGGGCTTGGCGTCGCGTTGCCACGTTGTGGCATCGATGTCTGTTAGGGTGTAGGTGTTGTCAAGACGGGTAGCCTCATGGGGAATGAAAAGGAGGCAGGGGCGCCCGCCTTGGATGCTTCCGTCGGTAATGTCGAATGTTGCTACGATGTTGTCTTCATGTTCTGTCACTCGGGTAAACTCAGCCACCTGTGTGGCCGCACCCCAAAGGCGGGTCACCTGTTCGGCTGTCATGTCGAAAGGCAGGCAGAAGGAGTTCCAGCGTCCGGCATTGAACTTGCGTACCAACGTGACGTCTACCTTTGCCTTGGTAAGGGCGGGCTTGGCGTATGATGTGGCGGCCTCGTTGAGTGTGATCGTCTGGTTGGCCATGTCGTCAACGGTTTGTAAGATCATCCATTGCGCTGGCTCGAAAGCGCACTCGGACATCGTGTGTGTGGTGGACAGTCCCGCGCTTCCCGACGTGGAGGCGTACACAAACTGATGGGTGTTGGCACCTGGGTCCATATGCCCCACGGCATAAGTATCGGCACTGGTGGGCAAGAGGACCCAATCCTTACTGCCCGCTATGCTGTAACTGCCCGTTGGACTGTCCTGCTCCTGGAGCGGCAGGCTGACCGGACTGTCGGACAAAGTCGGCTTACCTTCTGTCACAGCAAGATATTTGTGTAGCGAAACGTTGAAGATGAAGACTGATGACACCAACAACGTGGATAGGTTTGTCATAAGGTGAATGTTAGCGTTAGTTGGTTAATAAGGCAAGGGACTGTCAGGTTGTTCGTCTTCATCGTCATGCCAACAGTCGTAGTTAAAGGATGAGCCATCTTTGGCACCCACCTCAATGTCACCACTGCCATTCGTGATGCTTGAGCCTTCACTGAATTCAACCATTGTGCTGCGAATGGCGTATAACTCAACGACAGTGATGCTTGGTGGAACGTATTTTTTGTACATAGGGTGTGATGAGATAACTGTTAGTTTTATGATGTTGTTACTGCAATGATGCAAAGTTAATCGTTTTATTTTGATTAATGGATTCGCAAATGTTAAAATGTGATGGAATTAAGGAGATGTGTCTTACTTTTTGATATTGTGGTCAGCGCACAAACAGGTCAAATGATAACCCAAGAGTTGAAATCAAGAAAATTTGTCGCATAAATATTTGCGGTTTTCCAAGAAAAAATATAATTTTGAAAACGTTTAACCCACACATTAAAATACTCCTATTCATCTATGGCCAACAACAAGAAAATCATAGAGTGCGTGCCCAACTTCAGTGAAGGGCGTGACATGCAAAAAATCAATTCCATCGTCGACGCCGTGAAAAGCGTGAAGGGCGTGATGTTGCTCAACGTCGACCCCGGAGAAGCCACCAATCGCACTGTGGTGACCTTTGTGGGCGAGCCCGAGGCTGTCTGTGAGGCTGCCTTCCGTGCTGTGGCTCAGGCCGCGCGTGTCATCGACATGCGTCAGCATCATGGGGCCCATCCGCGCATCGGCGCCACCGACGTGTTGCCGCTGGTGCCCGTGAGTGGCGTGACGCTGGAAGAGTGTGCGCAGATGGCCCGACAGCTGGCCGAGCGCATCGCGCAAGAGCTTCGCATACCCTGCTACAGTTATGAGGCGGCAGCCTTCAAACCGGAACGGCGCAACCTGGCCGTCTGCCGCAAGGGTGAGTATGAAGCGCTGGCCGACCGCGTGAGCCATCCCGATGAGGCTCCAGACTTCGGCACGCGCCCTTGGGACGAGGACATGGCAAAGAGTGGTGCCACCGTGGTGGGTGCGCGTGACTTCCTCATTGCGGTCAACTTCAACCTCAACACGACGTCTACGAGAAGGGCCAATGCCATCGCCTTTGACGTCAGGGAGAAGGGACGGCCTATGCGTGAGGGAGGCAAACTGACTGGAAAGATCCTGAAAGATGCCGATGGTAAGACGCTCATGCAGCCGGGAACGCTGAAAGGCACGAAAGCCATCGGATGGTTCATAGACGAGTATGGCATCGCACAAGTGTCGATGAACATCACCAACATCAATGAGACGCCGCTCCACATGGCTTTTGATGAGGTGTGTCGCGCCGCTGCCGCACGCGGACTGCGCGTCACGGGAACGGAAATCGTAGGACTGATTCCAAAGCGTGTGCTCATCGAGGCAGGAGCCCACTACCTCAAGATGCAACAACGATCGGTGGGCGTGCCCGAAGAAGACCTGGTCAAAATAGCGGTCAAATCGATGAGCCTTGATGACTTGCGCCCCTTCAATCCGCGCGAAAAGGTCATTGAATACTTGCTGGAAGATGCCAATCCGAAGAAACGATTGGCGGACATGACGGTCAAGGAGTTTGTGGATGAGACGTCACGCGAAAGCCCGGCACCTGGCGGAGGCACCATCGCGGCCACCCTGGGAGCCCTGGCAGCGGCTCTGGGAACGATGGTCGCCAACCTCTCTGCGCACAAGCGCGGATGGGATGACAGGTGGCAGGAGTTCAGTGGCATGGCCGAGCATGGGCAGAAGCTTGTGGCACAGCTCATGCACCTCATCGACGAGGACACAGATGCCTTCAACCAAATCATGGCAGCCTTTGGCCTACCCAAGGCGACAGATGAGGAAAAGACAGTGCGCACTGCTGCCATCCAACGTGCCACGCGCCATGCCGCCGAGGTGCCATTGGAGACGGTGAGACGTTCGTTTGAGGTGTTTGACCTTTGTCGCGCCATGGCACAGGAGGGCAATCCGGCCAGTGTGAGTGATGCTGGAGTGGGAGCGCTGGCCGCGCGAGCCGCCGTGAGGGGAGCCGCCTTGAATGTGAGAATCAACGCCGCTTCGCTGTCTGACAAGGCTGTGGCTGACGATCTCGTCGCTGAGGCGCAAGCATACGAAGAGAAGGCGGAGAGACTGGAAGAGGAAATCATGGCTATCGTAAACGACAAGATCGGGGAATGATGCGCAGGGGGTACACCATGGGTACATACACCTCATGTATATCATTTCAATGTCACACTTCCCCCTCCTATTTTATATACCACACACTTTGACCACAGGAATACTAAGAAGCTAACTATGACCATCGAACAATTTCAAGCCGACATCAGGGGCGGCATACCCGACACCCTGCCTGAACTGCAAGCGTACGACTTCGCCATTAATCATGCACCGAAGCGAAAAGACATTCTGACCCGTGAGGAAAAGCAACTTGCCTTGCGCAATGCCTTGCGCTATTTCCCCAGGCATCTGCACAGTGCGCTGGCACCAGAGTTTGCAGATGAGCTGCGCAGGTATGGCCGCATCTACATGTATCGCTATCGCCCTACCTACGAGATGAAGGCGCGCCCCATCAGCGAATATCCCCACCGCTCAGAACAAGCGGCAGCCATCATGCTGATGATTCAGAACAACCTGGACCCAAGGGTGGCGCAGCACCCACACGAACTCATCATCTATGGGGGCAATGGCGCCATCTTCCAAAACTGGGCACAATACCGATTGGTGATGAAGTACCTTTCGGAGATGACCGATGAGCAGACGCTCGTGATGTATTCGGGGCATCCGTTGGGACTGTTCCCCTCGCACAAGCGGGCACCAAGAGTGGTCGTCACCAACGGAATGGTCATCCCCAACTACTCGAAACCCGATGACTGGGAGCGCATGAACGCGCTCGGGGTCAGCCAATACGGACAGATGACGGCTGGCTCTTACATGTACATTGGACCGCAAGGAATCGTCCATGGCACCACCATCACGGTGCTCAATGCCGCACGCAGGGTGATGGGCGACACCGCGCGCCATACCACCAACGCCATTCCCCTGTTCGTGTCGAGTGGCTTGGGAGGCATGAGCGGCGCCCAACCGAAAGCTGGCAATATAGCCAAGGTGGTGAGTGTGGTGGCGGAAATCAACCCGAAGGCGGCGCAGAAACGCTACGAACAAGGGTGGGTGGACGAGCTGCACTACGGCCTGGACGAACTGATGCAAGCCGTGATGCAAGCGCTGGACGAGAAGCGTGTGGTGTCGATGGCCTATGTGGGCAATGTGGTCGACCTGTGGGAACGACTGGCCCAGGAGGATATCGAGGTGAACCTGGGCTCGGACCAGACTTCGCTCCACAACCCGTGGGCGGGCGGTTACTATCCAGTGGGCATGACGCTCGACGAGAGCAAGCGCATGATGGCGGCCGACCCTGAGGAATTCAAGAAGCGGGTGGAAGAGTCATTGCGCCGCCAAGTGGCTGCCATCAACCAGTTGGCCGCACGTGGCATGTACTTCTTCGACTATGGCAACGCCTTCCTTCTGCAGGCGAGTAGGGCTGGAGCCGACATCCTGACGGCCGATGGCTCGTTCCGGTATCCCTCGTATGTGCAGGACATCATGGGACCGATGTTCTTCGATTATGGCTTCGGACCCTTCCGTTGGGTGTGCACCTCGTGCGACCCTTCTGACCTGGCCCTGACCGACGAGCTGGCTCTCAACGTGCTGGAAGAAGAGCGCAGCCACGCACCGGAAGACATACAACACCAACTGGATGACAATATTCACTGGATACGTGAGGCAGGTAAGAACCATCTCGTCGTAGGCTCGCAGGCCCGCATTCTCTATGCTGACTGCGAAGGGCGCACGAGGATAGCGCTGGCCTTCAATGAGGCGGTGCGCGATGGCCGGCTGAAGGCACCAGTGGTGCTGGGACGCGACCACCACGACGTGAGTGGTACCGACTCGCCTTTCCGTGAGACCAGCAACATCTACGACGGGTCGCAGTATTGTGCGGACATGGCAGTGCAGAACGTTATCGGCGACGCCTTCCGTGGAGCGACATGGGTCAGCCTGCACAATGGCGGCGGAGTAGGCTGGGGCGAAGTGGTCAACGGCGGCTTTGGCATGGTCATCGACGGCTCAGCCGAGAGTGACCGCAACATCCAGGAGATGCTCTTCTGGGATGTGAACAACGGCATCTCAAGACGGTCATGGGCAAGAAACAAGGGTTCGATGGATGCCATCAAACGACAGATGGAGCACACACCCAACCTGCAGGTGACCATGCCGAACCTGGTGGACGAGGACGTCATTACCCGAATTTTTTAATCTTAAACCATATCATCTGATGGCTAACATTCATGAAATCAGTGCCGGTCATCTCACGCTCGACAAGGTGTGGGAGATATTACGCGGCAACTACAAACTGAAGCTCGGCGAAGACGCCCGTAACCGCATCGTGCGCTGTCGAGAGTATCTCGACAAGAAGATTGCCTCATCAGAGACACCCATCTATGGTGTCACCACGGGGTTCGGCTCTCTCTATAACATATCCATCGGTGAGGACCAACTCTCACAACTGCAAATCAACCTGATGATGAGCCACGCTTGTGGCATCGGCGAACGGGTGCCCAACGAGATTGTCAAGCTGATGATCTTGCTGAAGATACAGTCGCTCTCCTATGGCTATTCGGGATGTAAGGTGGACACGGTGGAGAGGCTCGTCGATTTCTTCAACCATGACATCTTCCCAATAGTCTACATGCAGGGGTCGGTGGGCTCATCGGGCGACCTTGTGCCCTTGGCACACCTTTGCCTGCCACTCGTCGGACTGGGAGAAGTGGAATACAACGGACAGCGCATGAGTGGCGCACGACTCTTGCAGACCATGGGATGGGAGCCCATCAAACTGGCTTCGAAAGAGGGATTGGCGCTGCTCAATGGCACGCAAAACATGGGAGCTTTCTGCTGCTGGAGCATCATTCAAGCCACCAAACTGTCCAACTGGGCTGACTATATCGCTGCCATGTCACTTGATGCCTATGACGGCCGCATCGAGCCGTTCTATCATGCTGTGCATGCCGTGCGCCCACACCAGGGACAAATGGATACGGCTGACCACATCGCGCACATCCTGGAGGGCAGCGAGCTCATCCGTCAGCCCAAGCACCACGTGCAGGATCCCTATTCCTTCCGTTGCATACCGCAGGTGCATGGGGCCGTGAAAGACACCGTGCGCTATGTGCAGCAGGTGACTGATGTGGAGATCAACGCTACGACGGACAATCCCACCGTGGTGCCTGATGACGACATGGTCATCTCGGCAGGCAACTTCCATGGTGAGCCCATTGCCCTGCCGATGGATTTCCTGGCCATTGCCATGTCGGAACTGGCCAACATCTCCGAACGCCGCATCTACAAACTGGTGTCGGGTACGCGTGGACTGCCCAGTTTCCTGGTGGCCAATCCGGGTGTGAACAGCGGATTCATGATCACCCAATACACAGCGGCAAGCATTGTCAGCCAGAGCAAGACGCTATGCATGCCGTCGTCGGTGGACAGCATACCTACCTCGCAGGGCCAGGAAGACCATGTGAGCATGGGTGCCAATGCAGGAACGAAACTCTATAAGGTGATCCTCAATACGGAGCGTGTGCTGGCCATCGAGCTATTCAACGCGGCACAGGCCCTTGAGTTCCGACGTCCGCTGAAGTCATCGCCCATCGTGGAGAAAATATTCAAGGACTACCGCAAGACGGTGCCGTTCATCGACAAGGACACGGTGATGTATCCGCTCATAGCCAAGTCGGTGGACTTCCTTCGCACAGAATCCTTGGAATAACGCCCCAATCTCCCATGCGCATTCTGATTACACATATCAAGACCTTGTATGGTCTGCACCCCGCCTCATGCCTGCGCCTTTCTGGCGCGGACATGGGTGTGGCCCATTCACTCGACGACGCTTGGCTATCGCTCGTAGATGGAGTCGTGGAGGACTATGGACCCATGAGCGCCATCCGGCAGGACCGGCATGCCGATGAGACTGTCGACGCCCGAGGAGGACTGGTGCTGCCTGCCTTTTGTGACAGCCACACCCACCTGGTCTATGCCGGCAGCCGGGAGCACGAGTGGGAGGACAAGATACGCGGCCTCAGCTATGCCGAGGTGGCTCGGCGGGGTGGAGGCATCCTCAACTCGGTCGACCTCTTGCATCAAACGCCGGAAGAGGAGCTCTTTCGTCAGGCAATGGAACGCATGCGTGAAATCATGGACAAGGGCACAGGATGCGTGGAGATCAAGAGCGGATACGGCTTGAACACGGCCGATGAACTGAAGATGCTGCGTGTCATCAGGCGCGTCCGTGAGAGTGTGCCCATCCGGGTGGTGAGCACCTTCTTGGGGGCTCATGCAGTAGCTCGCGACTATGTGGGGCGACAGGCCGAATACGTGGATCTCGTCATCCGTGAGATGTTGCCGGAGGTGGCAAAGGAAAAACTGGCCGATTTCGTCGATGTGTTTTGTGACAAGGGCTTCTTCACTCCTGAGGAGACGGATCGCATGCTTGAAGCTGCGGCCAAGTATGGCCTGCGCCCTAAGGTTCATGTGGACGAGCTCGCGTCTTGCGGCGGGTTGCCTGTCTGTGTGCGACACCACGCCGTGTCGGTCGACCACCTGGAGAACATGGACGAGAGGGACATCCCGCTGCTGAAGGCCAGTGACACGATGCCGACCCTCTTGCCAGGCACCTCGTTTTTCTCCAACATGCCTTACGGAAAGGGACGGATGATGATCGACAGCGGTCTGGCAGTCGCCCTGGCCAGCGACTACAATCCCGGCTCCACCCCCTCAGGCGACATGCGGTTTGTCATGTCGCTGGCTTGCATGAAGATGAGGCTGCTGCCGACGGAGGCTCTCAATGCGACAACCATCAACGGGGCTGCTGCCATGGGGCTGTCAGGCACCCACGGCAGCATACGGCGTGGCGCGCGCCCCGGCATTATCCAGACAAGGCCCATTCCGTCGTTGACCTATCTGCCCTACGCCTATACCACACCATGCATCGAGCGAACCTTTTTCTGAGTGTGGGCGCAATAGTGCTTTTTCCGAAACAAATAGGGAATTCCCTATTGCTGGATAGCTTTTCATTTCCTATATTTGCAATACGCAGACAAGCCAAAAACGCTGAAGGAGCAAGCTGAAAGCAACGGCAGGCGCAGGTTGTGTCTGTGGCCAACATATGTATAACACAAAATGGTTTGCAACTATGAAGGAGAAAGACAAGATGATCAGTGCTGCCATCATAGCGATAGGCATCATGGTGTTGGGATTGTTTTTGAAAGCCGGAATGGACAATTTCACGGAGAAAGACCGTAAGGTGACAGTGAAGGGACTGGCGGAGAGCGAAGTGAAGGCTGACAAGGTCACGTGGCCCATTGTCTCCAAGGAACTTGGCAATGACCTGCCTGAGCTCTACGACCGCATCGCGCAGAAGCAACAGGCCATCAAGCGGTTTCTGATGGCCAATGGCGTCACGCAGGGCGAGATAACCGTCAACGCACCACAGGTGGTGGACCTCTCTGCTGACCAGTACAGTGCCAATAACAAACCCTACAGATACAACATCACGCTGGTGATTACGGTGACCTCGAAACATGTCGATCGCGTGCGAAGCATCATTGCCCGACAGGGAGAACTGCTGAAGCAAGGGGTGGCCATCGTCGCTGGAGACTACAACAACCAAATCACCTATGACCTCGAATCGTTCAAGAAGATGAAACCGAAGATGATGACGGAGGCCATCGAGAACGCACAGCAGACCGCCCAGCAGTTTGCCAAGAACAGCCATTCGAGACTCAACAAGATAGTCAGCGCCGACCAAGGGCAGTTCTCTATCGACAACAGGGATGAGAACACGCCGTGGATCAAGCGCGTGCGTGTCGTCACTACCGTCACTTATTCGTTGAAAGACTGACGGATAACCCTTAACCTTTACTGACCGCTTCCCAACGGAATAAGATGGGAGGCGGTCGTTCATTAGAAAAAAAATACATACACAGTAAGTCATGAAAGTATTATTAGTAAGCGCCAGTCCGCGGCGCAAAGGAAACACTTACACCGCCTTGTGTGAGGTGGCCAAGACCCTCGAGCAAGACGGCATCGAGGCAGAAGTGGTGGAAATAGGCACCAAGCCCGTAAGGGGATGCATCGCCTGCAACTGGTGCAAGCAACACGCCGACGAGCATCGTTGCGCCTTCGAGGATGACATGGTCAATGAGATTTCCGCCAAGGCGGAGAAGGCGGACGCCTTTGTTTTTGGTGCTCCCGTCTATTACGGGCAACCCAACGGCAGTGCACTCTCGCTCATCCAGCGTTTGCTCTACAGCAATGGCGCGGCTTTTGTCTACAAGCCTGTTGCCAATGTGTGCGTGTGCAGGAGGGGAGGCGCTGACACTGCCTACCAAACGCTCAACATGATGTTTGAGATGATGAACATGCCTATCGTTACCTCACAATATTGGAACATAGCCTATGGCCGCGAGCCCGGACAGACGGCGCAAGACATAGAGGGCATGCAGACCATGAGAACCTTGGCACACAACCTGTCGTGGATCCTGAAGAAATTTCACGGTGTGCCCACGGGCGAGCGCCCTGACAAGGAAGCGGCTTGGACACCGATGAACTTCATCAGATAATTACTGGTCATGAGTAACATTGCGACACGTCACCCCAATCAGCTACTGCGCGTGGTGGAAGGCAGGATGCCTTTCATGGGGTTTGAGACATATTACAGGATTGTTGGTGACAAAAGCGACAAGGCTCCCTTGCTACTCATACATGGAGGCCCCGGCTCCACCCACAACTATTTTGAGGTGCTCGATGATTTGGCTCTGACTACGGGTCGCCAAGTCATCAGTTATGACCAATTGGGCTGTGGCGAGAGCTATGTCGAAGGTCGTCCCGAACTGTGGACCTTGCAAACTTGGGAGGACGAGCTGGATGCCCTCCGCCGGCATCTCCACCTTGACAGGGTGCACCTCCTCGGCCAGTCGTGGGGTGGCATGCTCATCATCGCTTACCTCATCGACCGTAAGCCGGAAGGCGTTGAATCGGTGATACTCTCGAGCACCTTGTCGTCGAGCGCTTTGTGGAGTCATGAGCAACAGCGGTTGATTTCGTTCATGCCCCTCGACGAGCAACGGGCCATAGCGCATGCCGTGGCAACAGGAAACTTTGAGGAGCCGGGCTATCTCAGGGCCAATGAGCACTACACGGCGCTCCATGCTGACGAGATAACAGATGATACACCGGAGTGCTTCCGTCGCAAGAAACGGTTTGGCACAGAGGCGTACGTGACGGCATGGGGCCCCAACGAGTACACCCCGACAGGCACGCTCAAGGACTTTGACTATACCAGCAGGCTCTGTGAAATCAAGCAGCGCTCGCTCGTCATCAGCGGGACCAACGACGAGTGTACCCCGCTGATCGCCAAGACCATGTATGACCATATTCCTCACTCACGCTGGGAACTGCTCGACGGAGCGCGCCACATGACCTTCATTGACCAAACAGAGACGTATAAGAATCTTCTGGCTGATTGGTTGGCAACCGATGGTCCGTCACCAGATGACGCTTAGCATGGCTTAGCAGACGTTTGGCTGTTGCTTGCTGCATGGTTTCGTAGAGGCAAATGGCCTGAAAAGGAAGGAAGCGATTCCTGCCTTTTCAGGCTGTTTCTTATGCATGCCGTGCTATATTGTCATGATTTTTGGTGCAAAAGTTTGTCACGGATTTCAGTTGAAATAGAACGCGAAAATGGCGTTTTTTGTCGGTCGCGCCGAGATTTGCATGGGGTAATTTTGCGATAAAGGGTATTTTATGTTGCGATATACCCTTTATCGCGATGCGATAAAGCGTTAATCGCGTCATGATAAAGGGTATATTGCAACGCGATAAAGGGTATTCTTTGATGAAAAGTATTTACTTTTTGACCTTAACAAAATCCGTAATCTTATAAACGTCTAATTATCAACCAATTACGAAAAATGCCGAAAAATCGCGTATTTCGGCTAAAATATTTCGAAGTTGAAAATAACGCCTGTTTTTTTATATACATTGTCCGCTTTCTTCAAGGTGAGCCACATCCCTGATGGCAATTGAGATAACTCACTTATTCGTGGAAAGCCATCAGATGCTCGTATCTGCGCTTCATCATTCGTCGATAAATGTTGCGCAGCCACAACCTGTGGCAGGCGATGAACGTTATGCCGACGGCCATGATAATCAACCATGCCACATAGTCGGCGAGGAAGGTCTCCAATATGGAAATGAGCGCGATGGGAACCAGGAAGGCTACCATCTCGACCACCACTTGCAAGGCACTGTTTTCTACGCCCGTCTTGCTGATGAACGCCTCGTTAAGCGGAAGCTTCTGTTTGTTGTAAACGGCCAGTTGCATCAGGATGCAATATTGGAACCCTGCTGTGAACGTGCCATACGACAGCAGCATCAATAAGCTCCACTTACCCATGAAGACCATGGGCAACATCAGTACAAAAGGTAACACCAGTAAACCGCAGAAAAAGTAATACTTGGCCTGCAGCAACTTGAGAATGTTTTCCCTGTGCACCATCAGCGCATCGATGTAATTGGCCTCATACGACATTACACGGATGAGCAGGATGGAGCCATAGACCACAAAGTTGTAGAAACACCAAAAATTGACCATTGTCTTGCTGTCATAGATGTCGGTGAAAGTGATCACGAGACTCAATATCAGCACAAGCACAGTGGTGGAGATAAAGGATTTGCGTGGGTTCTTGTTGCGCATCAGCGACTTGATTTCTATCTTCAAGTATTCACCTATCTCACCAAACTGGTTGAGCAATGAGAAGTCGCTGACGTTCTTGATCTTGGCGATTTTCTGCTTTCCCATTTCCAGCCATACGTTGTTGTATTGCAGCTTGCGATTGACCAGCAGCAGGCCCGACAGTAAAAGCATGGCGACGAGATGGGGGAGCACGCTGCCATGCTCCAGGCATGTGCCGATGGTAGCATAACAGTCGAAGAATGTGTCGAAATCTGAAAATATCCAAACGCTGTACCCCCCCAGGTAGACCAAGGCTGGCAGGATCCACCACAAAGGAGTGCCCAGCACTAAGGTGCGGCAGATGGAATACCACTGGCTATTGGCCAAAATGAGAAGATAGTAGAGAACCAGCAGAGACACCATGGTCATGAAGCCATAGCTGAAGACGACAGACATGAGGCAATAGGGAATCAACAAGGCAAACCAAGTGAGGTTGCCCCATCCCAGAAGAGAAGAAAGCAGGAAACTGTCAATGCATGCATAGCGGGGCAGGGGGAGCAGCACATAAGGCTTGATGATCTGCGAAGGTGTCTGCTGGGCCATAAACCTTACACCGAAATCGAGGGTCAGGATGAATGGCAACACACCAAAGATGAATTGCACCGCAGTGTGGCTGTGCGAGTCATTGGCGCTTAAAGCCAGGAGAATGGCAAACATGATGAGATACAATACCATCAAGACCATGAAGAAGCCGATGACCCACCGGGCCACCCTGTTGGCGTAGAACATGGGATTGCGGCGCTCTGCCAGTTGGCGGTGACGTTTCAGCAGGCGATAGAGCTGAAAGAAGGAGAGGTGTGGGTTCAGGGCGTTGTATCTCATTGTGTTCTGTGGTTATCGCAGGTCAATGACTTCTGCGGATGGAAAATCCTTCTGTCGGAAGGTGAATATGCCGTTGGACAAGCTCTTGGCCTGAAATCCGGTGACGGAGATGGTGGTCCATGAGCCGTTTTCCTTCATCTTGACCATGCTGGGCACATGTGACCTGCTGTTGACCGTCAGGTAGATTTCCTGCACGGCCTGTTTCTTGTTTTGCGCAGTCATATGCACCACATAGTTGGATCCCTTGGTCGTCACACCGAGGTTGTAACCATGTTTGTATAGGGTGATAAAGGCATAAGGATTCATCCGCATGCGTTGCGCTGCGGAGGGCGTGGAGACGTTGACCTCATTGGTCGACTTCAGATAGCTCCACTGCGTCTTACCATTATACCAGACGGTGGCCTTTGGTGTGCTGGCATGAAACATGTTGCCCTTGATGGCTATGGCGCCCGATGTGGAGCCTATCTTGCTTCCCGACACGGTAAACCTTGCTGTGGCACCTTTCCTGTTGCCCACGATGGATGCGGTCTTGTCGAGCACCTTGCGCGCCAATGTGGGGTTTTGCGCATAGGCGCCTATCATCTGCAGCGTTGCCAAGAGCAACAGGATAATTGTCTTTTTCATTTCTTATTTGTCATTAGTTTCTGTAGACAATAACGTGCGGGCACTCATTATGTTACGTACTTTAAGAAGCTTTAACGCCTTTCATCGGTTTCCATGTACTTGCGCCAGCGTCACGTTCAGCGTGTTCTCATCGGCGATGAGCACCTCACGGGGCTTCGATCCCTGTGCCGCACCCACAATGCCGGCAGCCTCCAGTTGGTCCATGAGTCGTCCGGCACGGTTGTATCCGATGGAGAAGCGACGCTGGATCATGCTCGTCGAGCCCTGCTGGGTGATGACGATGGCACGTGCTGCCTCGTCGAAGAATGTGTCAAGACTGCCGAGGTTCGACTCGCCGCCGGGTCCCCCAGCACCTGCTTGTGGATCGTCAGGTTCCGGTAGTTCCATGGGGTCCATCGGACCGGGCTGGTCGGCGATGTGATCATTGATGGCTTCTATTTCGGGCGTATCGATGAAAGCGCACTGCACACGCACGGGGTCACCGCCCGAGAGGAACAACATGTCGCCGCGGCCCACCAACTGTTCGGCGCCTGTACGGTCGAGGATGGTGCGTGAGTCGATTTGCGATGCCACACGGAACGCCATGCGGCCGGGGAAGTTGGCCTTGATGTTACCCGTGATGATTTTGGTTGTCGGGCGCTGTGTGGCGATGATCATGTGGATGCCCACGGCACGCGCCAGCTGGGCGATGCGGGCGATGGGAAGTTCGATCTCTTTGCCTGCCGTCATGATGAGATCTCCAAACTCATCGATGATGACCACGATGTAGGGCATGTACTCATGGCCATCCGAGAGGTTGAGGCGATGGTGTATGAACTTGTCGTTATACTCGTCGATCTTCTTCACTTGCGCCTTCTTGAGCAGGTCGTAGCGGTGGTCCATCAGTTTGCAGAGTGAGTTGAGCGTTCGCACCACCTTCTGCACATCCGTGATGATGGGCTCGTCCTCATTCTCGGGCAGGGCGGCCATGTAGTGGGGCGTGATCTTGCTGTAGACACTGAATTCCACCTTCTTCGGGTCGACAAGCACAAACTTCAGCTCATTTGGGTGCTTTTTATATAATAAGGAGGTGATGATGGCGTTTAGGCCCACCGATTTGCCCATGCCCGTGGCACCGGCCACCAGCAGATGGGGTATCTTGGCCAGGTCGACCATGAACACCTCGTTGGTGATGGTCTTGCCCACCGCCATGGGCAGTGCCATCTTGGTGGTCTGAAACTTCTTCGAGTTGAGCACGCTCTCCATTGACACTATCTGCGGGTTCTTGTTGGGCACCTCTATGCCGATCGTGCCCTTTCCGGGAATAGGGGCGATGATGCGTATGCCAAGCGCCGAGAGGCTGAGTGCTATGTCGGCTTCCAGACCGCGTATCTTGCTGATGCGCACGCCCTCGGCAGGTGTAATCTCATACAGTGTCACAGTGGGGCCGACGGTGGCGTTGATTTTGCTGATCTGCACACCAAAGCTGTTGAGCACTTCGATGATGCGCGCATTGTTGGCCTTGATCTCGTCCATGTCAATGTTGGCGTTGGTGTCATACTTCTTAAGGAGCGTCAGTGTGGGGAACTTATATCGCGCATAGGGGTCCCAGGGGTTGATGGGAGCTTGCGGCTGGTTTTCGTCGCCCACCGTGTTTCCCGTCGCCTTGTCTTCCATGTTTATCTTCTCTACGGTCAGCGAGGCCTCGTCGTTCTTCACCTCGTTGGCGTTTGTGACATGCAGTGTGGCTTCTCCTTCCTCCGTGGCTGTGGGTTGCTGCCCTTGGGTAGTGTCTGTCAAGTCCACCACTTGTGGCTTGTCGTCATCCTGGTCGGTTGTGGCGGTGGACACCTCAGGGCTCGCTGGCTCGTGGCTCTCCCAACTGGGTTCCTGCTCCATCACGTCGTCGCCGGTGTTGTCGGTCACGGTAAACTTCACCTTACTGCGAATGTATTTCACGGGGTTGAGTGCCTTCCTCACCACGTTTATGGTCTCTGAGGTGAGGTAGGTGAGAAAGGCCAAGGCTACCACGAGCAGCACGGCAGTCAGTCCGGGAGGACCTATGAGGTTCTCCAGGAACTGCTTGCACAGCAAGCCATGGGCGCCACCGGGGTTGAACACCAAGTCGCCTGCAAAGGGAGAGAGAAAGGTGGCCAGGGCGGCAGAGCTCCAGAGCATGATGATGCTCAAGCACAAGAACCACTTGAGCAAGTTGACACTGTAGGCGTGCATCATCTTCAGAGCTGCGAGCACGAAGAAGAAAGGTATGAGGAATGCGGGAAAGCCGAAGTTGACCGCAATCAGATAATAGGACACCAGGGCACCGATGGAACCGCAACTGTTGGCGAATTCATGGTGCTGGTTGAGCCATTCGCCCGGGCGCATGCTTTCCAAAGTGCTCTGGTCCACTTGCCCGGTGACGAGATAAGACACCATGGCGATGATGGTCACCACCGCCAAAGCAAGCAACAAAAGTCCTGTGAAAAAGCCCGTGGTTTCGCTTTCCAGTATATTTTGTAAGCCGATTGCATAGCCGAACGACTTCGACTTGCGCTCAGTTTTCTTTTTTCCCATTTTGTTTGTAGTTTTATTAGCTGCAAAATTAATAGATTTTACCGTAAAACCAAAGGATTTCATGGCAATTGTTTTGTTAAAAAAGGAGTTTTCGCTTCACTATAATTTTCATGGTATGCTTATTTTGACGTCATGATCATTTGCGGCTCTTATGAGGAACCATCAAGGTCGCTTGTGACTTCCGTTGCTCAACTGCGCTGATTTTAGAGGTCATCCATCAAGATATGTTTTTTCAACCTTTGTTTATAATAAAACTCTAAAACATGGGAAAGTTTCACTTTTTTTTTATACTTTTGCAAGCTGATACGAAGAGAAAATGAAGAAAACGCTCTACAACAAGTTCGACAAGAAGGCAATCACAGGCTTGCCACAAGTGAAGTTTCCAGGAAGGATTATCTCTGTCATTTCACCAGGTGAAACGCAAAAGGCCGTGGACTATCTTCTGTCCAGTGACATTCTCGGGGTGGACACCGAGACAAAACCTGTGTTTCACAAAGGCGAGCACCATCAGGTATCCTTGCTTCAAGTGTCCAACCGTACCACTTGTTTTCTCTTCCGTCTCAATCTAACGGGCATCACACCCGCCATCAAGCAGTTGCTGGAGGACACTACCGTCAAGAAAATAGGGCTCTCGTGGCATGATGACATTCGCGGCTTGGAAGAGCGTGAGAAGTTTAAGCCCGGGCTATTCATTGACTTGCAGGACATTGTGCCGAAGCTGGGCATCGAAGACATGAGCTTGCAAAAACTATACGCCAACATTTTTCATCAGAAGATATCCAAGCGTCAGCGCCTTTCCAATTGGGAAGCGCCGCTTCTTGACAACAAGCAACGCCAGTATGCGGCCATTGATGCTTGGAGTTGCATCTTGCTCTATGAGGAGATTCTCCGTCTGCATGAGACCAAGGAATATGAGCTGGTACTCGTCCCTGAACCCGAGTTGCCCGCTCCCAAGGCCGATGGCGAACAGGAGTGCCTTGCAAATGGACACGAAGATTAACGAAGAATTATAAAACGCCATGTACAAGAACGTTTATCTGAAAAAAGGAAAGGAAGAGTCATTGCTTCGCTTTCATCCTTGGGTTTTCTCTGGTGCCATCCAACGTGCCGACGAAGGCATTGAGGAAGGTGACACGGTGCGCGTCATCACCCATGCGGGCGATTTCATTGCCGTCGGACACTATCAGGTGGGCAGCATCGCGGTGCGTGTGTTGTCATTTAGCGACATCACCGTCGACCAGTCTTATTGGCATGAGCGTTTGTCCGCCGCACTGACCATGCGGCAACGCATCGGCATCGCTGACAATCCGCAAAACAATACTTACAGATTGGTGCATGGCGAGGGTGACTGGTTGCCGGGATTGGTCATTGATTGCTATGGCCCGACGGCTGTCATGCAGGCTCATAGCGTAGGTATGCACCGCTGTCGAATGGATATCTGCCGTGCGCTCGCCGATGTGATGGGCGACCGCATCCAGCAGGTCTACTACAAGAGTGAGACCACTTTGCCCTACAAGGCTCATCTTGAGGAAGAGGATGGTTTCATCTTGGGTAGCACACATGACAATGTGGCTGTGGAGAACGGCCTGAAGTTTCATGTCGATTGGTTGCGCGGGCAGAAGACGGGGTTCTTCGTTGACCAGCGTGAGAACCGCTCTCTGCTGGAACATTACTCAAAGGGTAAGTCTGTGCTCAACATGTTCTGCTACACGGGCGGCTTCTCGGTCTATGCCATGCGAGGTGGTGCCCAGTGTGTCCACTCTGTTGACAGCAGTGCCAAGGCCATCGAGATTACGAACAGCAATGTGGCTCTCAACTTCCCAGGCGATATGCGCCATGAGGCTTTTTGCGAGGATGCGTTTCGCTTCCTGGAAGGACGGACGGACAAGTACGACATCGTGGTGCTTGACCCGCCAGCCTTTGCCAAGCATCGCGCCGCGCTCCACAACGCTCTCAAGGGATATATCCGCTTGAACGCCAAGGGGCTCCGTCTTGTCAAGGAGGGTGGACTGCTGTTCACATTCAGTTGCTCGCAGGCGGTAAGCAAGGATCAGTTCCGAAGTGCTGTCTTTACGGCCGCGGCGCAGTCTGGCCGCAAGGTGCGCATCCTTCACCAGCTCCATCAGCCGGCTGACCACCCCATCAATATCTACCATCCCGAGGGTGAGTATCTGAAGGGACTGGTGCTCTATGTGGAATAATACCAGGAACGCAGCCCCCAAAAATTCCATAAAGACATGACAGAAAGCTTCGAACAAAAGATAGAAAACGCCATAAGCCGTCACGACCTGCTGTGTCGTGACGGCTTTTATGTTGTCGCCCTGTCAGGTGGACCGGACAGCGTGGCGTTGCTGCGTGTGCTTGTGGCCTTGGGCTATAAGGTTCATGCGGCTCACTGCAACTTCCATCTGCGTGGTGAGGAGAGCAACCGCGATGAGCATTTTTGCGAACGGTTATGCAATAAGTTGGATGTCCAATTACACAAAATACACTTTGACACAACGGCTTACGCCAGTTTGCATCAAGTGTCCATTGAGATGGCGGCACGGACGTTGCGCTATCATTATTTCGCTTCTCTCTGTAAGGACATCAATGCGCGTGGCACCTGTGTGGCCCATCATCGTGACGACCAGGTGGAGACTATCTTGCTCAACATCATTCGGGGCACAGGCATGAGTGGATTGCAGGGCATGAAATGGCGTAATGGCAATATCCTTCGCCCCATGCTTGAGGTGTCGCGACAGGAGGTGATTGACTACCTGAACCTGCTGGACCAAGATTTTGTGGTTGACCACACCAACATGGAAGATGAAGTGCAACGCAATAAGTTGCGGTTGAACATCATTCCACTGTTAGAGGAAGTCAACCCTGCTGTCAAGGATCATATCTTACGCATGGCAGGTCATGTGGCTCAGGCTGACAAGGTCATTCGCTACACGCTTGAAGAACAGGAGAAACGCGTTTGCGAGACAATGCCAGAGAAGCATTTGGCGCTTGCCGTCAACCTCCGCCAGCTATCCAGTCTTCCTTCGCCCGAGTACTTGCTGTGGCATCTGATGAGCCCTTACGGCTTTCATCGAACGCAAGTGCGTGAAATGGCTGAAAGTCAAATGGTTGGTAATATGTGGTCAACCGATAGATGGATTGCTTTCATTGAGCGTGAGCACCTGTGCGTGGCGAGACGCGATGACTGGGAATGTGGCATGAAACCACTGCGCATCCCTGAAGCCGGTACTTATATCGTTCGTCAAGGTGAAGATGAGAGGCGAATTACGGTGCAGATACAGCCCTTTTGCTGTGAGCCTTCGCGCACGGCCGATGTGGCCACGCTCGATGCCGACAAGGTCGTCTTTCCGCTAACTTTGCGCCCCGTACAAAGTGGCGACCGCTTTGTGCCATTCGGCATGAAGGGGTCAAAGTTGGTATCCGATTTCCTGAAAGACCAAAAAGTGCCCACGCTTGACAGGCGCCGCCAATGGGTCTTGGTTGACAACACGGGAAACGTCGTTTGGCTTGTCGGAAGGCGCGTCGACAATCGGGTAGCCATTCTTGGCGGGACCACACAAAAGGTGCTGACCGTTAAATGGACGTGAAATTATCGAAAGATAGGTCAAAAAACGCTATTTTTCGCACAGTTAAGAGGAGAAAAGGGTAAATTTGCATAACGGAAACACAAAATATTCAATTGCGATATGTTCACAGAAGCAGACAAGAAACAGATTGAAGGCCGTGGCATGACCGTGGCACAGGTGGAGCGACAGCTCGTACAACATAGGGAAGGATTCCCCTTTCTGAAGATAGAGGCAGCTGCAGCAGTAGGCAAGGGTATCATCGCTCCCGATGAAACCGAGCAAAAAGAAGCCGAGAAGTTGTGGGAAGACTATAAACGTGAGGGGCACAAGGTGGTCAAGTTTGTGCCCGCCTCGGGTGCGGCCAGCCGCATGTTCAAGAACATGTTTGCCTTTCTCAACGCTGATTATGACACACCGCAGACCGACTTTGAGAAGACTTTCTTCGACAATATCACTAAGTTTGCATTCCGCAAAGCCCTGTGTCAGAAGTGTCACGCCAACAACGGCAAGAGTGTGAAAGAACTAATCGCTGAGGGCAACTATAAGGCGGTGGTTGCCAACATGCTCAATGCCGAGGGCCTCAATTATGGCCAACTGCCAAAGGGCCTGCTCCTCTTCCACGAATATGAGGACGGCCCGCGTACCCCCATGGAGGAGCATCTTGTGGAGGCGGCACTCTACGCCAACAGTGATGGTGAGGCCAATGTCCACTTCACGGTGAGCCACGACCACCTACAACTTTTCGAGAAACGAGTGGAAGAAAAGAAGGCGTACTACGAAAAGAAATTTGGTGTGAAGTATCATATCTCCTTCTCCGAGCAAAAGCCGAGCACCGACACCATAGCTGCCAATCCCGACGGGACACCATTCCGCAACGAGGACGGCACGCTGCTCTTCCGTCCCGGAGGTCACGGTGCGCTCATAGAGAACCTCAATGATATTGATGCCGATATCATCTTCGTAAAGAACATAGACAACGTGGTGCCCGACCACTTGAAGGAGACCACCGTGCTCTGGAAGCAAGTCATTGCCGGTGTCTTGGTGAAAATGCAACGTAAGGCGTTTAACTACCTGGAAATCTTGGATTCCGGACGATATAATCATGAGAAACTCGAAGAGATTATCCGCTTCGTTCAGCGAGATCTTTGCTGCCGTAAGGCAGATATCAAGGAGCTCGAAGATGCCGAACTGGTGTGCTATCTGAAGCAAAAGCTCAACCGTCCCATGCGTGTTTGCGGCGTCGTGAAGAACGTGGGAGAGCCTGGTGGCGGTCCCTTCTTGGCCTACAACCAAGACGGAACGGTGAGTTTGCAAATCCTTGAGAGCAGCCAAATAGACAAGAACAACGCCGAATACATGAAGATGTTTACCAGCGGCACCCACTTCAATCCGGTCGACTTGGTCTGTGCCACAAGAGACTACAAGGGGCACGCTTTCAACCTTCCGCAATATGTGGATCATCAGACAGGATTTATCAGCTCAAAGAGTAAGAATGGAAAAGAGCTGAAAGCCCTGGAGCTGCCTGGATTGTGGAACGGGGCCATGAGTGATTGGAACACCATCTTTGTGGAAGTTCCTTTGGCCACGTTCAATCCGGTCAAGACTGTCAACGACCTGTTGCGCGACAGCCACCAGGGTGCTTGCGCGCACCATCATTGCTAACTGGCGCGTCACGCGCGTTAGTCAAACTGACATTTCTGCACCATCCTTGCACTCACCTTGTCGTGTGTATGGGATGGTGCTTTTTTGTTTTCCTTGAATCTATGTCCCATGGTGTCGCCACGTTCAGTGCCTTTCCCACTTCAGTTTATGATATCATGACCACAAACAGATCTCGAGAATTGGCCCTAATTTGTAGAATTTATCTTTAGGGAGACGTGGAAAAAGACAATCAAACGTTTCACAGACGCTGCGAAATGCGTACCTTTGCAGTAGTTTTAGGAATCAAGATAACATTTTTATATTATGGTAAAAGGATTGAGAAGCCTGTTGGTGCTGGCTGTCGGGACATTTCTCTTAGGCATGGCTGAGTTTGTGATGGAGGGTATCCTGCCCGACTTGGCCAGAGATCTCCACATCAGCATTCCCCAAGCAGGTCATGCTATCTCCGTCTATGCCCTGGGGGTCTGTGTGGGCGCCACGTTTCTCATTGCTCTCCACAAGTTGCGTCCCAAACATATCATCTTGGGCCTGTTGACGTTAGTGTTCATCGGAGCGCTGCTCTCCGTCACGGCGAAGAGCTTCTGGTGGCTCATGGCGGCCCGTTTCATCAGTGGCCTGCCCCATGGCGCCTACTACGGCGTTGGCACCATCGTGGCCTATCGCCTGGCCGACGAAAGCCACAAGACACGGGCAGTGTCAATCATGTGTGCCGGGATGACGTTTGCCAATCTGCTCGGCAATCCTGTGGCCACGCTCCTGTCAGGCGTGCTGTCATGGCGTCTGGCCTTTGCTGTCATCGCCGTGGGCAGTGTGGTGGCCTTGATGCTTGTGACACGCTTCATCCCCGACCTTGACCCTCTGCCCGATACGGGTTACAAGGGACAGTTTCGTTTTTTGCGTCATCTGGACCCCTGGTTGATTATCCTTGCCACGATGTTTGGCAATGGCGGCATCTTGGCTTGGTACAGCTACATCTCACCCGCATTGGTGACCGAGGGAGGACTGCCGGCCCAATGGCTGCCTCTCTACATGGCCTTCGCAGGCTTGGGCATGGTCATTGGTAACCTGCTGAGTGGCTGGTTGTCTGACAAGTACAAGGCCGGTCTCACAGCCTCGGGTCTGCAGGCGGTGGCAGGCGTGATGCTACTGCTCGTTTTCTTCAGCGTAGCTCACGGCTATGTGCACCTGGCCCTGATGTTTGTGTGTTGTGGATGCCTTTTCGGAATGGGCACGCCTGAGCAACTGCTCATCATCGAACACTCGAAAGGCGGAGAGATGCTGGGTGGCTGTTGCATACAGATCGCCTTCAACTTTGGCAATGCAGCTGGCGCCTTCCTTGGCGGTCTTCCCATCAGTTGGGGCATGGGCTACGCTTGGCCAGCCATGATGGGATTTCCCTTTGTCGTCATCGGTTTCCTACTGCTCTTCACGTTCCACAAGAAATACGAATGCGGCCAGGCATAAATAATCCACGAAAAGGGAAATGATTTTGATGAAATGATGCGAGGTTTCAAGTTTTTTGCATTAACTTTGCCATATCGTTTACAACCCTTAAAACACTAACTAAACAATTATGGATCAACAGAAGACAGTGAAACCATACGTCATCGGTCTCGACCTGGGCGGCACCAACTCGGTGTTTGGCATCGTCGACGCGCGTGGTGAAATCAAGGCCACGACGGCCATCAAGACCAAGGCATACGACAACGTGAACGACTTTGTGGACGCGGCAATGGACGTGCTCCACATCATCATCGAGCAGGTGGGTGGCTTGGGCACCATCAAGGCGATGGGCATCGGAGCCCCTAACGGCAACTATTACACCGGATGCATCGATTTCGCGCCCAACGTGCCTTGGGCACACAACGGCTCAGTGCCGTTGGCCCAGATGTTTTCCGACAAGCTTGGCGGCATACCTGTGGGACTGACCAACGACGCCAATGCGGCAGCCATCGGCGAGATGACCTATGGTGTGGCGCGTGGCATGAAGAACTTTATCATGATTACCCTCGGCACAGGTGTTGGCTCGGGTATTGTGGTCGATGGCAAGGTGGTCTATGGCTGTGATGGCATGGCCGGCGAACTGGGCCACGTCATCGTGCGCAACGAGAACGGCCGTCCTTGCGGTTGTGGTCGTTGCGGCTGTCTTGAGACCTACTGCTCGGCAACCGGTGTGGCCCGCACAGCCCGCGAGCTGCTCGACACCACCGACACTCCATCGCTGCTTCGCGACATGAACCCCGAGGATATCACATCGCTCGATGTTTCGATTGCCGCATCAAAGGGCGATGAGCTCGCCAAGCACATCTACGAGTTCACCGGCGAGATTTTGGGCGAGGCCTGCGCCAACTTTGCCGCTTTCTCTTCGCCAGAGGCTTTTGTGTTCTTTGGCGGACTGACCAAGGCCGGTGACCAGCTGATGAAGCCGCTCGTCAGGAGTTATGACGAGCATGTTCTCAGGATATACAAGGGCAAGGCCAAGTTCCTCACGAGCGGACTTGACGGCAGTTCTGCTGCCGTGCTCGGAGCCAGTGCCATCGGTTGGGACCTGTAGGCATTTCCTCCGGATGAATGTGTGATGGGCTGTTCCCCATAGGTCTGTGACGGGTTTGCGTAGAATCCAACGGAGCTATCGGCGACAGCCCATCCATATTCGTATGATGACATGCTCGTCTCCCTTAGTCGGAAACGAGATAGTCAGGTATCATCTGCCAATTGTTTTCGGATGAGCCAATTGACGCGCCGTGATGATTTTTTTTGAATTCATTTTTAAACGCTTGGCGCATTTGGGCGTCTAAGAAGTAGTTGCAACTAAAAACATGCGAGTTCGGACGAGTCGCAAAACAAGTGAAATCCTTTAAAACCACAAGCAAATGATGAAGAAAGCACTGGTCATGATGGTGACCGCACTGACCCTTACAATGTCGGTCAGCGCACAGAATGATAATGGCAACCAACAGCGTCAGCGTCCCAGCAAGACGGAGATGATACAGAAGCGCACTGACCGCATGGTGGAGCGCTACGGTCTCAACAAGGAGCAGGCCCAGCAGCTGCTGAAGGTGAACACCACCTATGAGAGCCAATTGATGGACGGCCGCCGTGGTCCCCGCATGCACGGACAAGGCCAGCGTCCCGTGAGACGTGACAGCGTGGAGCGCCAGCGTCCATCGCAAGAGCAGATGGAGGCCATGCGGAAAGAGATGACCGCCAAGATGGACGCCTACAAGGCTGAGGTGAAAAAGATCATGACCGATGAACAGTTTGCCAAGTATGAGGCAGACCTCAAGAATTTCCGCCCTGGCCGTAGGCCGAACGACAAATAATCCCCCCTGCCACATGTGGCAAGCAAAGGCATAAGGCGATGGTCTTATGCCTTTTTTCATGCAATAAATCATAAGATGAGCGTTGCAGCCAAGTAGACATACCTATTTATTAGTATATGGTGATGATAATTGCCCTTTGCCACCACGTTGCCAATAAATATTTGTAATTTTGCAGCGATAAAACAAACAAGCAATATGAAATTATCAGAGTTGCATACGGGCCAAACCGGCATCATCGTCAAGGTGATGGGACATGGAGGCTTTCGCAAGCGAGTGGTGGAGATGGGCTTCATCAAGGGCAAGTCCGTCACGGTGCTGCTCAACGCCCCACTGAAAGACCCTGTGAAGTACCGCATCATGGGCTATGAGGTCAGTCTGCGTCACTCCGAAGCTGACATGATAGAAGTGGTCACTGAGGAGGAAGCCCGCGATATGAGAAAACAGGAAAAGGAGCAACAGTCGGAACATGCCGATGCGCTTTGTACCGTGGCCGACGCGAAGGACCCCGATGACATGGCCATCACCGATGCTCAGTTGGCCGACGTCGCTGACCGTCGCCACAAGGTAATCAACGTGGCACTGGTGGGAAATCCCAATTGCGGCAAGACCTCACTCTTCAACTTTGCCAGTGGCGCACACGAACGTGTGGGCAACTACAGCGGCGTGACTGTTGACGCCAAGGAGGGCCATGCCTCTTTAGGCGGCTACGAGTTCAACCTTGTCGATCTGCCCGGTACCTATTCGCTCTCAGCTTACTCGCCAGAGGAGCTCTACGTCAGGAAACAACTGGTGGAGAAGACTCCTGATGTGGTGATCAATGTCATCGACGCCTCCAACCTCGAGCGCAACCTCTACCTCACCACCCAGCTCATCGACATGCACATCCGCATGGTGGTGGCACTCAACATGTTTGACGAGACAGAGGAGCGTGGCGATACCATCAACATCGACTCTCTGTCGAGCCTCTTCGGTGTGCCCATGCAGCCGACGGTGTTCACCACGGGCCGTGGAGTGCAAGACCTCTTCCGCAAAGTCATCGAGGTGTATGAGGCCACGGAGGGAGCCGACGCCCACTTCCGCCATATCCACATCAACCACGGACATGAGATAGAGCACGGCATAACGGAGATACAGGAGCACCTGAAGAAGGAACCCGGGCTGCGTGAGCATTACTCCACGCGCTATCTGGCCATCAAGCTCCTGGAGAACGACAAGGAGGTGGAAACACTCGTGAAGACCTTCCCCGACGCGGCTGAGATTCTGGAACATCGCGACGCGGCGGCAAGACGAGTGCTGGAGGAAACCAAGGAAGACTCTGAGACGGCCATCATGGATGCCAAGTATGGTTTCATCCGCGGCGCCTTGGCAGAAGCCGGGTACATGACAGGGCAGGGCAAAGACACCTATCAGGTGACCCATCTGCTCGACCGCATCCTGACCAATCGCGTCATCGGTTTCCCGATCTTCATAGCGCTCCTGGCGCTGATGTTCTTCGTCACCTTCAACTTAGGTTCCTATCCCATGGACTGGATCGACCAGGGTGTCTCTCTGCTCGGCGATTTTCTGGGCGACCACCTGCCCGATGGTCCTATCAAGGATATGCTTGTCGACGGCATCATCGGTGGCGTGGGTGCGGTCATCGTCTTCCTGCCGCAGATTCTGATACTCTACTTCTTTATCTCCTTCATGGAGGATTGCGGATACATGTCGCGCGCCGCGTTCATCATGGACAAGTTGATGCACCAGATGGGCCTCCACGGCAAGTCGTTCATCCCGCTCATCATGGGTTTTGGCTGTAATGTGCCCGCCGTGCTCGCCACGCGCACCATCGAGAGTCGCCGCTCACGGCTGGTGACAATGCTCATCCTGCCGCTCATGAGCTGCGAGGCTCGCATACCCATCTACATCATGATCATCGGCACTTTCTTCTCGTTGCGCCAGCAGTGGCTCATCATGACAGCCCTCTATCTCATCGGCATCGCCATGGCCGTCGTGATGAGCAAGATCTTCACCCGATTCCTGGTCAAGGGAGAGGACACCCCGTTTGTCATGGAACTGCCCCCTTACCGTTTCCCCACGGCCAAGGCTGTGGGCAGGCACACCTGGGAGAAGGGCAAGCAATACCTGAAGAAGATGGGTGGCATCATCCTCGTGTCGACCATCATCGTGTGGGCACTTGGCTATTTCCCCCACAACGAGCAGCTCACACCGCAGCAGCAGCAGGAGCAGAGCTACATCGGGCGCATCGGCAAGACCGTGGAGCCCGTGTTTGAACCCCAAGGCTTCAACTGGAAGTTTGACGTGGGACTGATTGCCGGTGTGGGGGCCAAGGAAATAGTGGCCTCCACGATGGGTGTGCTCTATTCCAACGACGACAGCTTCGCTGACGACAAGGGTGTCAACGACGAGGGGGGCAAGTATGAAAAGTTGCACAAACTCATCACGGCCGATGTGGCGAAAAGCCAGGGCCTGAGCCTCACCGACCCGCGCCTGGAGCACGTGTCAGCGCTCACGGCATTCTGCTTCTTGCTCTTCGTGTTGCTCTATTTCCCTTGCTTGGCAACGGTTGCCGCCATCAAGAGCGAAACGGGTGCCTGGAAGTGGGCACTCTTCGCGGCGGGATACACCACAGCCTTGGCTTGGGTGGTATCCGCATTGGTGTTCAGGATAGGATTGCTTTTCATCTGAAGTTCTCGAAAAGCAACATGTCATACGATAGGGCAGGTGTCGACCTTAGGGTTGGGCCTGCCCATTATTTATGTGGCAGAGTATGGGTCACCGCGCTTTGGGGTCCTTAGCAGGGATCGTCGAAGAGGGTGGGGCCGGATGGCTGGTCGCTTGGTCTTAGCGTCTCGTCTGTCACGTTGGCTTCGTCGTAGCAGAACGTCAACTGGATGTGGCGCGCCTTCTTGCTCTTGGGGTTGAGACGGTAGACTCCCCAGGAGGGATGATCCAAAAGGTCATGAGAATGGCGGCTGTTCTGTTGAAGAAATGCCAACACGCGCCGCTTCACCTCTTCCAAGCTCACCGCATGAAACAGGCTGTTCTGTGAGTTGTAGACATGAAGGATGATCTTGCGGACGCGCAAGCCCTCAGGTCCAGCCTCAGCCAGGATTTTCAGTATATCTTCTCTCATGAATAAAAAAGCCGCAACTCATGCGAATGAGCTGCGGCTCCTTGTAGTTTCTTATTGGCTTAGGCAAGTACAACCTTACCTTCAGCACCCTTCACTTTGCCTTCTTTCAGCAGCCATCCGATGCCCAGCAGGATCTCGGTCTCAGTCTTCTCTGTGGCCTTGGCAAGCTCCTCAACGCTCAGAGCCTCACCTGCGGCAGCGAGCGCATTGTAAACATCACCAGCGCGGAAACCGGCATTCTCGGCGTCAACAAACACCGTAGCCTTCTTGGCGGTCTTCCTTGTGGTGGCTTTCTTTGCAGCGGTTGCCTTTGTTGCAGCTGCTTTGCTTGTAGTCTTCTTCTCTGTCATGATTACGTAAAATTTAATTCTCTCAGTATAATAACTGGCTGATTACTAACTTTCTCGTTGCAAAAGTAATACATTTTTTTCAAACAGTATGTGCTATTATTGCCTTATTTGAGCACAAGAATCACTTAAAGGCTATACTTGTGTTGTTTTTTTGATGTAAATCAAGAAAAGGGACGCTCTTGGAACTTGCCAAGATGATGCTTTTGTTGGATTGATGAATGTAAAACAACATGGATTACAGCGTTTGCGGGAATCTCTTTTCGTGTTCCGGCACCATGAGAGCCTTCAGGGCTTTTGAGTGGTTCAATGATGTTGCCTTGTGACAGCATGGGCAGTTTCATTCCAGGGCTGATTCCTTGAATAAAGCGGACAATGTATATAAAAAAACAGGCGTTATTTTCAACTTCGAAATATTTTGGCCGAAATACGCGATTTTTCGGCATTTTTTGTAATCGGTTGATAATTAGCCGTTTATGAGATTTAGGATTTTATTCGGTCTAAAAAGTAAACACTTTTCATCAAAGAATACCCTTTATCGTGTTGCGATATACCCTTTATCATGAC
>ERZ808242.309-NODE-309-length-36888-cov-8.228518_pt1 | contig 36888 bp, 40 predicted proteins | sample MGYA00521244_ERZ808242 | MGnify/ENA primary metagenome ERZ808242 (study PRJEB31516, sample SAMN03275573) | gut metagenome | biome: mammalia-associated habitat; material: feces | host: Papio cynocephalus | place: Kenya | collected 2012-07-27 ... | reverse complement strand
ACTTTTTTCATCAGCCACTCTTTTTAGACTTGACTTTTAATAGTTAGTCTTTCTTTTATACGGCACCCGTTTTTCGGGAACCGAAATCATAAATTACTGTAATAATTATCAATGGCGGTTTTAAGCATATCCTTAATTTCACTCTCGGTAACATCTTTGAGCTGAACCGCCGCCATGGTCTGGTGACCGCCGCCGCCGAGGGCTTCCATAATAAGCTGTACATTTACTTTGCCCATGGACCGCGCCGAGATATTTACAATATCGTCCGTCTTAAATATTACAAACGACGCATCGACGCCGCTTACCGAAAGAAGCTCATCGGCAGCCTGAGCACAGACAACGCGGATATCGTTTGACTCAATATCGGTAACCGAAATCGCACACGAGCGATACATTTCGGCATTCATAACTACCATACCGCGCAGTTTTCTCGACTCCATGGAATTTGCAAAGAATGATTTAACCGTCACGGTGTCCGCTCCGCGGGAGCGAAGATAAGCCGCCGCCTCAAAAGTTCTGACTCCTGCCCTTAGGACAAATTCTTTTGTATCAAGCATAATACCCGACATCAAAGCCGTAGCGCAAAGAGAATCGGCAACCGGACGTTTACTGATATACTGCAAAAGCTCCGTCACCATCTCACACGCAGAGGACGCGTGCGGCTCGTGATAAAAAATGACAGCGTTGTTTATGTAATCGACCGTTTTTCTGTGATGGTCTATAACAATAACGCTCTGAGCTTTGTCGTAAACATTTTTTGAGTCGACAAAGTCAGCTTTGTGGGTGTCAACTACAATAAGCAGAGTCTTTTTGACTATAAGACGTTCGCCGGTTATGGGAGATACAAAGCAATCATCATCGCTTTTTTCTATAAAATCAATAAGCGGCTGAGCAAGCGTTGTTTTTCTGTTAACCACTATCTTTGCATCCTTGCCGAGCGCCAAAGCCGCCTTATACATACCGTATGCGGCACCGACGCTGTCAAGGTCCGAAAATTTATGACCCATTATGACTACATTTGAGGCATTTCTTATAAGCTCCGACATAGCGGAAGCCACAACTCTGGTACGAACCTTTGTACGTTTTTCAACGCCCTTCGAAACTCCGCCGAAGAAGGTGTACTTGTCGTTATCTTTTACGGCAACCTGATCGCCGCCGCGGCCGAGAGCCATATCAAGAGCCTGACGTGCGGCGCTTTCGGCGTCACTTAAATTATCTCCCCTGCCGACGCCTGCGGAAAGCGTTATTCCGACGGTGGCGCCGTTATAGGTATAGGTTCTGACGTTTTCAAGCACATTGAACTTTTTTGAAATCATCTTTTCAAGCTCCGATTCGGGTACTATCGCTATAAAACGCCCCGTTCCGAGTTTGCGAAAAACGCCGCTGAACTCAGAAAACCAGTTTTCGGTAAGCCTTTCCACCGCGCTTGTTATTTCGGCATATTCGCTCTCTTTATACACTCTGTAAAACTCATCTATACTGTCAACGGCGATAAGAGCCACAGCCGGTTTTGACATACGGTACTCTCTGACAATGCTTTTAAGGTCGGTATCATCAACGAAATATAAAACCGTGCAATTGTCGCCCGAGCAATCGACCGTTCCGCTTATAACCGTATAATCTCGACCGTCATAAGACGCGGAAAACCTGTTTCCCGCTGTAAGTTCCGACAGAGCCGTGCCGCCTGTAAAAACGGATATATTGTCTTCCTTCGGCTGACGTGTTCTTATAACATTCGTTTTAAAAAGGTCGTTATACCAAAGTATTTTCCCGTTTGCCTTGCAGATTATCGCAGGGAGCGGGAAAAATTTTAACATATCTTTATCCGACAACGACGCATTGAGTGAAAGAACCGCATTTTTTATTATACGGAACTCATTGTGCATTTTAAGGATTGCGGAAACCGCAAGCACAACAGAAAGAGCCGCTTCGCCTATGGCAAGAGGCAAAAGCACACCTTTTGCGGCGGTCACGACAGAAGCCGTAAACAGCGCGACAACCGCAAAGAACGTAATCGGATAAGTTTTAATGAGATGGCTTATTTTGAATTTCATTTTTACTCCCTTTGGCGCCGCGGCGCAAAATCAACACTTTCGCGGTTATAATCCGCAAAGAGGCGCAGCGCTCACTTAAAAAAGCAAATAAAAATCAGTTATATTTCCATTATAACGGGAAGTATCATCGGATTGCGCTTGGTCTCGTGGTACATAAGATGCGAGACTTCGTCGCGGAGACGATTTTTAACGGTGCTCCAATCGCGGATTTTTTCAAACATACAGTCGGCTATAACGCTGTCGCAAAGTCTTCTCGCCTTTTCAATAAGCTGCTCGGATTCGCGTACATATACAAATCCGCGTGAAACAACATCCGGCCCCGAAAGAACATCGCCTGTTTCTTTATCTATTGTAGCTACTATTATTATAAGTCCGTCCTCGGCAAGGCGCTTTCTGTCGCGCAGTACAACCGAGCCTACATCTCCGACGCCCGAGCCGTCAACAAATACCATACCTGCCGGCACATCGCCGGAAATTCTGATTTTGTCCTCTGTCAGTTCAACTTCCTTGCCGTTGTCTGCAATGAGGATATTCTGAGGAGGTATTCCGACGCTTTTCGCAAGTCCGGCATTTTTACGCAAATGTTTCTGCTCGCCGTGCACCGGAATAAAATACTTGGGCTTTGTAATGCTCATCATTATTTTAAGCTCTTCCTGGCAAGCGTGACCCGAAACGTGAACGTCATACATTTTTTCATATACTACCTCGGCGCCCTGTTTTAAAAGCTCGTCAACTACTTTGCCGACCATTTTTTCATTGCCGGGAATGGGCGTTGCTGAGATAATTACATAATCGTTGGGACAGATAGCCACGCGTCTGTGCTCGGAAAACGCCATTCTGTAAAGGGCGGACATAGGCTCGCCCTGACTGCCCGTAGTTATAATAACAAGCTTATCCGCAGGATAGCGATTGATACTGTCAATTCCTATAAGTATACCTTCGGGAATACGGATATACCCCATCTCGGCGGCTATCGAAACGACATTTTCGAGGCTTCTGCCGGAAAGAGCAACCTTTCTTCCGAGACTTTCCGCAACATCTATTATCTGCTGTACACGGTGGATATTCGAAGCAAATGTTGCGACGATAAGACGTCTGCCGTTTGCTTTTCTGAACTGCGTTTCAAATGTCTCGCCGACTTTTCTCTCGCTCTCGGTAAAGCCGGGCTTAGCCGCGTTTGTGGAATCGGAAAGAAGCGCAAGCACACCTTCCGTTCCGAGCTGTGAAAGACGAGCTATATCAATAACTCCACCGTCTATGGGGGTCGTGTCTATCTTAAAATCGCCCGTCTGTATAACCGTTCCGGCAGGTGACTTTATAGCGAGAGCCACCGCGTCGGGAATTGAGTGGTTTACGTGTATCAGCTCAACGTCAAAGCAACCGAGTTTTATATGGTCGCCGGGTTTTGCGACATTAAGACTGCACCGGTTTAAAATACCGTGTTCTTTGAGCTTGCCCTCGATAAGACCTATTGTAAGGCGTGTTCCGTATACGGGAATGTTAATCTGCTTTAAAAGATACGCAAGGCCGCCTATGTGGTCCTCGTGACCGTGGGTTATGACTATACCGCGTATTTTGCTTGCATTCTCGGTTACATAGGTAAAATCCGGAATTACAAGGTCTACTCCGAGCATTTCAGTATCGGGAAATTCAAGTCCGCAGTCAACAAGCATCATATCGTCGCCGCACTCATAGAGGGTCATATTTTTACCGACTTCATTGAGTCCGCCGAGGAATGCAATTTTAAGCGGCACCTTATTCTTTTTGCCGCGGCGCTTGCCCTGGCTCTTTGTGTTTCCGTTTGTTTTGGGCTGCTTACGTTCACTTTTCACAGACTTTGAAGTACTGTTTTTCTGGACGGACTTCTGCTGTGTTTTTGAATTTTGATTTTTTGCCTTTTGTGTGTTTTGTTTTTTCTGACCGGCGGAATTTTTCTTGCCGGAAGTTTGTTTTTTTGCTGTTTTGCGGTTCTCAAGACCGTTTTTTTCGATAGAGAGACCGCCTTGTTTCGAGTTTTTGGGTACAGTTACCTTTCCGCGGCTAATCTGCTTTTTGGGTTGATCCGACTGCGGAATAAGTCTCTCTGTTTTTTTCTTTACCATTAAATATCTCCTTAATAAAAAATAAATATATGTAGCCCGCTTTTCAAAACGTACGAAAAAGCAGGTAAAATCCTAATCAAGATACGGAACCACTCCACCGCATAATCATGGATTATAATATAATACTCTTTTTTGTCTCGGATGTCAATTGAGAACGGTGCCGAAGTCCCTCAGCTTATTTTCGATATCGGCGCAAAGTTCGCGTGACATCTCGTAACTTACCGCCTCGGAAACAATTTCTAATTTTTCACCTGTTTCAGACGGCTTTAACAGCACTCTGCCGCCTTCGCGATACATTGTCATACCGTCATAAGACGGATAAACGGTATCATTCGGAAACGCTCTGCAAATATCCTCGGGCACAGAGGAAAAACTGACGGTTTTGTGTTTTACAAAGAATTTAGGTATCTGCGAAAGCAGTTTCGGGAAAGAATAGCCTGTCTCGCGCATTATACCGAGTATTTTTACTGCCATAAACAGACCGTCGCGCAAGAAATACTGTTTTGATGACAGATACTTGAGCTCATTGCGAACAGACGTCTCCGACTGCACGGGATACCGCAAAACGCGCTTCTCATATCCGTCTGCCATGGTATTTATGACCGCCGGAGCATCGTACGGCACGGCAACATCATGACCGCACTGAAACTCGTACAGACAGCACAAAGAGATTAGCTTATCCATATCGATCCACCCACACTCACGGCAAAAAGCCGAAATTTCGGTTCCGCCTTTTGTTATCTTAAATGTGATGTCATCGCCTTTATCGCAGCCGAGAGACAAAAGGCAATCCTCCATAAGCAAAAGTATATCCTTATTATCGCTCATTACATTTGCCGAAATACCGCCGAGCATATCGCCTGATTGTCTCAAAAGTTCACGACGATACATACTGCTCATACTCGATATATCCGAAACAGCTCTCATATTTTGTGCCGAATAACGGCGAAATTCGCTGTTTTCCATACGACGTTCAAATTCCTGCTCGGAATCGGGTGATAACGGCAGTCCTCCGTCTCCGTAAAACACCGAATGAATACCGTTCTTTTCCGAATAAATGAAAATTCCGCAGCCGAGAGAACAGAAAGAAGAAAAAAATCCGACTTCGGACAAAAAGCACGTGCCGAAGTCAAATACATGCGAGCCCGATGATATAAGACCTGCCGTAACTGCCTTTACCGCTGCCGAAGAAGAAACGCTGTCATCGTACCCTATGCCTGTTCGCATACCGAATTCGCAACTGCCCAAGGCCCTGCCTGCTTCGCAAAACAGTCCTATATCAAAATCGCCGAAAAACGAATCGGTACTGCGGCTGCCTAAAGAGGCAATGTTTTCGGCGAAATAATAAGCCGACGGCAGACTTTCGGGCACAGTAATATCGCCGTGCGGTTTCGGTGTGACTCTCGCATTTTCACCCACCGTCATATTTCTGCCTACAGTTGATTTTTCACACAGCACGCTGCCTAAAGACATTTTGCTGTTTTCCTCCGCAACCGAATTTACACCCATAACGGCTCCCGATATATCCGCACCGCGCAAAACAGCGGATTTACAGAGCATAATGCTGCCCCGAACAAATGCTTTTTCGCCTATAAAGCAGCCGTCGCCCACCACGGTATACGGGCCTAAATCCGCTCCGTCCGAAATTTCGGCATTTTCCCCTATGAACACAGGCGGCGTAATATTGTATTTGCCGCAAGGCAGCTCGCTGTTTGAATATATACCGTCGCATATTTCCGGCAAAGAAAACACGGTTTTTCCGTCAAGCACATCGCGGGTACACTTTATATATGACAATACCGTATTTATACTGTGCCTGTAACCGGCACATCGAATTGCAAAAAGATTTTTATTTTTTGAGAGCATTTCGGGCAGTATATCATTTGAAAAATTTGAAATTGCACTGCCGTGAAGCATTTTTAATATTTTACGTGAAATTATATAAATACCCGTATCCGCCTTATCGGTCAGTAAGCTTCCCCTGCCGACGCTTCCCGAAAAACCTGTGATTTTTCCCGACGGCGAGGTAAAAACAAGTCTTTCGCCCGAGGTTCTGTCGTAATGTGAAGTCAACACCGTTATGTCCGCCCCGACGCTTCGGTGATATTTTTCGGCTTCTGTCAAATCGAAATCAAAGAGCACATTATCGTTTATCAGTATTAAGTCGTCATCCGTTTCTTCGTTTGAATTTAAAAACGAATTAAAAGCGTCGTTTATACTTTTTCCGACAATCGGTCTAATCTTCACTCCGCAATCGGAACTGCCGTTTAAGTACTCTGATATTTTTTCGGACGGCGCTTCGAGCAAGAGCACAATTTCATTTGTTCCGTAGAACGAAAGTATGTCGATTATATAACTTATCAGCGGCTTGCCGAGTATAGGCAAAAGGATTTTCGGCATACAGAAAAAATCATCGTTAAAAAAATTGTCTCTGAGATCCGCCGTTATTACCGCTTTCACAAAATCACCGTAACCTTTCATACACAATCCGCACTATGAAACGTGAGGAATATAAAAATATTATTGCCCCGTCGTTATAAAATAATCTGTTGTTTTAATGCGAATTTAATGTTAAAATATCCGTGTAATTTTATGACAAATCGGATGTGAACACATGGAAAAAAATCTTGATAAAATTGAAATGTACACCGACGGTGCGTGTTCCGGAAATCCCGGTCCCGGAGGCTGGGGAACAATTCTGCGCTTCGGCTCGGCTGAAAAAGAGCTTTCCGGCGGAGAACGCAACACCACAAACAACAGAATGGAGCTTACTGCGGTAATAGAAGGGTTTAAGGTGCTTAAAAGGCCGTGCGACGTAACTCTTTATACGGATTCAAAATATGTTGCGGACGCGATAACAAAAGGCTGGGCAGAGGGCTGGAAAAAGAAGGGCTGGAAAAAGAGCGACGGCAAGCCTGCGTTAAATCAGGAGCTTTGGGAGGAACTTTTAACTCTCATATCAAATCACCGTCTTAAAATAATATGGCTGAAAGGCCATGCAGGTCACCCCGAAAACGAGCGCTGCGACAGTATGGCTGTAAAGGAAAGCCGCAAATTCATTAAATAAATTCATAATACATAACAGAGCGTCTCGCATCGGCAGGCGCTCTGTTTTTTATGGGCAAAAAATATCAACCGACATTTCCGAAAAACGCCGGTTGATACGAACAGATGTATTAAACACTATACCATCACAGTAAATTTTGAGTCATAGAGATAACGTGCAAAAATAAAAATCACAATGAGCGTGGTTATCGACATATCTGTCTCGCTTGAAACAAACGAAACACGTTTTGATATGTGATAAACATATACAATGTCACTTACAAATTCTTCATCAACACCTTGCTTTTTTATTACAAGATTATCGCCGTTTGTGCACTCGGCGACATATGAATCCTCACCGAATTCTATTGTCACTCTTTCGGTTGCTCCGAAAAAAGCCTGCTTGGAATTTCTTGTTATTTCATCTTTAATAATACCGTAAGCAACCTCATTACCGTCACAGTCAAAAACACAGCAGTTATCGCTTTTAATAACCGAGGTTGAAAATTTTTCGTTGTCCTTAATATTATCAATGCTTTTATCCATATTAAAAAGCTTATTATGTACCAAGGCTACAAGATTGTCATCTTCATCATACACCTTGTACTGCCTCGGCGATTTTATAATTTTCAGTTTCATATCAATCACCGTTTAAATATTCGCAAACAGATTTTGACGCTATTGCACCGTCGGCAACGGCAGTAACAACCTGTCGGCAATATTTCTCCCTTACATCTCCGACTGCGAAAATTCCGTCAATATTTGTTTTGCAACGCTCATCGGTTTTTATGCTGCCGTCATCGGCAAGAGCAATACCGTCTATAAAGCTTGTATCCGCCTTTTGACCTACGGCAACAAACAACGCGTCGGTTAAAACCGTTTTGCCGCTTTTAAGGGTAACGCTTTGAAGTTTATTATCGCCGTTAGCGCTTTCGATTTCTTCACAGAAAAGTATTTCGGCATTATCAAGCCTCTCAAGGGAATTGACAAGAGATTTTTTTGCTCTGAACTCACCTCTTCGGTGAATCACGGTCACCTTTTTACAAATATTGGAAAGGTAAAGCGCATCCTCAAGCGCTGTATCGCCACCGCCGACGACAACGGCATTTTTCCCCTTAAAGTACGCTCCGTCACAGGCAGCACAATACGAAACGCCCTTGCCCGAAAATTCATCTTCTCCCTTTACGCCAAGCTTTTTATGGCTTGCGCCGCTTGCTATAACTACAGCTCCGGCTTTGATTTCTTTACCGTCCGACAAAATAACTTTGCCTTTTTCTACAGATTTTACTGTGGCATTGATAAACTTTGCACCGAGATTTTCGGCGTGCTTTCTGAACCTTTGCGCCAAATCAAATCCGCTTATATTTTCAAAGCCGAGATAATTATCTATGTTCTCGGTAGATAACATTTGTCCGCCCGAAAAATATTCTTTTTCAATTACAACTACGCTGAGCATTGCCCGTTTAAGGTAAACCGCCGTGCCGAGACCTGCAGGTCCGCTGCCGATTATTGCAACATCATATCCCATTTGCAAACTCCTCTATTGCAGATATAAAATCGTCAATATCCGCGTCGCTGTGCTTAGTCGAAACAAACATTGCCTCAAACTGTGACGGCGGAATATAAAATCCGCAAGACAGCATAAAACGGAAGAATTCGGCAAACTCGGCTGTATCGCATTTTTGAACGTCGGAAAAAGATGTAACACTTTTATCCGTAAAAAAGAATGTTAACAACGAACCGATTTGGTTTGCGTGAGCCCTATCACCAAATGCCGCGTTAAATGCCGTTGCAATTCTTTTTGCCTTGCTTTCGATTTCATCATATATATTCGGGTTTTCTTTTAATATTTCAAGCGTGACAAGTCCTGCCGCTACGGTAATAGGATTACCCGACAACGTGCCTGCCTGATAAACATTGCCGACAGGAGCGACGAGATTCATTATTTCATCGCTTGCACAATAGGCGCCTACGGGAAGTCCGCCGCCTATGATTTTGCCGAGTGTCGTTATATCGGGCGTAACGCCGAAATACCCTTGAGCACTGTTATAGCCGAGTCTGAAACCGGTTATAACTTCGTCAAATATAAGAAGCGAATTATTATCTTTTGTAATTTTGCGAAGGAACGGTAAAAAACCGTCATTCGGCAAAACAACACCCATATTAGCGGCAACAGGCTCAACAACAACAGCGGCTATATCGTCGCCGAATTTTGAATATAATTCTTCAACCGATTTTTTATCGTTATAATTTGCGACAAGAGTATATTTTGTGAATTCACCGGGAACGCCGTTACTGTTTGGGAGCGAATCGGTCAAAAGACCCGAGCCGCCCTTAACCAGCAAACTGTCGCTGTGACCGTGATAGCAGCCCGCAAATTTAATTATGTAATTTTTGCCCGTATAACCTCTCGCAAGACGGACGGCACTCATTACAGCCTCTGTACCGGAATTAACAAGCCTTACCTTTTCGGCAGAAGGGGTTGCGTCCTTTATCATCTCACAAAGCTTTATCTCATTTTCGCATGTGGCACCGTACGTAAGTCCGTTTTCGACAGCGTTATGAATTGCTTTCAAAACTCTTTCGTCCCCGTGACCTAAAATATTCGGACCGAATGAGCAAACGAAATCGACATAGGAATTACCCTCAACATCGGTTATTTTGTCGCCGTTTGCACTTTTGACAATAAACGGTTCTATACCCACGCTGTTAAATGCTCTTACCGGTGAATTAACTCCGCCGGGCATAACCGCTTTTGCCCTACCGAAGAGCTCGTGATTAGTCATTGTTATCCTTCCTTTAACCAATTTGCGACATCAATCGCGTGGTAGGTGATTATTATATCTGCGCCTGCACGTTTTATTGAAGTCAATGTTTCAAGGACGATTTTCTTTTCGTCTATCCAACCGTTTTGAGCGGCGGCTTTAACCATTGAATATTCACCGCTGACATTATATGCGGCAACAGGCGTATCAAATCTGTTTGAGGCATCTTTGATTACGTCAAGATATGCGAGAGCAGGCTTAATCATAATTATATCTGCGCCCTCGTCAATATCCGACTGACATTCAATCATTGCCTCTTTTGAATTTCTGTAATCCATTTGGTATGTTTTTCTGTCACCGAACGACGGCGCACTGCCCGCCGCATCGCGAAAAGGACCGTAATATGCCGAGGCGTATTTTGCGCTGTATGCCATAATCGGAGTATTGATAAAGCCGTTTTCATCGAGCGCTTTTCTTATTGTCTCAACTCTGCCGTCCATCATATCCGACGGAGCAATTATATCGGCGCCGGCTTTTGCAAGTGAAACTGACGCTTTTGAAAGAAGAGTGAGCGTTTCGTCATTAAGTATTTCGCCGTGGCAGACTACGCCGCAATGGCCGTGAGAGGTATATTCGCACAGGCAAACATCTGCGACTACCAAAAGTGCGGGATATTTTTCTTTAATATGCCTTATTGCATTTTGGGTTATTCCGTTATTGTTATAAGCCTCGCTGCCCTTTTCGTCCTTATGCTCGGGAATACCGAAAAGCATTATCGCACCTACTCCGGAAGAAACGACTCTGTTAAGTTCTTCGTCAATTCTGTCAATACTGTAACGATAAATGCCGGGCATTGAGTCTATAGGTTCTTTTATATTTTCGCCGAAAGTAACAAACATAGGATAAATAAAGTCTTTAGCGTCAAGTCTTGTTTCACTTACAAGATCCCGAAGTGCTTCGCTCTTTCTGAGTCTTCTTGTTCTTTTCATAACATATCCTCCAAAATTGCGTTTGCAATTCCTTTTGCGGTAAATTCTTTTGCAACAATCGGTGTTATGCCAAAGGAATCAAGCGCTTTAGCCGTCACGCTTCCTATTGCAACATATTTAATATTGTCATTCTTTTTATAATGCTTAAAAAATTCTTTTACTCCCTGCGCGCTTGAAAAGGTAACATAGTCAAGGGTATTATAAATTTCAAAATCGTCGCCTTTTTTGAACACGGTATCATAGGCATAAACCGTATCAAAAAAAATCTTCTTTTGCTTTAACACTTTGTCTATGTCTTCACCGCCTTTTTTACAACGGACAACAAGGACGCTTTTATATCCTCCCCCGGCAATCTTTTCGCCGAGAGCGACGCCTGTAAATTCATCCGGCACAACAGACGGACGGATACCGTATTTTTCAAGCTCATTTTTGGTTTTTGAGCCTACGGCACCGTAAGAAATATTTTTAACGGCACCGTATTTACCGCAAAAAATATCGACTGCCTTTGCGCTTAAAAATGCTATCAGGTCATACTTTGAAAAATCATTTACTTCAAATTCAAGCTTGTTTATTTCGGCATCAAGCAAATTATATGTATTGGCAAAATCTATTTCTTTTTTCAGGCTTTGCTGTATTTTTTCGCTGCCTGTCAAACCTATGTTTATTTTTTTTGAAAAATTAAAACCGGCCGTTTTACCGACAACTATAATTGCCGGCGGCTTTACTTCGCTTTCTTTAACCTTTCGATAAATATTTTCGAGAGTTGATGTAACCTTAACTTGATTTTCAAGGCTTCCGTTTGAAATAACAGAACACGGTGTGTTTTTGTCAAGTCCGTATTTCATCAAAAGGTTTGATATACTTTCGAGATTTGCAAGCCCCATCAAAAATATAAGCGTACTGTGAAGCCCGGCAAGCTTTTTTATATACTCCTCATTCAGTTTGCCGTCTTTTGTGTGTCCTGTCGCAACAGTAAAAGAGCGAGACAGCTCGCGGTGAGTAACGGGTATGCCCGCAAGCTCCGTAACACTCAAACATGACGATACTCCCGGAACAAACGCATACGGAATATTGTGTTCGTCAAGCGCCTGTGCCTCTTCTCCGCCTCTGCCGAAAACGAATGAATCGCCGCCCTTGAGCCTTACAACAACATTTTTGCCCTTTGCTTCTTCAAGAAGTATTTTGTTTATTTCTTCTTGCTTTTTTGAATGAACACCTGAGCGCTTACCGACATAAATTTTCTTGCAATCAGACTTTGTATATTCAAGAAGCTCATCATTTGCAAGACTGTCATAAAGCACAACATCAGCCTTTTTAAGTGCACGAATACCTTTGAGCGTTATTAGTTCCTCATCACCCGGTCCTGCGCCTACAAAATAAACAAAACCCATTACATAAAGTCCTTTTCAATCTGTTTTAAGTCAAATCGGTTGTATTTTTTATATCTTAATTCATCATTAATTTTTTTCATAACAATGATATTATTTTCAAGTTCAACTGTGCCGACACACTCAACACACGAAGCGTCAAGCAGCGTCATAATTTGCCTTTCATGTTCAAGGCAAACGGCTGTTTTTTCATCATTTATCTTACCGATAATTTTTTTAATATCATTATCGTTTTGTCTGTTTTCAATTGCGATAATGCCCTGACAAGCGGCAGGAACCATATCATCAATCGGTAAAATTTTATATTCAAGCTCATCATCGGCACCGAAAATACCGAGCCTGTCAAGTCCTGCTTTTGCAAGCACAACGGCGTCATATAAACCGTCTTTCATTTTTTGTATTCTTGTCGGGACATTGCCTCTGAGCGGCAGGCAAACGCTGTTTTTATATAAATTAAGTATTTGAGCGGTTCTTCTCTTTGAGCTTGTACCGATTGTTTTAATTTCTTCGGTCGATTTTTTAAAAACGAGAACATCTCTTACATCCGCACGCCGAAGTACGGCGCCGATCTCTAAGCCTTGGGGCAGAGATGTCGGCATATCCTTGGCGGAATGGACGGCAATATCAATATCGCCGTCAGAAAGCATTTGCTCAAATTCATTTACAAAAACCGCTTTACCGCCGAAAGCATCAAGTGGTGATGATTGATTTTTGTCGCCCTGAGTTTTAATTATTACAAGCTCGGCGTTTATGTTTTTGTCGGCATTTTCAATTTTTTCGGCAGTCATTTCAGCCTGCACAAGCGCAAGCGCGCTGCCCCTTGTTCCTATTTTAACGGTTTTCTTCATAATACTTTTCAAGCAGCCTTTTTCGTTTCTTATAGGGGATATTTTGATTAATCAATTCCTGACGATATAAAGAGATTTTTTCGATTTTTTCTTCAATATCGTTCGGCAGATTTTTTTCAATTCCGTCTCGGATTTTTGACGCCGCCGTAGGAGACGCACCCATGGTGGAAACCGCAACGATTAAATTTTTCTTTACCGTCATTGCGGGAAAAATAAAGTCCGATTTATCCTTGTCGTCAACAATATTTACGGGGATTTTTCTTTTTTTACACGCCGAATAAATTGACGCATTTACCTTTGCGTCATTGGTTGCGCCGATTACAATATCGTAATTTTCGACGTCGGTTTCTTCAAAATCTTTGATTATTACATTGTCAAAATCAATATTTGCCTCGCTCGTCAGAATTGTAATATCGGCATTGAATTTTAAAAGGATTTCAAGTTTATGTGCAGCAATGTTTCCGCCGCCGACAAGAAGTATCTTTTTATTATCCAAATTATACAGCATCGGAAAATACATTGTGTTTAGCCCTTTCATCGCTGATTTCAACCGATTCCTTATACGCGTTGAATTCCTCCGAAATAATTTTTTCTGCCATTTTAACACTTTTCATTTTTTCTTTGCCGTTCTTTCTTACAACCGTTTCAAAAAAGTCAACATCACAAAAATGTGCAACGTTTCCGATTCTTCTGTCAACGTCAAACGGAACTGACAAATCAATGAAAAGCTGTGTGTTATTTATCAAATCCTTACACAAATCATAATCAAAAATCAAATGAGGCGACGATGTCGCGGTAATAATAACATCGGCACGTTTAAGATAATCGTATCGGTTCTCAAAAGGAATAGCGTCATAAACCGTGTCAACGGTACCGCCGCAGTTTCTCTTTGTCACAACAAGCGGCAAGGAATACGACGCAATATTTTTTGCAATAACCGAGCCGAGCTCGCCGGTTGCCCCGATAAGAAGTATCTTGCCGCTGCAATTATTATTTTTGTAATACTCCTTGGCGTATTTTGATGAAAGAGTTGCAAACGAAGTCGCCGACTTTGAAAGCAGTGTTTCGCTTTTTACTCTTTTTGAGCAATTAAACGCCTTTTGAAAAGCAATATTCAGTTCCTTGTTTGAAATTTTGTTTTCAAGTGAGAAACTGTACGCTTTTTTTATTTGCCTTGCAATGTCATCTTCACCCTTTAACATTGATTCGAGACCGCAGGTAACAAAGAAAAGATGCTTCACAGCCCCATCGTTTTCATAAAGGACAAGCTTGTTTTTTATATCGCTCGGTACATTGAGATGACTTAACAAAAGCAACGGTTCGCATGAAAAATAAATTTCACTTCGGTTGCAGGTAAAAAGTGCAACAAGACTGCCGACATTGTACGAAAGGGCAAGTATCTCCCTTTTTGTCAGCGAAAACGCCGACCTTGCCTTTGAATCGGCGGCTTTGTAGTCCAAACTAAGACAGTACATTTATTTCCTCTTTAGAAACATTTTTGTCTTTATCAATGACAAAAGCGTTGAGAACGGGGGCATCGATATCCATAAGAGACAAAATCAAATATCTGATCTTTGTATCCATTGCAAGTCTTTTATCCTCTTCGCTCGGTCTTGACGGACTTTCGGGATGCGAATGCCAATTACCCAAAAGGACATAACCGTTTTGCCTCATATCCTTTATTGACTGAAGCTGTGCCTGCGGCGACATGGTAAAATGCTCGTTTGAGTGGTCGGTATTTTCAAGAAGATAAACCTTTTTAACATATTTATCTTCGCCGTCAACAACTCCGCCGAGAAGTCCGCAAGCCTCTTCCGGCAAATTATTTTTTGCATGCGAAATTATTAAATTGTAATCATCTTTAGTTATGTAAATCATTTTTACACCTTATTTATCTTCACAAACAGCCTGTTCATAATCAATAAGTTCCGTTATAGTCGGGTTGTCGCCGCAGACTGCACAGGAATGATGATTATCCGGCAACTTGATTGTGTGAAATTCCATTTTCAGCGCGTCAAAGGTTAAAAGCTTACCGGTGAGCAAATCACCCTTGCCGATAATATACTTAATCGCCTCCATCGCCTGCAGTGAACCGATTACTCCGCCCATAGCACCTATTACACCGGCCTGTTTGCAGGTCGGAACCGCGTCCTTGGGCGGCGGATTTTTGAATACGCAGCGATAACAAGGTCCCTCGCCCGGTACATAAGTCATAAGCTGACCCTTGAAACGAATTATGCCCGCATGAGAAAAAGGCTTTTTAGCCATAACACACGCATCGTTGATAAGGAATTTTGCGGGAAAATTGTCTGTTCCGTCCAGGATAAAATCGTAATCCTTGATAAGGTCCGTAATATTGGTTGAATCGACAAACATACGATATGTATTTACCTTAACATCGGGGTTTATTGCCTCCATGGTCTCCTTTGCCGACTTAACCTTTGCCTTGCCGATATCCGCCGTGGTGTGAATTACCTGCCTTTGGAGATTTGAAAGGTCAACCTCGTCGGCGTCAACAATACCGATGGTGCCGACACCTGCCGCAGCAAGGTACAAAGCCGCGGGAGCACCCAAGCCGCCCGCTCCGATAATAAGAACCTTTGCATTAAGCAGTTTTTGCTGACCCTTTACACCGACCTCTTTAAGAATTATATGGCGTGAATAGCGTTCAAGCTGTTCGTTTGAAAACATTAAGCTTTTCCTCCTCCCATAAAATAGAGAAATTCCACCGCGTCATTTTCTTTAAGCTTTGTTGTGGGAAATGCATCTCTGTCAACAAATTCGTCATTTACGGTTACCGTTACATACTCCGCATTTTCAACATTTTCCTTCTCGATAAGCTCACTTACGGTGATACCGTCGTCGTACTGTTTCTTTTCGCCTGCTACTGTAATAAACATATTAAAGCCCTGCCTTTTTTATAATTTCTTCTTTTGAAAGCATACCTACTGTTCTGTCTGTTTCTTTGCCGTCGATAAAATACAAAAGAGTCGGTGATGCGGTTACCTCAAATTTTTCCGCAAGAGACGAATCAATATTGACATTCACCTTTGCGATTTTGACCTTGCCGTTACAGTCATCCTCGATATCGCCCAACATAGCGCTCATTGCCTTACAGGGAATACAACTGTCGGAATAAAAATCAAGAATAACGGGAACATTGCTTTTTAAAACTTCGGTCTCAAAATTGCTTTCATTTATTCTGATTGACATTATTCATCCGCTCCTTTTTCAACAATAAGGGTGTAAGTTCCGTCCTCATTATCAAGGAGTTTTTTAATCTTGTGACCTTCTTCCTTCATACTGCGCGGTACATTTTGAACGGGCTCCCCGTCATTCATTTTGACTGCAAGAGTTTGACCTACATCAAGCTCTTCAATTGCACACTTCGCCTTAACAAAGGTTATAGGGCACACAACATCGGTAATATCAACCGTGCTGTCTGTTTTATATTCAGCCATTGTATACCTCCTGTAATTTTTCTTTCAGTTTATCTTCGCCGACGCGCTCGAGCGTTTTTCTGAATCTCTCGCTCGGCTTCGCATTCTTTTCAAAGAAATCAATAGTCGCATCGGTTATTTTAAATAACTTGTCTTCGCTCGTAATAAGCGGTAAAAGCTCATCGCCTTTGACAATATCATTGCCGAATGTTCCGCCGAACGAAACGATGTATGCGCTCTCGCCTATCCACGCGTCTGTCGGACAAGACTTGACGCACCTGCCGCAGTAATTGCATTTTGATTTATCAAGCAGAATATCGCCGTTATCTCCGAATGAAAGGGCGCCCTTTCTGCAAGCCTTGATGCACACGCCGCAGGATATGCAATTCTCTTTAACCCATTTCACATCAAGCGCACCTTTTATGCCTACATCATTTTCCTCAGCTTTAAGGCAATTGTTTTGGCAGCCGGTTACGCCGAATTTAAATTTGTGCGGAAGCTCTCTGCCGAAATATCTTCTGTTAAGCTCGTCGGCAATTTTCTTTGTGTCGATATTGCCGCTCGGGCAAACCGCATTGCCCTGACAGGCTGTGACGGTTCTTACTCTCGGGCCGCAAACACCCGGTTTGACTCCGCCCTTGGCAAGTTCGCTTTTGACTTCTTCAATATCATCAAAATTGATAAAAGGTATTTCAACGCCCTGTCTTGAAGTAAGGTGAACATAGCCTCTGCCGTATTTTTCGGCAACTTCGCTGATTTTCTTCAAATTTTCGGCTGTCAGCTCACCGCCGACTGTCTGAAGCCTTAACGAAAACATATTTTTCTGTTTTTGCCTCATAAAGCCGCCTTTTTTAAGAGCGGCAAAATCTACATTAGCCATAATTACTCCTTGTTAATTTCATCATAAGCCGATTTGAAATCTGATATTAAATCGTTTATGTCCTCAATACCTACGCTTATCCTGATTAAATCGTCATAAACACCTGCCGCACGTTTTTGGCTGTCGGTCGAATGAAGCACAATAGTCGATGCCGGATGAATAACCAGCGTTTTTGTGTCGCCGATATTCGAAACGATTTTAGGTATTTTCAAATGATTTATAAAATAGAACGCTTTTTGCTTACTGCCCACCCGAACAGTCAAAATCGCACCGAATTTGTCGCCGAACATTTGCTTTGCAAGATTGTGATAACTGCTGCTTTCAAGCCCCGGATAATTAACCGTAAGTCCGTCAAGCTTTGACAAATATTTTGCAAGTTCAAGTGCGTTGCTGCAGGCACTCCGTGTTCTAAGCGACAAGGTTTCAATACCGATGCTGTTCAAAAATGCAGTCTGCGGTGCCATTGCCGAGCCTATATGCTGATGAACGGTTGCTCTGATTTTAGCGGTGTATGCAAACACACCGAACTTTGAATAAGGCTTGAGTAACGGAAAGCGGTCAAAATCCGCCTTTATATTTTTGCTCACCGTAATTATTCCGCCTATAGCGGTGGACGAGCCGTTTATATACTTTGATGTTGAGTTAATCACAATATCCGCACCGAGTGTTAAAGGGTTACACAAAAGCGGAGTTGCCACGGTGTTGTCGATAAACAGCAAACAGCCGTTTGTATGTGCGAACTCTGACAAAGCCTTAATATCCGTAACGTCAAGTTTAGGATTGCCTATTGTTTCCGCAAAAATGACTTTGGTATTTTCGTCGATTATTTTTTTAAACGATGAAACCCTGTTGTCATCTGCATACTTAACATCAATTCCGAACGCCTTTATGTCCTCAAACAAATCAATCGTACCGCCGTAGAGCGACGGACTTGCTAAAATGCCGTCACCGCTTTGAAGCACATTGACAAGGCTGTTGTATATAGCCGCCATACCTGAAGAAGTCGCAATGCTTGAGCTGCCGTGTTCGAGAAGCGTTATCCGCTTTTCAAACGCATCAACCGTGGGATTTGTAAGCCTTGTGTAGCAATAACCCGGCTTTTTGTTTGAAAACAAATCGGCAATGCTCTCGGCACTTTCGTGTTCAAAAGCGCTTGTTTGATAAACAGGAGTTACGGTTGCTCCGCTGTCATTTGAAATGTTCGGATGAAGCAAAATCGTATCAAAAGAATATTTCTCCATTTTTTCTCCTTAGATTATCCAGAAATTGTCGCTGCATACAATTCTTCTGTAAGTTTCAAACTTTGACCATTTGTTGTAAAATGTCGCCGTTTTGTCATTTTCGATATGTTTAAACTCATAAAGGAAGTTTTGCAAATCCGCATTTGATTTTATCTTTAATGCGAATCCCCTTACATCTACAACGGGAAGCCCCGAATACAAATAATCATCAAGAGAGATTATATCCTCTATCTGCCTGTTCCTTATCAGAACCGCCGCATTGTTTTCGGGAGAAACGATATCGAAATAGTCTGGATATTTGAAGCTTTCGCCCTCAACATTGACCTTATCGCCGACCTTATATATAACATCGCTTTCCTGCTTTTTAAGAAAAGCATTTTCAAGATTGAAATAGAATTCTTCAAAAACAAAGCCGTCAATATTGATTTCGCCGTTTGAAAAATAAGGCTTTTTCGGGGTATCGCTCTCAAGCTCCTCCACAACACCGCAGGCGCAGGTCATATGGCTTACTCTGTCGATAAGAATAAATCCGCCGAGAGCCTTATTATCATTGAATTTTTGAGCAATAATTTTTTCCGCAAATTCAATTTCACAATATGCAATCTCGTTTTTAACAAGCTTTGTATCATCAATATGCTTGCCCGAATTTACATCGATTTTATATTCTATATTTTTAACCGTTGCGGGGATATGCTTTGTGCCGAGCTTTAAAATATATTCTTTGCCGACAACAAGTTCATCATCATCCATCCAAAGGACGGTTGATTTTATGCCCTTAGAAGCCTTAATTTTTGAATTCCGAGGAACAAGGACGCAGCCTCTTGACACGTCAACCTCTTTTGAAAGCTGAATATTAACGGGCTGACCGAGCGTTGCGCTCTTGACTTCATCAAATCCGACGATAATGCTTTTAACCGTTGCCTCTTCTTCGCTCGGAAGAGTTTTAATCACATCGCCGACAGCGATGCTTCCGCCCTCAATTTGACCCTGAAAGCCTCTGAAATTATGGTCGGGTCTGCACACCCTTTGAACAGGCATACAAAATTCATTGTCGCTTTCGGGCTCTTTAATCTCAACATTTTCGAGATATTCGAGAAGCGGCTCGCCCTTGTACCAAGGCATATTTTTTGATTTTACGGTTACATTGTCGCCCGCAGTTGCGCTGACAGGAATAATCTTTACATTTTCAAGCCCGAGTTCATTTGAAAGTTCCTTGATTTGAGCGGTTATATTGTTAAATGTTTTCTCACTATAGGAGGCAAGGTCCATTTTGTTTACAGCAAACACAAAATAGCGAATGCCCATAAGCTTGCAGATTCTTGCGTGCCGCCTTGTTTGAACAAGCACGCCTTGTGTTGCGTCAATCAATATTACGGAAAGATCCGCAAACGACGCGCCTACCGCCATATTTCTTGTATATTCTTCATGGCCGGGCGTATCGGCTACAATAAACGAGCGCTTGTCCGTAGTGAAATATCTGTATGCGACATCAATTGTGATACCCTGCTCACGCTCTGCCATAAGTCCGTCAAGCAAAAGAGAATAGTCTATCTCGCCGCCTCTTGACCCCACCTTACTGTCAAGCAAAAGTGCTTTTTCCTGGTCGGCGTAAAGAAGTTTTGAATCGTAAAGGATATGACCTATAAGAGTTGACTTACCGTCGTCAACACTTCCGCAGGTAATAAATTTGAGCAAATCGTTCATTAAAAATAGCCCTCCCTTTTTCTCTTTTCCATACTTGCGGCACCGCCGTCATTATCAATAACACGGCTTGTACGCTCGGATTCAACACTTGCAAGAGTTTCTTCTATAATTTCATCAAGAGTTTTCGCTTTGCTCTCTACCGCGCCTGTAAGCGGATAGCAGCCGAGTGTACGGAAGCGAACGGATTTCATCATCGGTTTTTCACCGGGTTTTAATCTCATTCTGTCATCGTCAACCATAATAAGATTGCCGTCACGCTCGACAACAGGTCTTACGTCCGCAAAATACAGCGGAACAATATCTATGTTTTCACGCTTGATATACTGCCAAATATCCTTTTCGGTCCAGTTGGATATAGGGAAAACTCTTATGCTTTCGCCCTTGTTTATTTCGGTATTATAAAGCTTCCACATTTCGGGGCGCTGGTTTTTCGGGTCCCATGCGTGAGAAGCGTTACGGAAAGAAAAAATTCTCTCCTTGGCTCTTGACTTTTCTTCATCACGCCTGCCGCCTCCGAAAGCTGCGGTAAAGCCGTATTTGTTAAGCGCCTGCTTTAATGCCTGAGTTTTCATAATATCAGTATAAGACGAGCCGTAATCAAACGGATTGATACCTTTCTTTACGCCGTCCTCGTTGATATATTCAAGCATTTCGATTCCGTATTTTTTAGCTACCTTATCTCTGAACTCTATCATTTCGTGAAACTTCCATGTAGTGTTTACATGGAGAAAAGGAAACGGCGGTTTTTCGGGATAAAACGCCTTGAGTGCCAAATGAAGCATAACAGAGGAATCTTTGCCTATCGAATAAAGCATAACGGGCTTTTCACATTCGGCCGCAACTTCTCTTATTATGTATATCGCTTCAGCCTCAAGAGCATCAAGGTGTGAAAGTTTACTCATACATAATCTCCTTAGCTAATATTTATTTGAATTCTTAGAATTAACATCAACGGTTATTTTTGTACCGTCGTATTTTTGAATATTCCAATGAAGAATATCGCCGTCTTTTTTTACATTAAGGCTGCTTCCCCTGCCGCCGATATCCGCACCGAGAAAAAACTTGATTGCGCCGACATTGCATTCCTTAACGCATGAAACGCAGCCCCAACACAAATCGGGATATTTCATATATGCCTTGCCTGATTTCTCGCTTATCAGAGTACCGGGACAAACATCCACGCATTTTAAACAGCCTACGCATTTATCGCCGTCAATTCTTATGCTCATAATATTCCTCCTTTATAAGAGGCACTTTAAATGTGTTTATTTCTCCGTTTTTCATAACGGAATTTATATAACACTTAAAGTCGGCGTTTTCTTCGGGGTAGCTTAAATTTTCATTAAAGGTATGCCAACGGGTTTCCTTTCGTGCTTTCAAATGAGCTATCAGCGCAAGACATACGCAAAGCCTTTCTTTAAGCTCAAAAATGAACATAAGCTCATGCATATCGTTTGCTCTTAAATCATTTGAAAGCGAAATGATATGTTCGATTTTTTCTTTTGCCAAATCAAGCTGTTTTTCATTAAATCTGTAATTGACGGAAATGCCGCCTGCGTATTCGTCCATTACCTTTTGCATTGCCTCTTCAAGTTCGGACACGGTAAACGGTGATGAATTGTTTTCAAAATATTTTTCATATTTCGGTATATTAAATTCGATTTTTCCGTTTGATTTATAATCTTTGATAATACTTTCTGCCGCTATTTCACCCTCGGCAAGTGCACCCGTTACGTATTTTTGGGGACAACCGCCGGCGACATCGCCTGCCGCATAAAGGCCTTCAACCGTCGTCTTTCTGTTTGTATCGACCCAAAACCCCGAAGCCGTATGGCCGCCCACTATGTACGGCTCTGTACCGCAGATTTCAACGTCCTGCTCGCTCGGTGCCTTGCCGCTTTCAATCCATTTAAGCGTTTGACTCGGCGCCATATTGAGATACGCTTTTAAAAGAGAATCGTCCTTATCCTTTCTTATACCCGAAGTTTTAAGATAGCAAGGTCCGTTACCGATTTGATTTTCCTCAACAGTTCCGTAAACTCTCTCGCTTGTGGTCAGACCGTATTTGGTTTCGTAAATTTCGCCTTTTGAGTTAATTTGTTTTGCGCCGACGCCCTGAGCAATTGTGCCGGTAGGAGCAATTGTATCCTTACATCTCAAAGCAACAAAACGCATTTCGAATGTTGTCATTTCGGCTCCTGCTTTAAGACCCATCGCATAGCCTGCGCCTGTATTAAACGGAGGATACCACATTTTGTGTTTTGAAAATCCCGGGTTATTCGGCTTGTAAAGTCCGCTTGCACCGCCTGTAGCAATCAGCACGGCATTTGCATAAATCACATACGCAGTATTTTCCCTTATACTAAAACCTGTTGCACCGTAAACTCTGCCGTTTTTAACAAGCAAATCCGTTATATTTACAAAGTTCAGCACATCGACGTTTTTGGCGTTGCCAACCGCCTTTGCAAGTATAGGCTTGAAGTTTTCGCCGTTGATTTTAATATTTCGATTACCTCTTGCAACATAATCGCCGTTTTCGTCCTTTAGGATAACAAGACCTAAATCCTCCATTTTTTTCGTGCACGAATTAAATCTTTTCGCCGCAGACAAAAGCAGGTCATACCTCACAATTCCGTTTGCGTCATTAGTGGCGTAGGCAACATAATCCTCCGGTTTTCTACCCTTGACTATATAAGCATTTATCGCATTTACACCTGCGGCAAGACAACCGCTTCGCTTAATATTCGCCTTTTCTGCAATCAACACGGACAGATTGGATTTTTCGCTTAAAGTCAGTGCCGCATAGCAGCCTGCCGTGCCTCCGCCTATTATTAAAACATCTGTGTTGATTTTCTTTGTTTCCAATTTCATATATTATACTTACCCTATAGATTTAGTATGATTGTGTGTCAAAATAAATTTGTGGACAAATACCTTTCGCCCGTATCGGGTAAAATGACCACAATATTTTTATCGACATTCTCTTTTCTTTCGGCAAGCTCAACTCCTGCGCAAAGTGCTGCGCCTGAAGACGAACCGACAAAAACGCCTTCTTTTTTTGCCACATACCTTGTCATATCATACGCTTCATCGTTGCCGACCTTTATTATTTCATCAATAAGGCTTAAGTCAACGACCTCCGGAATAAAACCTGCTCCGATACCCTGTATTCTGTGCGGTCCGGGCTTTTCACCGGAGAGGACGGCAGATGTTGCAGGTTCGACTGCAATAATTTTTATATCGGGATTTTTTTCTTTAAGATATTTTGCCGTACCGGTAATTGTACCGCCTGTACCGACAGCGGATACAAAGAAATCCACATTGCCGTCAAGGTCGTTATATATTTCGGGACCGGTTGTTTTGTAATGTATCTCCGGATTTGCCTTATTTTCGAACTGATGAGGTACGAATGAATTTTCAATCTTTTGTGAAAGCTCCTCGGCTCTTTTTATTGAGCCTTTCATACCGTACATACCCGGTGTAAGCACAACCTCAGCTCCCAAAGCCTTTACTATTTTTCTGCGCTCAATACTCATGGAATCAGGCATTGTGAGAATCAGTTTCAGTCCTTTGCAGGCGCACGTAAACGCAAGGCCGATACCGGTATTTCCGCTTGTGGGCTCAATAATAGTTGTGTCTTTATTTACAAGTCCTTTGCTTATTGCGTCCTCAATAAGCGCGTTTCCCACTCTGTCTTTGACGCTCCCCATGGGGTTAAAGGACTCTATTTTTGCGATAATGTTTCCGCCGAGCTTTTTATCGCTTTTAAGTTTATTAAGTTTTAACAACGGCGTATTACCTATTAAATCCAAAATACTTTCATACACTTTCATACGCAAACCTCTTTTCTGATTTAACTCATAATATCACCCTAATCATACTTTGTCAATAGGATTAGTATGTTTTATGGGCAAAAAAACAGATAGGCAACAGAAATTGCCTATCTTTTGAATATGACATCTGATATCTGCATTGCACCGCCGCGATAAAAATTGAGTTTCCTATTATTTTTCGGTAATCAAGGTTAATTCATCGGCGGTTATTTCGCGGCACTCGCCGTCTTTCAGCTTTTCGTCAAGAAACAGTCCGCCCATTTTTATACGGCGCAGATCAACGACTTTATTTCCGACGGCACAAAACATACGCTTTATCTGATGGTATTTACCCTCACAAATAGTTATCTCACACTCTTTATCGGACAGTATTTTTATTTTTGACGGCAAAAAAGTTGTCCCGTCACGCAGGGTAATACCGTTTTCAAGTACCGAAACAGCCTCATCTTCGATATTATCACGAAGCGATACAACATAAGTCTTGTCTATATGATTTTTCGGCGACAGAATACGGTGTGCGAACTCGCCGTCGTCAGTTATCAGCACAAAGCCCGTAGTATCTTTATCGAGTCTGCCTGCCGGGAACAGCCCACGACGCATAAGCTCCTCGGGTACAAGGTCGCAAACGGTCTTTTCGCCTTTTCCGTCGCTTGCCGAAACAACGCCCTTCGGCTTATTGAGCATAATGTAAATATGTTTTTTTATTGTAAAAATTTCACCGCGCACCCTGATTTCGTCCGTTTCGGCATCGACCTTTTCGGAGCCGCTCTTGACCGTCTTACCGTTAACCTCAACATCGCCGTGCGAAATCAGCCCGATCACATCTTTTCTGCTGAGCTTGCCGCTGCCTGCTATAAGTTTATCTATCCGCTCTTTTTTCATCCGTTTCTCCTTATTTATTCGCCGGTGTTATCGGGTTTGGCAAAGCCGTGCATAAAGCCGTTAAGCTCTGTTGAGCATACATCTCCGCCTATGACCTTACCGTCATATACCAAAATATTCGCATGGATAAATCCGGTATTTTCGTAACCGGTATAATTTGTAATCTCGTATGTCCAACGCTTTACCCGTTTTGAAGCGTACAGAGATAAATCAAATCCCTGTTCCTTTTGAAGTTCATTGTATTTTTCGTATACATCATCAAATTCCGCGGGAATAATCACTTCGCAAACCTCGACAGGGTCCTCTTTTACACTCCAGCCGAACTGTGAAAGATATGCAATTCTGTCTTCGGCGGAAGCGGCTTTGATATTTAACGCCGCTGTTTTGCCGACCTCTGCCGTATGATGAGAAACAATAATCAGCACGACTGCGAATAGCGCCACAAAAAATATAAGCAGCGCCATTTTTACTTGCCTTTTCTTTACGGAGTATACGAACATATAAATTCACCTCGAAGCAAATATATGCAACGAGGCAAAATAAAATACTATATAAGGCAGCAAAAATTACTTGCTCTCTTCCGGAGCCTTTTTATGCTGAGCGGCAGCTTTGAGAGACTGACGCACGCGTCTGATCTCATTTACGGAGTTGGTAAGGCCCTCATCTGCCATAGATACGACTCTCTCAACATATTCACCTGCGCTTTTGCGCATATCGTTGGACCACTTCTGAGCCTGCTCTGTAAGCTCCGCGGCGGTTCCTCTCGCCTGCTCGACAATACCGTTTGCCTTTTTGCGTGCTTCCGCCATGATATTTTCCGCCTCTGCCTCGGCGCCCTTTGTTATCTCGTGCTCGGAAACAAGCTCATCGGCTTTTTTCTTTGCGGCGGTTATAATTCCCTCGGCGGTACTCTGAGCCGCTGTAAGTATTTCTTTTCTCTCGGAAGCTATTTTTCTCGCCTGCATCAGTTCATCGGGCATATTGAGTCGCATATCCTCAATTGTGGTTCTGAGTCTTTCGACGTCAACTATCTGATTTGAAGTAAAAGGAACGGATTTTCCCTCGTCGATTATCTGCTCAAGTTCCTCTATTAAGCTTTCAATAGTCATTTGTTTTACACCTCTTATTTGCTGTCTCTCCGGTTATTTTTTTATCCTTTTGATAATGTCCTCGCGTATTTCAGCAGGAACGAATGTACTGATGTCACCGCCGAGCTCACAGACCTGTTTTACCACGCTTGAGCTTAAGTACATATTTTCGGCACGCGTTGTAATGAACACCGTTTCAAGTTCGTTATTGAGTTTTTTATTTGTGAGCGCCTGTTGAAATTCATACTCAAAATCCGAAACCGCACGAAGACCTTTTACTATGGCAACCGCCTCTTTGCGGCGTGCATAGTCGGCGAGCAAACCGTCATAGCGGTCTACCTCGACGTTTGGCATATCTGCGGTACAGCGCTTCAAAAGCTCAACTCTCTCTTCCGAAGTGAAAGCGTAATTATTTTTTTTATGATAATTTGTCATTACGACAACGATGACCTTATCAAACATTTTCGCACTTCTGCGGATAATGTCAAGATGCCCCATTGTAACAGGGTCAAAACTGCCGGGACATATAACCGTTTTCAAGGAATCCCCTCCGAATTTACTTTTTATAGGTAGTGAGTTTGGTCTTGGAATATTTATATTCCTTAAACTTTTTAATATCACCGACTTCTTCCGGTAATTCCTCGCGATAATCGGTTTCACACATTACAATGCCGCCGTCTTTCAAGACGCTGTCGACAAGAGAAAGGGCTGTTTCTGCCATTTGCCTGTTATACGGCGGATCGAGAAGAATTATATCAAACTTTTCTGCGGTGCTGCGAAGAAAACCGAAGCTGTCGGAATTCACAACCGTTGCTTTATCCGACAAACCGCAGGATTTAAGGTTTTGCTTGACAACGGAAAAAGCCTCTGCGCTTTTATCAACAAACACAGCCTTTTCGGCGCCGCGTGAAAGAGCCTCTATTCCGAGCTGACCCGACCCCGCAAAAAGGTCAAGCACCGATTTCCCGGGAATATCAAACTGTATTATACTGAACATAGCCTCTTTTACCCTGTCGGTAGTCGGGCGTACGATTTCTTCGCCCTCAAGAGTCACAAGTTTTCGTCCTCTGGCTGTACCGGTAATAACTCTCATAAGTTCTCCCCATAAAAATGCTTCTAATATTATTTCATTATTTTATCACAATTGTCAACAGTTTTCACTATTTTTTTAAATTTAAGAGCATTTTCTTTAATTCTTCGGCGTCTTTCGCGGTTTTTTCCGCTCCGGCTTTTTCGAGAACTTCCCTGCTGCGATAGCCCCAAAGCACGGCAATCATACTAAGGCCCGAATTTTTTGCCGTTTCAACATCAACCTCGCTGTCGCCGACATATACGGTCTCGCTCTTTTCGGAGCCCATCTTTTCCATGGCAAACAGAACATTGTCGGGGAACGGCTTATTTCTGCGCTCTTTTACGCTTCCTACAACGGTTTTGACATAATCGCCGAACATTTCGCCGCAGAGCTCCTGCGCGGCAAAATCCGCCTTATTTGTAACTATGGCAAGCTTAAAGCCGTTTTCATAAAGAGTTTTCAGCATATCCGTAATTCCGGGATACGGTTTCGTTTTATTTGCCATATTCTTTTTATAATTTTGGCAGAAAATATCAAAGCACTTATCGATTTCCGCCTTATCGGTGCCTGCGGGAACGGCTCTCTCAATAAGCTTATATATACCGTTTCCGACAAACCTGCGCACCTCGTCGCGCGTTCGTTCGGGGTAACCCGCGGTTCTGAGTGTGTAATTTGTGCTGTCGGCAAGGTCGTCGAGAGAATTCAGAAGAGTTCCATCGAGGTCAAATATAACTGAGTTTTTCATTTTACTGATCCTTTGCATTGTAATAATCGTAAATTTTCTGTGCGACGGACGATGTTATACCGGGAACTTTGGAGAGCTCCGCGACATCGGCATTTCTGATTGACGTTATTGTTTTAAAGTACTTTAAAAGAGCTGTTGCCCTTTTTTCGCCGACGCCGTCTATCTCGGTAAGTGAAAGAGAAAGTCCGCGCTTTTCGTGCTTTTTGTGATGATACGCTATGGAAAAGCGATGAACCTCGTTTTGAATTTCGGAGACAAGCGTAAACACCTGACGCCTGGAATTTATGGCTATCTCGCCGCCGTCGCCCGAAATTGCGCGCGTTCGGTGACGATTGTCCTTTACCATACCGAAAAGAGGGATGTTTAGCCCGAATTCACGAAGCACGGGTTCTACGGCGTGAACCTGCCCGGCGCCGCCGTCGAGCAATATAAGGTCGGGTAATTTGCCGAAGCCCTCTTCGGAATTTTTACTTTTTTCATACTCGGAAAAACGTCTTGTAAGCACTTCGTTCATTGCTCGGTAATCATCGTTACCGTCAAAACTCTTTATGGCAAAACGCTTATAAGCCTTGCGATAAGGCTTACCGGCTTTAAAGACTATCATACCTGCCACAGAGTCCTGACCTGCGGTATGCGATATATCGTAGGACTCAATGTACTCAGGAGTATTTTTAAGCCCGAGTAAATCCTTAAGTTCATCGAGGACGGCAATTTCCCTGCCGGTTCTGCCCTTTTTGATGGCAAGTTTTTCTTCGGCATTTTTACGGCACATATTTACTATTTCAAGCTGCTCGCCCCTTGACGGAACAAAAACCGTGACCTTTTTACCTTTTTTCTCGGTAAGCCATTGCTCCAAAAGCTCCTTATCGGCAACCTCGCCGTCTACCGTAACGCGCTTCGGAATATTGTCGCGCATAGAATAATATGACGTTATGAAATCGGAGCGCATAGTCTCTTTATCACCGGGGTCGTCAAAGAAAAAGTGCTCGCTGTCAAAAAGCCTGCCGTTTGAAAATCTCAAAACCGCAAGGCACACACTGCCGTCAATATCGGCGGTTGAAAAAACATCCTGTTCTTCAACCGATTTATATACAACCTTTTGCTTTTCCTTTATACGTTCTATGGCGTTTATGCGGTCGCGGAGCTTTGCCGCCTGCTCAAAATCCAACTCTTCTGCCGCATTTTCCATTTTTTTGCGCAAATCGGCGATTATTTCGCGGCTGTCGCCCTTCAAAAACGCAACTGCGCCGTTTACCGCCTCATCATAATCGGATTTTTTGATTTTACCCGTACATAGTCCGCAGCATTGTGAAATATAATAATTAAGGCACGGTCTGCCCTTACCGAAGTCACGCGGAAACACCTTATTGCACTGCGGCAGTTTAAATATTTTATTTGCCGCGTCAACGCTCTGCCTTACCGTGAAAGAGCTTAAGTAAGGACCTATATACTCTGCGCCGTCGTCTTTTTTATTAAATACGGCGGAAATTTTGCGGTATTCTCCGCCCGAAATGCGGATATAACTGTAGCCCTTATCGTCCTTTAAAAGAATATTATATTTAGGTGTGTGCTGTTTTATAAGGCTGCACTCAAGAACGAGAGCTTCAAATTCGCTTCCCGTTACAATATAATCGAAATGATCGACGTTTTCCACCATTTTACGTACTTTTACGGGATGGCGGTTCTGAGAGCCGAAATACTGGCTGACACGGTTTTTGAGCGCTTTTGCTTTACCGATATAAATAATTTCGTTATCGGAGTTTTTCATAATATACACACCGGGTAAAAGCGGCAGACTCATCGCCTTTTTTCTGAGTATTTTCATTTTCGGATTCAAAGCGCTCACCGTCCTTTGTTAAAAAACAAGGCACACCGAAGAAAACACGGTGTGCCGTTTTAACTAAATATTCAAAATTATTCAGCGAAGCCTGACTCAACAAGCTTAACAAGCTCTTCGACAGCCTGCTCTTCATCGGGGCCGCCTGCAATGATCCTGATCTTTGTGCCACCCATTATGCCGAGTGAAAGAACGCCGAGAAGGCTCTTTGCATTAACTCTTCTCTCTTCCTTTTCAACCCAGATAGAAGATTTAAACTCATTGGCTTTCTGAATGAAGAAAGTTGCAGGACGAGCATGAAGCCCTACCTGATTTTGAACAAGAACATCTTTAACGTACATAGTCATTCTCCCCAAATATTGATATATAATAATGTTTTTTCTTCGTACCGTTAACATATTATACCACAAAACTTGTCCTCGTCAACGGCTTTGACACGATATATGGGGGATTTTGCAATAATTCGGCTGTACTTCCAAAGACAAATCAAAACATTTTTAAATGTTTGTGCAAAATAACAACTGCAAGCTTTTGTTCATATGGAATATATACAAAAAAATCGGGCACAAATCAGTTATTGACTTTCTGATGAATCGGATATGTTTTTTCGCTTAAAACATCGAAGCCGTACCCCATGCTTTTATAATACGCGATTATATCGGGCAGTGCGTCCACGGTAGTGTTTTTTGTCGATGAATCGTGCAAAAGCACTACAACAGTATTGGATTTCGGCACTTTTTGACAGTTTTCGATTATTCGCTCTTTCGGAAGCTCTTTTGCGCTTGCGTCACCGGAAGAAACATTCCAGTCAAAATAATAATATCCCTTTTCCTTAACATCTTTTGTAAGATTTGACATAATGCCCACGGAATATTTGCGGCTTATAGTATTGCTGCCGCCGCCGGGGAAACGGATTATGTTTGTGCGAACACCCGTCTCGTCATACACAAGGTCGGAAATTTTCTGCAAATCGTCAAAAAAGGCTTCCTCGGAAACATATATTTTTGAATAGTCATGCGTGTAAGAATGAAGCGCGATTTTATTTCCGGATTCCGTTATGTTTTTCATATAGCCGTTATACTTATCGCCGTTTTTGACAAAAAAAGTCGCCCTGACTCCGTTCTCGTTAAGGATATCGATTATCCGCGGAGTGTTGGGCGACGGTCCGTCGTCGAATGTCAGGTACACGGTTTTTTCTCCGCCCGACTTAATCTCCTGTTCTTTTTTCATCGATATTTGTTCATTCAATTTTGAAATCTCGCCGCTCATACTGCTTTTTTCGTCCGCAAACGATGATTCGCGTTCGCTCAGCGATTGTTCCGCAGCAGCTTTTTCCGCCGTAACGGACTTAAGACTGCGCTTTGTTTTGCCGTATTTAATTCCGAATATAAGGAGTAAAACCGCAATCACAAGAACCGACGCAGAAAGCGCAAGTATAATTTTTCTATACAAAATATTTTGTTTTATAACCGCTTCCGCTTTTTGTCTCTCCACACAAATACACCCTTCTCTTGATATTATACGCTTTCATTATATTACACTATCCGACAAAATCAAGTGACAAATGATTACAATATAATTAATTATTTCTTAAAAGCACTTATCGGACGACATAAATTGCCGTCCGATAACACTAAAGCCTCAAAAATTCAAAACTTACAAAAACGCAAAGCTTACTCCGCAATCAGCGGAAGCAGCGTTTGGGTATCGACATCGACAAGCCCCTTTGTGGTAAGTTTTAAATGCGGTATAACGGGAAGACTTAAAAATGACATTATCATAAACGGCTCAAAGCCCTTAGGCACACCGAGAGAATACACGCTTTCGCGCACCTTTTCGTTTTGTTCCGCGGCGGTTTCCGCCGCCGAGCATGACATAAGTCCGCCTATCGGGAGAGGCATTTCGGATACCACCCTTCCGTTTTTGACCGAAACTATACCGCCGCCGAGCTCACGAATACGGTTTGCAGCAAACGCCATATCTTCGGTATTTGCGCCTATCACAATAAGATTGTGTGAATCGTGCGCCACGGAGGAAGCTATTGCGCCTTCTTTAAGACCTATGCCCTTTATAAAGGCGTTGCCTATATGACCCGTGTTATGATGCCTTTCGATGACGGCTATTTTCAATATATCACGCTCAATATCTATGCCGTTATTACGGTCAAAATCAATATCCGATACCAAATCGTCGGTCAAAAGTTGCCCGTCTACAAGCGATATAACGTGGCATTTCCTTTTTCCCTTATAACCGACGACAAAATCAGACGAAGAGAGCACAGGCAAATTAAAGGAGCTGCGCACCCTTTTTTCAAGTGCCTCGCTTATCTTCGGCGTATCAAACCGAAGTGTTTTACCGTCCGAAACAACTTTTTCACCGTTTTTGTATACATCGCGAACAATCACCTTATCAAGGTCATCGAGGACAAGCATATCCGCTTTGTACCCCGGCGCTACGGCGCCTGTATTTTTAAGCCCGAAACATTCCGCCGCATGGAGAGTAGCCATTCTTATGCCTGTTACGGCGCTCTTACCCATTTGTGCGGCAGAGCGGATTATGCTGTCTATGTGTCCGTTTGAAATAAGATCGGCAGGGTGCTTATCGTCGGTTACCAAAAGGCATCTCTGCTCCCACGGATCGTCAAACAAAGGCAAAAGCCCCGAGAGATTTCTTGCCGCAGTACCCTGTCTTATCATTATTCTCTGACCCTTGCGTATGCGCTCTTTGGCTTCATCGGCAGAGGAACACTCATGGTCGTCACCTATTCCCGCGGAAATATATTTATCAAGCGGTTTACCCGACAAAAGCGGAGCATGGCCGTTTACCACAAGTCCGCGAGCCAAAGCGGATTTTATTTTCCTTTCGAGCTCCCTGTCTCCTGCTACCACGCCGACGTAATTCATAACTTCACCGAGACCGAGGACGCGCTTTTCGAAATAAAACTCTTCTATATCATCTGCCGAGAGAACCGCACCCGATTCATCAAAGCCCGTTGCCGGAACGCATGACGGTATTACGAAATATACGGTAAGCGGAAGTCCCTCGCTTGATTCAAGCATATAGCGAAGCCCATCTTTGCCGCAGACATTGGCTATTTCATGCGGATCTGCTATTACTGCTGTTGTACCGTGAGAAACCGCGGTTTTGGCAAATTCGGCGCAAGTGAGCATTGTGCTTTCAATATGTATATGGCCGTCTATAAACCCGGGGCAAATGTATTTTCCCGTAACGTCGATTATTTCATCGGCTTCATCCTCGCCGTAATCATCCACGCCCAAAATAACTCCGTTTTCAAAAAGGACGTTTGTCTTTATGAGTTCACCCGTAAAAACGTTGACTACAATTCCGTTTTTAAATAACTTTTTCATAGTGCGCTCCTTAAAAAGTCAGAATATTTTTCCGCAAATAATTGTAACACAAAAACAAATTGATAGCTACAAAAAGTTATAAACGAATACGAAAAAAGCAGACAGCCGAAATATGACTGTCCGCTTTTCCGATTATTTTTCAGAACGCTTTTTCTTCTTCGGAGAGATTATCCGCCGCCTGCCTGACGCGTTCTACCGCGTCTTTATCATCGGGAGCTACATTATCGGGCGACGGGAGTTTGTCAATCTCATCTTTTACTTTTCGGCATTACCGATTTCCTCAAGGGCTTCATTTGCGATTCCGAGCTGTTTTTCGAGTTCTTTGCGCTCTTCTTCGGTGTAGTTTATCACCGAAAGTTTTAAGAGCATCTTCAATGGCTTTTTTTGCCTTTGTAAGTGCGTCCGTTCAGCTTAACCTCGCCTGTCGGTAAAGTTTTGTCGATATGATATTTTTCGGTCACGGCGGCTGAAATTGCTCCGGTTTTATGCCAAATAAACAACCGATAAAGGCTGTGAAAAGGTATGGCGCATATTTTTATTCGCAATCCTGAATCGGTATTGAAATTCGGAATAATTTGTTATAAAATACCGGTAAAGCGAAAAAGAATAAAATTACGCTTTTCTTTTTACAAATTTTATAGCTGCCGAAACGGCAGCTTTTAAAATACGCCTTAGTTAGTGATTGCTAACTTTGTGCCGGTAAGGCTGCGTTCAACCTCTTTTTGAGCAAGCATAAGCGGCAAGGGCAAATTACCGACATTTTACACGGAGGAAGCATTATGAAAGACAACGAACTGCAATTTGACCGTAAATGCCATGTTTTATACTCAAAATCCTGTAAAAAGGAAATACAAAAAAAGATTGCGCTTCATTTCCCACCCGACAAGTGCGATGAAGTATGGGAGTCGGTACAAAAGCAATACACGGACTTCCTGTCGGATTGGCGCACGGATTTAGGCGGCAAAAAGAACTTTCATAACGGCAAAGGCGGCAATTACGACTGTATAGCCCTGATGGCATACTATTCGGTCTGCAAATCCGTCGCAAGTCTTGCCGAAATCGAAGAGATGGAAGGTAATTTATTTCTCGGAGCATTCCGTAAGATGAAATTTGCGGACTGCAACAAGCCATTTTTCAAAAAGCTTATGTACAAGTCATTTCAAAACGCCAAGAGGCAATGCGACAAGTGGGGCGATTTTAAAATGAATATAGCCCCGTTTGACGAAAACAAGCCCATATACTATGAATTTACCGCCTGCCCCACCGCGGAGTTTGCGAAAAAGCACAATCTCACAGAGGTTATGCCGGCGCTCTGTAATCCCGATTTTGAAGCCATGGAATGTGTCCACGCAAGGCTTGTCAGAAAAACCACTTGCGCAAACGGCGATAAATGCGATTACACAATTGTAGGCGATCGCGACGAATACCTTAAAGAACATCCCGAATATCGCGATGAGCAAGGCTATCGCAGGAATCGTTAGGAGGTTAAATATGCTGTTTGAAACATACGGAAGCAAATTCTCTCCGGCAATACTGTTTTTTCACGCCATGGGAGTGACGGGAAAAAGCAGCGAGAGAGCCGCTGAATATTTAAATGACAAATATTATTGCATTTTGCCTACCTCACCGTTTACTGCGTCGGTCAGAAATATATTGATAAAAAAGATGAGATAAGGTAAACAGAGGCGTTTTTATGCGAACAAAACATAAAAGAGCTTGCATTGGTTGTAGCTTCTTCCATAGGTGCCGACCTTGCCCTGTCGTTTGTTGCACAGACCGAAATACCCGTCGGGCACATATTCTTTGACGGAGGTCAATTCGCTCAAATCAAAAAGGCACGCGCCGCATTATGACGCCGTTTTTGTATTTTGCCATAAAAAGCCTGTATTGGACCAAGGGAAAAACACTGAAAAATATTCTGTGGTGCGACGACGATGACATTAAACCGTATTTCATCTCTGCCGGAAAAGCGCTTCGCTACGGCAATCTGCGCCGTCAGATGAGCGACAGTCTCGAAAACAAGCCTTTTCCCGATTTGCCCAAAGAGCTTTTGAAAAATACATATTTTGAATTCGGAAGCGCAAAGGAACATTTTAATACAGGGACGCGGTGATGAAAGCTTATCCCGACGGCAGCGGATACGAGGCGCGTTTTACAAAATGCGGCATCTGCACATTGATGAGTTTTGCTAGCAAAACCTCCCTAACAGCTTTTATTTCAAAAGGCTCAACACCGAACCACGGTATTGAGCCTTTTAGGTGAACCGTATCAACTTTTCTCAGGTAAGGCAGGCAAAAATATCCCCGTCAATAGCCAAAACCGCGTCCAACTTAATTTTCTGCCCATTCATCAACATCAATATTCGCTCATATTCATCCAGCTTCTTCAATGTTCCCGTGACTTTAAGATATGAACCTCCGGCTTTTCGCTCGTCCGGCTTAAAGTAGGTAATAGAAACTTCTGGTTCTTCATCGAGTGCTTCCATGAGAATCTGAAATTTCATATCCAATGCAGTCAGAGCTTCCTCGTCAAGCTCAATCCTTTCGTCGGTCAGACGTCCGGTTTCCTTGATTGAAGAATCATAACCGGTGAGGGCGGCGAAGGGCGCAAACTGCGCTGCCCGATCCGACATCGGCATCTGCGGGCGCGTCTTGGAGACATGGTGCGGAAGCCGCATAATCTCGTCATACTTATTGTTACTACGCATTGTACATCTCCCTTCTAGGATAAATCCTAAGTTGCCAGCTTCTCCATTACATAATTCGTCAAAGCGATTTCCTGCCGAATGACTTTCTGTTCTTTTACTACGCGGTATCCCCGCTGTTGAAAAAATGGTTTTGCTGTGATAGACGCATGGGTAATGAACGTTTTTCCCTTCGCAGAAGATTCCAGCGCATCACAAATCTTAGAAGCAACGCCTTTGTGCCGGTAGTCCTTATGAACATAAAGCCTATCCAAATAGCCAGTGTTGTCCATATCCCCAAACCCAACAATTTTACCATTTTCAACGGCAACAATCGTTCGGTGTTCCAGAAAAGAGTTGTTCCATTCACGCAAATTGACCGTGCCAGTTGCCCAAACATCCAGTTGCTCTTTTGTGTAATCTTTTGCATTAACACTGTGAACTGTTTGATAAAACAACTCGGCTAACTGCTCACAGTCAGAAGGCTGATATTCTCGTAGTTGCATTCTTTTCCTCATAAATGATAGATTTTTCTTATGCCTTATGCCCTCCGATCTGAGCATTGCGGTCTTTGGCTGTTGCGCCTTCTTCAAGATTCATCGCCTTGAGAATGGCGTTCTTTCCGTACTTCTTTTTGATCGCAAGCGTGGCGGCTTGTATTTTCTGCTCACGCTCCAATGCAGCATCCTCGGCCTTCTGTTTTTCCTCTTCGGCGGCATAGTCGGTGAAGAGGTTAAGCTGGACGTCACCGTCGTTTTTCTTCGGCGCATTGGCTTCCGACAGGAGATGATTTGCCACAACGTACATACGGCGGACAAGCAGATTCTTGTCCGTCCGGCTCTCATCCGCGACAACGAGGTTTGTGTCCAGAGGATCCAAGCCGCGCTCCCGGCACTCCACGGAGGCGTAGAAAGATTTCAGGTC
>ERZ808242.306-NODE-306-length-37118-cov-15.342444_pt1 | contig 37118 bp, 31 predicted proteins | sample MGYA00521244_ERZ808242 | MGnify/ENA primary metagenome ERZ808242 (study PRJEB31516, sample SAMN03275573) | gut metagenome | biome: mammalia-associated habitat; material: feces | host: Papio cynocephalus | place: Kenya | collected 2012-07-27 ... | reverse complement strand
TTGCTTTTCTTCGTTCCTCGCCTTCTTATTCTCTTCGTTTGGCTTGTTGCTTGTGGTTTGTCTCCTTTCTCTTTCAGTATGCGATAGATTTTCATGCAAGAATTGGCTAAATAAAGTGAAAGGAATGTCGATTTGGCTTTTCCGCGTCGCATGGTTCATTTGGTCTGCGGCGAATGAAAGCATTTGCCTTTCATGTTTTTCCAACCCCTTGAAATGGAAGGGAATTGCGATAAGGACGGTCTCACTTTGACAAGGAGGATCGGCAAGAAGAAAATCAAAAAACAAGGCCCTCCGTCAGTCTCCCGGCTTGGGCGCTGGGGCAGGCGGAGGGCCTTGTGTGGTGATGTGGCTTTCTGCCAGGGGCCGGTTACTTGCTCTTCAGGGCGTTGAGGCTCTCCTGGATGGCAGCAATCTTCTCTTCGGCGTCGCTTTGCTTCTTGCGCTCGCGCTCCACGACAGCCTCGGGGGCGTGTGCCACAAAGTTCTCGTTGGACAGTTTCTTCTTGACACCTGTCAGGAACCCTTGCAGGTGCTCCAGGTCCTTCTCGAGCTTGGCGATTTCGGCATCGACGTCAATCAGGTCGCCCACGGGCACGGCAAACTCGTCGGTGCCCACCATGAAGGCGCTGGCATCGGCGGCTTTGCTGTCGACGGTGGTGAAGGCCTTGAGGTTGGCCATCTTGGCGATGACGTCTGCGAAGGAGGCGTAGTGGTTCTCGCCCACGACCTGCAGCTCCAGCTCCTTCTTCGGTGCGATCTGCTTCTGGCTGCGCACCGAGCGCACGCCGGCCACAATCAGCTTCACGTTCTCGATGGCTGCGCACAGCTGCTCGTCGTCGGCTGTGGGCTCGTCGAGGTGGAGCTGCGACACCATGATGCTCTCGCCCTCCTTGCGCGTGTCCAGGTGCTGCCACAGCTCTTCGGTGATGAACGGCATGAACGGATGGAGCATCTGCAGCAGCGTCTCGAAGAAGTGGAGCGTGGCCTTGTAGGTCTTCTCGTCGATGGGCTGCGCCTGGCCGTCGACGTAGGCAGGCTTCACCATCTCCAGGTACCAGGCCGAGAACTCGTCCCAGAAGAGGCGGTAGACGGTCATCAGCGCCTCGGAGATGCGATAGGTCTTAAACTGCTCGTTGAGCGTCTTGTTGGTCTCTTTCAGCTTGGCGGCAAACCAGTCCATGGCCGTCTTTGCCGTGTCGGGCTGCTCGATGTCGGCCGTCTGCCATCCCTGCACCAGTCGGAAAGCGTTCCAGATCTTGTTGTTGAAGTTGCGGCCTTGCTCGCAAAGCGTCTCGTCGAACAGGATGTCGTTGCCGGCCGGAGCAGAGAGCATCATGCCCATGCGCACGCCGTCGGCGCCATACTTGGCGATTAGCTCCAGGGGGTCGGGCGAGTTGCCGAGGCTCTTTGACATCTTGCGGCCCAGCTTGTCGCGCACGATGCCTGTGAAGTACACGTGGCGGAACGGCATCTTTCCGCGATACTCGTAGCCGGCCATGATCATGCGGGCCACCCAGAAGAAGATGATGTCCGGGCCGGTCACCAGGTCTGACGTGGGGTAGTAGTAGTCAATCTCCTTGTTGTCGGGGTCAAGGATGCCGTTGAACAGGGAGATGGGCCACAGCCAGCTGGAGAACCAGGTGTCGAGGCAGTCAGACTCCTGCTCGAGGTCGGCGGCGGTCAGCGCGGCGTTCTTCTCCTGTGCCAGCTTCAGGGCCTCCTCGGCGGTCTCGGCCACCACGAAGTCGCGCTTGCCGTCAGCCGTCGTGAAGTAGTAGGCGGGGATGCGGTGGCCCCACCACAGCTGGCGTGAGATGCACCAGTCCTTGATGTTCTCGAGCCAATAGCGATAAGTGTTCTTGTACTTCTTGGGGTAGAACTCCACCTCGTCGTTCATGACCGGATCGAGGGCTATGTCGGCAAAGTGCTGCATCTTGAGGAACCATTGTGTGGAGAGCTTCGGCTCGATGGGCACATTGGTGCGCTCGGAGAAGCCCACCTTGTTGTCATAGTCCTCCACCTTCTCCATGAGTTGCCGTGCTTCGAGGTCGATGGCGATCTGCTTGCGTACGTCCATGCGGTCCTGTCCCACATACATGCCGGCGGCCTCCGAGATGGTTCCGTTGTCGTTGAAGATGTCGATGGTCTCCAGGTGGTGCTTCAAGCCCAGCATGTGGTCGTTGATGTCGTGTGCGGGGGTCACCTTCAGGCAGCCCGTTCCAAACTGGATGTCGACATAGGAATCTTCGATGACCGGGATGCAGCGGCCCACGAGGGGCACGATGACGTGCTTGCCCTTGAGCCACGTGTTCTTCACGTCGTCGGGGTTGATGCACATGGCCGAGTCTCCCATGATGGTCTCGGGGCGTGTGGTGGCCACCACGGCATAGTATCCCTTGCTGTCCTGGTGCATCACGTTGCCCTCGTCGAGACGCTTCACGGAAGCCTGGTCCTCAGGGGCCACATAGTACTTGAGGTAGTAGAGCTTGGAGTGCTCGTCCTTGTAGACCACCTCCTCGTCGGACAGGGCTGTCTGGGCCTTGGGGTCCCAATTGACCATGCGGGCCCCTCGGTAGATGTACCCCTTGCGGTATAGGTCCACGAAGACGTGGATGACACTCTTCGAGCGTGTCTCGTCCATGGTGAAGGCGGTACGGTCCCAGTCACAAGAGCAGCCCAGGTGGCGCAGCTGCTTGAGGATGATGCCTCCGTGCTCATGGGTCCAGTCCCATGCGTGCTCCAGGAATTGCTCACGCGTGAGGTCGGTCTTCTTGATGCCCTGCTCGGCAAGCTTGCCCACCACCTTGGCCTCTGTGGCGATGGAGGCGTGGTCGGTGCCGGGCACCCAGCAGGCGTTCTTCCCCTCCATGCGGGCGCGGCGTACCAGGATGTCCTGTATGGTGTTGTTGAGCATGTGCCCCATGTGCAGCACGCCTGTCACGTTGGGTGGCGGGATGACCACCGTGTAGGGCTCGCGGCCGTCAGGTTTAGAACTGAAGAGCTTGTTGTCAAGCCAGTACTGGTACCATTTTGACTCCACTTCCTTGGGGTCGTACTTACTTGCTAATTCCATGTGATTATCTATCTTTTTATACCTTATTATCTTAATAAACAATGCAAAATTAATACTTTTCCACCTAAAATCATTAACTTTGCACCAAATTATTGGTTTTATGCACACAAGAAAAGAAAAGCTTGAGGCTTTCGGGCGGTTGCTGGACGTGCAGTACCGTCTGAGGAAAGATTGTCCTTGGGACCGGAAGCAGACTTTCGAGAGCCTGCGCCCCTATACCATCGAGGAGGTTTTTGAGTTGGCCGACGCGTTGGCGTGCGGCAACCTGGAGGAGGTGAAGAAGGAGCTTGGCGACGTCATGGAGCACGTCATCTTCTATTCGATGCTGGGCGAGGAGGAAGGCCGTTTTGACGTGGCCGACGTCTGCGACACGCAGAGTGACAAGCTGATGTTCCGCCATGACTTCATCGACTGGGGCCCCGACACCACCATGCCAGGATGCCCGGAGTGGACCGTGTCGAGCTCCGAGCTCGTGATCAACGCCCACGGGCAGGTGGTCTATGCCGACGAGCAGGCTGGCGACGCCACCCATCCCGCCACGGCCTCGCAGGTGGAGAGCACCTGGGAGAAGCGCAAGCAGAAGGAACGGCACGGCAACAAGTCGGTGCTCTCGGGAGTCCCCTCATCGCTGCCCTCCATGATCAAGGCCTACCGCATACAGGACAAGGCGCGCAACGTGGGGTTCGACTGGGAAAAGAAAGAGGACGTGTGGGCCAAGGTGCGCGAGGAGCTGGACGAGTTTGAGGCGGAACTGCGGAAGGAGAACGCGGAAAACTCCACCAAGGAGCTTGGCGACTTCCTGTTTAGTATCATCAACGCCGCCCGACTTTACCATCTCAACCCCGACAACGCTCTGGAGAGCACCAACCAGAAGTTCATCAGCCGTTTTGGCTATGTGGAGCGCAAGGTCAAGGAGACCGGAAAGTCTATGACCGACATGAGCCTCGAGGAGCTTGATGCCTTGTGGGACGAAGCCAAAGCAAAGGAGAACAAATGAGGTGGGGCTTGTGAATGACCACCGTAAAAATATATCGATTATGAGAAAACTGACGATTGCCTTGGCCTTCATGGCCATGATGCCGTGGTGCTTGACGGGCTGCCAAAACAAGGGAGGAAAGGCGAATGGTGAGGACTCGATGCTGGTCGATGCGGGCGACACCGTGGCCGACAGCACGGTCTATGGCGTGTGTGGCGAAGGCACGGCCATGCATACCGTCGAACTGATTAGCGACGCTGGCGACACGGTCACTTACGTCATCGACGAGGACAGCGAGGGCAGGCAGGATGTGCAGGGCGGACTGCTCGTGGGCGACCGCCTGGCCATCATCGACGGCGGTGACCGCGATGGCGACAGGGTGGCCAGGAAGGTCATCAACCTGACCACGCTTCAGGGCAAGTGGACCAGTCTCGACAAGAACTTTGAAATCATGGAGGGCGGTCTCGTCAAGTCGAACGTGAGCGCCGAGGCGCATCCCTGGACGTCGTGGAAGATCCTGAACGGACAGCTGCTGCTCAACCGCGACACCTTCGACATCGACCAGCTGAGCGCTGACTCCCTCTACCTCGAGAACCGTGAGGGAATCTTTGTCTACAAGCGCTCCCGGTGAGCGGCGGCAATCCTCATCAGCCATGGAACCATTCAAGATACATATACTCGGCTGCGGCAGCGCCCTGCCCACATTGAAGCACCATACGTCGTCGCAAGTGGTCGAGATGAGGGGCAAGCTGATGATGGTGGACTGCGGCGAAGGCACACAGGTGCAACTGCGGAGGCTGCACATCAGTTTCACGCGCATCCAGGCGATCTTCATTTCCCATCTGCATGGCGACCATTGCTTCGGTCTGATGGGCCTGGTCTCCACGTTTGGCATGCTGGGGCGGACAAGCCCGCTCCATGTCTATGCGCCGGGCGAGTTCGGGCCGATGCTGCGCTCGCAGATAGAGATGTTCTGCCCGGGACTGGAGTATGAGGTGGTGTTTCATGCCGTCGACACCACCCGGAGCCTGGTGGTGTATGAGGACAAGAGCCTGACGGTGACGACCCTTCCGCTGGAGCACCGCGTCGCCTGCTGCGGATACCTGTTCCGCGAGAAGCCCACCTTGCCACACATACGGCGCGACATGATAGACTTCTACCACATCCCCGTCTGCCAGATCAACAACATCAAGAACGGGAAGGACTGGGTGACGGCCGACGGGCAGGTCATCTCACATGAGCGGCTGACGGTGGCCGCTGCGAAGCCCCGGTCGTACGCTTATTGCAGTGACACGCGCTACATGCCCACCCTGTGCCGGAAGGTCGAGGGGGTGGACGTGCTCTACCACGAGTCGACCTACGACAGTGCCAACGAGGACCGCGCGCGCCTGTTCTATCACTCCACGGCGCGGCAGGCGGCCCAGGTGGCGCGTGACGCACATGCCGGACGGCTGCTGCTGGGCCATTACAGCTCGCGTTATGACGACGAGACCGTCTTGCTCAAGGAGGCCCGGGCCGTCTTCCCCGATACGGCGTTGGCGCAAGAGGGCATGACAGTCAATGTCTGACAGAAAGTGGCGGTAGGGTGCCGTTTTATTGTGAAAGTATAGTTAATTATTCTTAATACCCGTATGAAAGAATCAAGTCATGTGGGCATTTCTATTCGGAATTTCCTATCTTTGCAACAAACTATATAATAGGTGCGTTGGCCGAAGAGAGGCCCAATGTGCTGCAAAGGAATACGCGTATGATTAAAAAGATACTTGTTGCTTCTTTCCTGGTCTTCTTCATGGGCGGATTGCCCCAGATGGCGAAGGCTGCTTCATCCATAGAGATTGTGGACAACGAAACCGAGCAGGTGACGGTTTCCGTCAGCGGCGAAGGTGTGTTGCGTGTGACGGGAGCTGCCGGTCAGACGCTTTATGTTTACAACATCACGGGCGTGAGGGTCTTGAGCGTGAAGGTCGACGGATCCGACAAGAGCTATAACCTCAATCTGTCGAAGGGATGTTATATTGTGAAAGTGGGCAAGACAGTCCGGAAAATTTCCATCAGGTAGAAGTTGACGGGAAGTTTTTCCGGGGCGTATTGCTTGTTCCTTTCCTTTTGTTGTTTTTGTTGGCGGCCAGTTGCGTAGATAAGAGCAGCCCCAACAAAGACTTGCAGCTGAGCGATTACGACGCGCTCAGGGTGGGGTGCTATGTCGTCAACCCCCGCAAGGTCCGCTGTGAGATAGACCGCCTGATGTCGTCAGACCCAGTGCGTTGCCCGGCTGACCGTTTCATCAGGACTTATTATCGGGGTGGTGGCCACTTTGTTTGGGTCACCCGCTTGGGTGTTGACTGTCGCGCCGACAGCCTCTTGGCCCAGCTGCCCAGGGTGCGCGCGATGGGCTTCTCGCCTGAGCGCTTCGGGTCGGTGGAGATAGCGGCCGACTTGCGAAGGGCCAGGAGACTGGATTTTGACAGCGGTGCCAACCAGGCGAGTAAGGTCTTTGCCCGGTTGGAATATTATCTCACCAGGGCTTATCTCCGCTATGTGGCAGGCCAGCGCTTTGGCTTCATTGACCCCAACCAGGTCTACAACCGGCTTGACGTGAAGGACAGCGACTCCTTTCGCGTGACCTACAAGACCCTACTTGACACCAAGGTGGAGCGCCCGCATGAGCGCTTTTACCGACTGGCTTTTCACAAGGTCAGGTGCGATAGCGTCGTGGAGTTCATGGATGAGGTGCAGCCCCGCAACCCGCTCTACTACCGGTTGCAGGCAGGCCTGCACGGTGCCTTGGCTCGCCAGTATGGTCGCCGGCTTGTGCTGGCCAACATGGAGCGGTGCCGGTGGCGCTTGCCCGACGAGCCCTACGAGCATGAGCGCTATGTCCTGGTGAACATCCCCTCGTTTAGCCTGCTGGCCAGGGACAAGGGGCGCACCCTGTCCATGCGCATGGGGTGCGGCAGCCTGAAGAACAAGACCCCCCTTATAGTGAGCCGCATCACGAGGGTGGACGTCAATCCGCAATGGATTGTGCCGCGGAGCATCGTCAAGAGCAGCATTCTTCGCCATGCGGGCAACGCGTCATGGTTTGCGGCCCATCGCTATTTCGTGCGTGAGCGGCAGACTGGGCGTGAGGTGCCGGCGGGGCGCGTGACGCGCGATATGCTGCTCGGCGGCGGTTACCTGGTGGTGCAGGAGGGCGGCGCGGGCAACTCCCTGGGGCGGATTATCTTCCGCTTCGACAATGGCCAGTCGATCTTCCTGCACGACACGCCCCACCGTGGCGTGTTCTCGCAAGACGACCGCGACGTCAGCCACGGCTGCGTGCGGCTGGAGAGACCTTTCGCATTGGCCGAATTTCTGCTGTCAGATGGGCAACAGGAGGTGGTGGATCGTATAGGATATTCTATCCAGGCCGACGTGTCGCCGCTGGGCAAGAACCCTAAGACGCTGACTGCGCATCAGCAGGCGGTGCTTGACACGCTGGACAGAAAGCGGCTGGTGGGGCAGGTGAAGGTGGAACCGAGCGTTCCGATTTTTATCTTGTATTTCACGTTGTATCCTCACGGCGACGGAAACTGGGATAGCTATCGCGACGTTTATGGCTTCGACGCCCCGATTCTTGAGCGAATACGTAACTTCATGTAGAACAAGTCATCATATAGGTGGAAGAATATAGCGAAGATAAAATCATCAGCATGCTGGGGAACCCCCAAACGCAACGGGCTGCTTTCTCCATGGTGGTCAGGACCTACAGCGAATCCCTGTACTGGAAGATTCGCCATATCGTCTTGACGCATGAGGATGCTGATGACGTGCTGCAGAACACCTTCCTCAAGGCATGGTCCAACCTGGCCACCTTCGAGGGCAAGTCGAGGTTGTCCACCTGGCTCTACCGCATAGCCGTCAACGAGGCGCTTGACCTGCTCCGCAAGCAGAAGAACGGGCTGCGCGTGAGCACCGATGAGAAGCCTGCAGTGGCCGCGCAGTTGATGGCCGATGAGTATTTTGACGGCGACGAGACGGCCGCCCAGCTGCAGGAGGCCATCGCCTCACTGCCCGATGTGCAGCGCACGGTCTTCACCCTGCGCTACTACGACGAGATGAAATACTCGGAGATGAGCCATGTGCTCGACACCAGCGAGGGAGCGCTGAAGGCCAGCTACCATTATGCCGTGAAGAAGATTGAGGAGTATTTCCATCGCCGTGAATAAGCTGAGGAATAAGGTGCGGGCCGATAAAAAGTGAATATATTTGAGAATTATTTGAGAAAAGAGCGATACACGTTTAAACCTTTGCGTTCTGGAAACGTCAAACACATAAAAGAGATAATATGGAAAAGGAAGAGAAATATATCGAGGCTACTTTCGGGCGAAAGGCTCCTTTCAAGGTGCCAGAAGGTTATTTCGACGACCTTGCCTCCCGTCTGATGGAGCGTTTGCCTGAGCAAGGCAAGGCCCAGCCTGTTGTGGTCTGTCACATGCGACCTTCCGCATGGCGGCGTTGGCGCAAAGCTATTGCAGTGGCAGCGGCCAGCGTGGCGGTGGCCATGATGGGCGTTGGCGCATACGTTCACCACGAGACGCATGCGTCAAGCAAGGCGCAGTTGGCGGGGGCGGCATCCCAAGCCACGTCTTCTTACTCGTCGGTGGATGCCTTCGCCGATTATGCCATGCTCGACACCGACGACATATATGCCTATATGGCCGATATTAAGTAACCCACGATACAGACATGAAGCTTATGACAAAAAGGTTTTTCTTTGTCTTGCTGGTTGCCTTGACGGCCCTGCAGCTGCAGGCGCATGGCAAGCCCAAGTTTGACCCCGCCAGGTTTCAGGCCGATTTGGAACAGTTTGTCACCGTTGAGGCTGGGCTCAATCCGCGTCAGGCCGCTGTCTTCTTCCCCCTTTACAGGGAGATGCAGAAGAAGCAACGCATGCTGTTCAACAAGATGCGCTGCTACCAGCATGTGGACACGCGCGACCAGAAGGCCGCCGAAAAGGCTATCAGGGAGTGTGACCTCATCGACCTCCAGATGAAGGAGCTGCAGCAAGCCTATCACAAGAAGTTCTGCAAAGTGTTGCCGGCAGGGGTGGTATGGAAGATCATCCGCGCCGATGAGAAATTTCACCGCCAGGCCTTCCAGCGGATGGTGAGACGTGGCGGACCGGGCGGACCGGGGCCGGGCGTGCCGAGGAGGTAAGGCCGGCAGGAAGCGCGCGAAGGGCATCTTCCCCTCTCTCTGAGGGGGGAGGGTGCCCTTTGCGCGCGTGTCTACGCGCTATTGCCCTTAGGACGTTACCTCAGTCAGGGATAAGGTATCATGTTGATTATGAATACTTTTTGCTCACAAGAGACGCGCCCGTCATCACGGCATGAGCCCGTCAGGGCTTCCCCGAAAAGGGAAGGGGGTTATACCGGTTTACATTCAAAAAAATGCGATTGGCATTTGGTGGCCGCCTAAGCCTTCCCCTTGAGCTTCTTAAGCCTGCGCTTGGCCTCGGGGATGTCGGGACAGAGGGCGAGGGCCTTCTCATAGTTGCGGATGGCCGCCTCGCGCATCTTCTCCGTCTCACACTCCTTGCCCATGATGACATACTCCACGGCGAGCTTCTTGAGGAAGTCGTTTTGCTCCCGGAGCTGCTTCCGCAGGTCGTCCACGGTCTGCCGCAGGGTGTTGACGACGTTGAGCTTGCGGCGGATGAGGCGTCGGGGCGCCGGCTTCTCAATGTCGTAGCGACTGTGGATGGCGAGGAAGAAGGCGTCGATGGCCCCCTGCATGTCGCCCTTGTCGAAGGCTTGCATAGCATCCCAGTATGCCTTGTCGGCCTTCGACTGCTTGAGGGCGAGGCTGATGGTGGCCTGGTCGTTGTAGGTGCGGGCGAAGTGCAGCACCTCTCCGCGGACGAAGATCTCGTCGCGGCGGATGGGCTCCTTGAGCGTGATGCCCTGGAGCGACGTGCAGCGCGAGAGGGCCACATAGGTCTGTCCGCCGGCGAAGACACCGCCCGTGAAGTCGAGCTTCACGCGGTTGAACGTCAGTCCCTGGCTCTTGTGCACGGTGATGGCCCATGCCAGGCGTATGGGAAACTGAGTGTAGGTGCCCAGTTCCTGCTCCTCAATCTTCTTCTCCTGCTCGTTGAAGGTGTAGCGCACGTTGCTCCACTTCTCGCGTTCCACGTCGAGCTGGTCTCCGTCCTCCGTGACTACGTAGATGCGGTCGTGGCTATCCTCGTCGAAGCCGATGACGGTGCCCAGGGTGCCGTTGACCCATCGGCGGTCCATGTCGTTCTTGACGAAGAGGACCTGTGCGCCTACCTTGAGCTCCAGCTCCTTGGGGGTGGGCAGGCTCGATTCGGGAAACTCGCCCTGTATGTCGCCCATGAACATCTCGCTGTCGCCAGGCAGGCCGGTCAGGTGCCTGTTGTTGATGAAGTCGACGGTGTCGCGCCGCGCGGAGAGCGTGATGGACAGTTGGCGCCGTGCCGTGCTACTCGTGTTGTCCGTGTCGCCGTCGGTGGGCCGCACACGCTCGTTGAGGAGCGACAGGTCGCGGTCGGTGACCTGCGAGGTGCGTATGTGGTCGAGTATGCCGATGAATGTGGGGTCGCTCTGTCGATAGACCTTCCGGAGCTCGATGGACACCAGGCGCATCTGTCCGAACGTCTTGGCGTCGAAGAAGAAGGCCGAGGGGTAGAAGGGGCGCAGCAGCTGTCGGTCTTCCTCGCGCACGACGGGCTCGAGCTGGTAGATGTCGCCAACGAGCAGGAGCTGCTTGCCGCCGAAGGGCTCGCGCATGTTGTGGCAGTAGACGCGGAGCACCTTGTCGATGAAGTCGATGATGTCGGCGCGCACCATGCTGATCTCGTCGATGATGATCAGTTCCAGCTCGCGTATGATCTTGATTTTCTCGCTGTTGTATTTCAGTGTCTTGCGGATGTTGCGGGGCGAGTACTGTGTGTCGTTGGGCAGGAGCGGGTGGAAGGGCAGTTTGAAGAAGCTGTGGAGGGTGGAGCCGCCCGCGTTGATGGCGGCTATGCCCGTGGGCGCCAGGATGATGTGTTTCTTCCGTGTGTGCGCGGCGATGTAGCGAAGGAACGTGGACTTGCCCGTCCCCGCTTTTCCGGTCAGGAAAAGTGAGCGGCGGGTGAACTGTATGATTTGGAGTGCCTGTTGCAGCTCCTGATTGTCAAGGTCTATCGTTTGTTCTCCAGTCTGGGCCATTTCTTTCTGCTGCGTTTCTGCTGCGTGCTTCTGCTTTTCTGCTGCTTGCTTCTGCTTTTCTGCTGCTTGCTTCTGCAAAATTCCTGCGCTCCCGCAAAGCGAAAACGCCTTTCAAGACAGAGGGATGAGAAGCTGTCTTGAAAGGCGTCGTGCGCGTGTCATGCGGTCAGAGGTTGTCGAAGCTCACTGTTTCCTCGGTCTTGCGCTTCTTCTCGGTTCCGCTCTCGTTCTTTTCCTTTGAGCCTCCCTCCTTGGATGGTACGGCCACGGGATTGCCGTTGTCGTCGAGGATGATCTCCTCGTCGGTCACCATGGTGCTGTCGCGATGCGCGTGAGAGGAGTCGACGCGGGCTGGGGCGTAATAGGGTTGGCAGTCATACATGTCCTTGGTGATGCTCTCGTCGGTGGGTGCCTGGAACTTGGCGTGGTACTTCTGGAAGGCCGGGTCGGCCATCACCGAGTGGATGAAGTATCCGCAGATGGGCAGGGCCGTCTTGGACCCCTGTCCGAGTGCTCCCGTGCGGAAGTGTATGCTTCGGTACTCGCCTCCCACCCAGGCGCCCACCACCAGGTTGGGGCTCACGCCCATGAACCAGGCGTCGGAGTGGTTGTTGGAGGTGCCCGTCTTGCCGCCCCAGTCGGTGTCGCGGAAGGAGTTGCCCGCATACTCGGCGGCCGACAGGCTCACTGACGTGCCGCCGGCGTCGTGCGTGCCGCTGAGCAGCATCTTCTGCATGAGGAACGCGCTCTTGTAGGGTATGACCTGCTCCGAGGAGCTCTGGTCGGTGTAGACCTCGTTGCCGTCGCTGTCGACGATGCGCGTCACGATGACGGGCCGGTGGTGCTGGCCGTTGTTGGCCACGGTGCAGTAGGCGTCAGCCAGTTCCAGCAGGTTGACGTCGCTCGAGCCCAGGGCCAGTGACGGCTCGTCGTCGAGTGGGCTCTCGATGCCCATCTTCCTGGCGGTCTCGATAATGTTCTTGATGCCCAGCTCTTGCCCCAGGCGCACGGCCACCGAGTTGATGCTCTTGGCGAACGCGCTCTTCAGTGGGATGGAGTCGCCCGAGAACGAGCCGTTGGCGTTGCCTGGCGTCCAGGTGGTCATCTCGTGCTTCTTCTTGTCGTAGACTTGCAGCGTGATGTACTCGTCGCGCCGCTTGTCGCATGGTGTGAGGCCCTCGTTCATGGCCTCCGTGTAGACGAAGAGCTTGAACGTGGAACCCGGCTGGCGCTCGGCGGTCACCTTGTCATACTTCCATGTCTTGAAGTCGATGTCGCCCACCCATGCCTTCACGGCGCCCGTCTGCGGCTCCATGGCCACCATGGCGCAATGCATGAAGGTCACCATGTACTTGATGGAGTCTTCGGAAGTCATCAGCTTGGTGACGGTGCCCTTGTCATAGTCGAACACCTTTACGGGGTGCTTCCACTCCTTGTAGTAATAGGTCACCGAGTCGGGATCGTTGGGGAAACGGGCCTGCAGCGCCTTGTAGAAAGGCTGCCGCTCGGCGATGCCCTGCACGAAGTTGGGGATGACGTGGTGGTTCTCGTCTTGCCATGGCTCCTGGCGCAGCCAGTTGGTGTCTTGGTTGCGGTAGATGCTCCAGTGGTTGTTGAAGTTCTTCTGCACGGTCTCCATCTGCTTCTTGGCGGCCTCCTCGGCATATTTCTGCATCTTGGAATCGAGCGTGGTGTAGATTTTCAGTCCGGAGCTGTAGAGGTCATAGTGGTTCTCCTCACACCAGTCCTTGAGCTCGCTGGAGATGGCCTCGCGGAAGTAGAGGGCTTGGCCGTCGTAGTTCTCCTCGACCTTGTAGTGCAAGGTGATGGGGAGCTGCTTGAGCGAGTCGCAAGCGGCGGCTGACAGGTCGTTGTGCGTGCGCATGTTGTTGAGCACCGTGTTGCGCCGGGCCAAGCTGCGCTCGGGGTTGCTCTTGGGGTTGTAGAGCGTGGTGGCCTTGAGCATGCCCACCAGCACGGCGGCGTCTTGCGTGGTGAGGCTGTCGGGCGTGGTGTCGAAGTAGGTCTTGGCGGCGGTCTTGATGCCGTAGGCGTTGGAGCCGAAGTCCACCGTGTTGGCGTACATCGTCAGGATCTCCTTCTTGTTGAAGACGGTCTCCAGCTTGGTGGCGATGATCCACTCCTTGCTCTTGATGATGAGAATCTTCAGTCCGGGGATTTTGCCGAGCAGCCCGGTTGAGTAGTTGGAGCGCACGCGGAACATGTTCTTGGCGAGCTGCTGGCTGATGGTGGAGGCACCGCGGCCGTCATGCCGCAGCACGGCGTCCTTCATGGCGCCGAAGATGCCCATGACATCCACGGCCATGCCACGCGGGCGGCTGTAGTAGCGCTCGTCCTCCGTGTCGATGAGGGCCTTGAAAAAGGCGGGGTTGACCTCCTCGTACTTCACCGGCGTGCGGTTCTCGTTGAAGAACTTGCCTATCAGCTTGCCGTCAGCGCTATAGATTTCCGAGGCTTGACTGGTTTGTGGGTCGCATATGCCTGAGAAGTAGCCGGGACTCTTGCCGAAAAGCCAAAGGAAGTTGATGTCGACAGCTCCCAAATAGAGCAGGAAGGCAACGATGAGCGACGCAAAAGCCACAAGGCCCTTCGTGTACCAGGCTCGTCCGCGATACAGTCCTTTATACCATGGCCAGAACCTGCGCATCTTGCGCAAGCACCAGCCAATCAATGCCTTAATCTTTTTCATTGATGGATGATCTGATTATGTTATTTTGCAAATATACGAAATATGGCGGTCATCGGGTCTTTTGACGGATGAATTTTAAGATATCTTCAATGTTTTCGGGTGAAAACCACGTGATGTCAGTGTCTTTCTTGAACCAGGTGAGCTGCTTGCGCATGTAGCGCCGCGTGTTCGATTGAATTTGCCGGATGGCCTCGTCCAGGGGGATGTCTCCGTCGAAATGGGAGAAGAGTTCCTTGTAGCCCACTGTGTTGAGGGCGTTGAGCCCGCGGAGGGGATAGAGGGCGGCCGCTTCTTCCACGAGCCCATCCGCCACCATGCCGAGCACGCGCTCGTTGATGCGCTCGTACATGTCCTCGCGCGGGCGGTTGAGGCCTATCTTGATGATGTTGAAGGGGCGCTCTTTCTTTTGGTTCGTCCGGAAAGAACTGTAGGTCGTGCCCGTCATGTGGCAAATCTCCAAGGCGTGTACCACCCGGCGCGGGTTGTTGCGGTCGACTATCTTCCAATGTTCCGGGTCCAGCGTCTTCAGCTCCTCGACAAGCGCGGGCAGCCCTTCCTCAGCAAGGCGGCGCTTCAGGGTCTGCCGGGTGCGCTCATCCACGGTCGGGATGTCGTCGATGCCGTTGCAGACAGCGTCGATGTACATCATGCTGCCGCCCGACATGACGCAGCACGGATGGGGCGTGCCGTCCTCTTGGCCGTTGAACAATCGCCCTAAAAGGGCCAAGACGTCTTGCTCGAACATCGAAGCGCTGTAATAATCGGTCAAGGCATGGTTGCCAACAAAGTAGTGCTTCACCTGAGCGAGCTGCCGCCTGGTGGGGGCTGCTGTCCCGATGGGCAACTCGGCGAAAATCTGGCGTGAGTCGGCATTGATGATGGGGGAGTGGAGCTGTTGGGCCACCTGAATGCACAACTCGCTTTTCCCTACTCCCGTCGGGCCTAAAATGACGACAAGGTTCTTCATCGTTGGGTTTCTTGGCTTTGCACCGCCACAGCGTGGTGAGATGGGCTGCCCCGTCTCCCGCCCGATGGACGGTGGAGTGGGGGCAGCTCAGCGCGGTGTGGCGCCGTGGCCGTTAGCATTAGCGGATGATGCCACGCTTGGATGAGGATACGAAATCGATAATGTATTGTATCTCAGGCGTTATCTGCAGCTCGCTCTTTATTTTCTTGATGCCTTCGGCAAGTATGCCTTCGCTGTATAGTGTGCGGTAGGCGTTGTGGATGAGGTCGATGAGGTCGTTGCTGAAGCCATGGCGACGCAACCCCACGAGGTTGATGCCCGCATAGCGTGTGGGCTCCTTTCCGGCAATGATGTAAGGGGGGATGTCCTGGCTGAAGCGGCAGCCGCCCTGTATCATGACATATCCGCCAATGCGGCAGAACTGGTGGCACAACACCGTGGCGCTGATGATGGCGTTGTCGTCGACGGTCACCTCACCGGCAAACTTCGTGGAGTTGCCGATGATGAGGCGGCTTCCCAGCACGCAGTCGTGGGCCACGTGCATGTTCTCCATCAGCAGGTTGTTGTCACCCACCTTCGTGGTGCCCTTCGAGGCCGTGCCGCGAGAGATGGTGACATTCTCGCGGATACTGTTGTTGTCGCCCACCTCGCACAGGGTGTCCTCACCCCTGAACTTCAGGTCTTGGGGCTTGGTCGCTATGCTGGCTCCCGGGAAGATCTCGTTGCCGTTTCCGATGCGCGCCCCATAGTTGATGGTCACACTGTTTTGCAGGACGTTATTGTCGCCCATGACGGTGTTGCGGTCAATATAGCAAAACGGGCCGATGACATTGTTGTCTCCCAATTTCGCTTCGGGGTGTACAAACGCTAAGGGACTGATTTGGTTCATAGGTGTGGATGTTTATTTGTTCTTGATAATCTGGGCGGTGAACGTGGCCTCTGACACCACGTGGTCGCCCACAAACACATAGCCCTTCATGGAGCTGATACCGTGACGCACGGGGTGGAGCAGTTCGACCTTGAAGAGCAAGGTGTCGCCGGGAACTACCTTGTGGCGGAATTTCACGTCATCAATCTTCAGGAAATAGGTTGACCATTTCTCGGGCTCTTCCAGTTGGCTCAGCACCAGCAGGCCACCGCATTGCGCCATGGCCTCTATCTGGAGCACGCCCGGCATGATGGGCTCTTCCGGGAAATGCCCCTGGAAGAAAGGCTCGTTGGCCGTGACGTTCTTGACGCCGACAATGTTCGTGGCGCCCATGGCCACAATCTTGTCGACCAACTGCATGGGGTAACGGTGGGGCAACAACTGGCGGATGCGGATGTTGTCCATCAGCGGTGCGTCGTTGGGCTCGTAGATGGGAGCCTGGATCTCATGCTTGCGGATCTCCTTGCGCATGAGACGGGCAAACTTGTTGTTGATGGTGTGGCCTGGACGCGTGGCGATGATGCGGCCCTTGATGGGCTTGCCGATCAGGGCCATGTCTCCGATGATGTCAAGCAACTTGTGACGGGTGCACTCGTTGTCCCACATCAGCGGCTTGTGCTGGATGTAACCGATCTTGGTGGCGTCCATGTGGGGCACCTTGAGCAGGTCGGCCAGCTTGTCCAGCTGCTCCTGCGCCACTTTCTTCTCGTAGATGACGATGGCGTTGTCGAGGTCACCGCCCTTGATGAGGTTGGCCTCCAACAGCGGCATGATGTCGCGCACGAACACGAAGGTGCGCGCGGGGGCTATCTCCTGCGCGTAGCTTGCGATGTTGTCGAGCGTGGCAAACTGGCTGCTGATGAACTTCGACTGGAAGGAGCACATGGCCGTCACGGAGAACTGCTCGTCGGGGAGAATGGTGATGCAAGAGCCGGTCTCCTCGTCGCGCACCTCAATCTTCTTGCGGATGATGTAGTAGTCCTTGGGGGCGTTCTGCTCGACGATTCCCACCTCCTTGATTTTCTCCACATAAGGGCTGGCGGAACCGTCCAGGATGGGAAACTCCGGGCCGTTGACCTGGATGAGGCAATTGTCGATGCCCAACGCGTAAAGCGCTGACATGCCGTGCTCGATGGTAGACACTCTCACGGTGCCCGATTGAAGGACGGTGCCGCGCTGCGTGTCACCCACGTTCTCGGCGATGGCCTCGATGACGGGCTCGCCTTCCATGTCGATGCGTTGTATCTTGTATCCTGTGTTTTCCGGCGCAGGATTGAAAGTCACGGTCAGACTAAGCCCTGTGTGCAGGCCTTTTCCGTAGAGGGAAAAGCTCCCGCCAAGTGTCGTTTGTTTTGCTGTGTCCATGTGCTTATTGTTTTTTCTTTAATTCTTCCACTTCTTTCTGCAGAGCGTTCATCTGCTTGTAAATCTCCGGCAAGCGCCTGAAGATGGCCTGGCTCTTGAAATAAGGCAACTGCTCCATGGGAGGTGTGCCGATGAGCGTCTGGTTGCCCTTCAGCGAGCCCGGCACGCCCGACTGGGCGCCCAGGAACACCTTGTCGCCTATCTGTATGTGGCCGGCGATGCCCACCTGCCCTCCGAACATGCACCACTGGCCGACCTTGGTGGAGCCAGCGATGCCCACCTGGGCGGACATCACGGTGTTTTGGCCGATGTCGGTGTTGTGGGCGATCTGCACGAGGTTGTCGAGCTTCACGCCCTTGCGGATGTAGGTGGAACCCATGGTGGAGCGGTCTACGCACGTGTTGGCGCCAATCTCCACGTTGTCTTCGATAGTGACGATGCCTATTTGCGGTATCTTGTCATACTGGCCTGTCTCCATGTTGGGCGCAAAGCCAAAGCCGTCGGCGCCTATCACGCATCCTGCGTGCAGGATGACGTGGCTGCCTATCTTGCAGTCGTGGTAAATGGTGACGTTGGGGTAGATGATGCACTTCTCGCCCAGCTGCACGTTGTCGCCGACGACGGCGTGGGGATAGACCTGGCAACCGTCGGCTACCTGTGCGCCATCGCCGACATAGGCGAACGCGCCGATGTAAACGTCCTTGCCGATGGTCGCCTTGGGCGAGATGAAGGCCAACTTGTCAACACCTGTCTTTGGCGGCTTGGCGGCTTCGTACATCTGTAAAAGCTTAGCCACGCAGTCGCGAGCGTTCTTTACCCGGATGAGGGTGGTCTTGACGGGGCGCTCCAACGTGATGGCCTCATCTATGAGAACGATGCTCGACTGGGTGTCATCGAGATAATGGGCGTACTTGCCGTTTGCCAAAAAAGAAATGGCACCCGGCACGCCTTCCTCTATTTTCGCAAAAGTGTGAACTTTCGCATTTTCGTCGCCCTCGATTTTTCCTCCGATGAATTGGGCTATTTGCTTTGCAGAGAATTCCATTTTAGTTTAAGTTGAAATATTTCTGCAAATATAGTAATTTATATTTTAAAAAGAGGGAAAACGATGCTATAATTTGAGTTTTTTAGCGAGTAAAGGCGTACAATTGCACAATTGTACGCCTTATGTGAAATGATAAATAGTCCGTATGGGGTCAGCACTTCTCCAGCTCGATGGCCATCTGCTGCTGCAAGGCTTTCGCTTTTTCGGCGGCCGCCTGTGCGAAGTCTTCGCCCTGGCTTGCGTAGATGATGCCGCGGCTGGAGTTGACAATCAGGCCGCAGTCCTTCGTCATGCCATACTTGCACACCTCTTGCAAGCTGCCGCCCTGGGCGCCCACGCCAGGCACCAGCAGGAAGTGGTCGGGAACGATCTTGCGTATGTCCTCAAACATCTTGCCCTGTGTGGCGCCTACGACATACATCATGTTGTCCTTGTCGCCCCATTGCTTGCTGGTGCGCAGCACCTTCTCGAAGAGGCGTTCGCCTTGGGCGTCTTCGGTCAACTGGAAGTCGGCGGAGCCGGCATTGGACGTGAGGGCAAGCAGGATCACCCATTTGCCGTCATATTCCAAGAAGGGCTTGACGCTGTCGGCGCCCATGTAAGGTGCCACGGTCAGGGAGTCGACACCGAAGTCCTCAAAGAAGCTCCGGGCGTACATGGCCGATGTGTTGCCGATGTCTCCGCGCTTGGCGTCGGCGATGATGAAGTGGTTGGGATGGTGCTCTTGGAGGTAACCGATGGTCTTCTTGAATGAGACGATGCCCTTCACGCCCATGCTCTCGTAGAAGGCGAGATTGGGCTTGTAGGCCATGCAGTAGGGGGCGGTGGCCTCTATGATCTGCTTGTTGAACTCGAAGATAGGGTCCTCTTCCTTCAGCAGGAACTGCGGGATCTTCCGGATGTCCGTGTCAAGTCCCACGCAGAGGAATGTCTTCTTGCCGAATATCTCTTTGATGATTTGTTGTCTGTTCATGATTGATGTCTTTTGTGGCGGTGACTGGCAGAGCCCGCCTTATAATTCGTTTTCTTTCAGTTTCTCGGCGTTCTCGGCGACTGTGAGCGCGTCTATCATGTCCTGGATGTCGCCCCCCAGGAATCCCTGCAGGTCGTGGGTGGTGTAACCGATGCGATGGTCGGTCACGCGGCCTTGCGGGAAGTTGTAGGTACGGATCTTCGCGCTCCTGTCGCCTGTCGAAACCAGTGACTTGCGGCGGCTGGAAATGTCGTCCACGTATTTCTTGTGCTCATGGTCGTAGATGTAGGTGTAGAGGCGGCTCAGGGCGCGCTCCTTGTTCTTGGGCTGGTCTCTGGTCTCCGTGCACTCGATGAGGATTTCTTCCATCTCGCCCGTCTCCGGGTTTTTCCAGGGATAGCGCAAGCGAACACCCGAGCTCACCTTGTTGACGTTCTGGCCACCCGCTCCGCTTGACCGGAAGGTGTCCCACTTGATGTCGCCCTCGTTGATGTGCACCTCAAACTTTTCGGCTTCGGGCAGCACGGCCACGGTTGCGGCGCTGGTGTGCATGCGCCCTTGTGTCTCGGTGGCGGGCACGCGTTGCACACGGTGCACGCCCGACTCGTATTTGAGTGTGCCATAGACGTTGTCGCCGTTGACGGCGAAGTCTATCTCCTTGTAACCTCCCACGGCCCCTTCGTTGACAGCCGTGACGCTCACGGTCCATCCTTTCTTCTCACAATAGCGCTTGTACATGTTGAAAAGGTCGCCAGCGAAGAGCGCAGCCTCGTCACCGCCTGTCCCGGCGCGAATCTCCATCTGGACGTTTTTGGCGTCCTCCGGATCCTTGGGCACGAGGTCCATCTTGATCTCCTCCTCCAGCTTGGGCTGCAAGTCCTCGTTTGCCTGCAGCTCCTCACGCGCCATGGCCTTCATGTCGGGGTCGCTCTCGTTGGCCAGGATGTCCTTGGCCTCCTTGATGGCGTTCAGACAGGCGATGTAGCGGTTTCGGGCGTCCATGATGTCGCCCAGGTCCTTGTATTCTTTGGTCAGCTTGACGTAGCGTTGCTGGTCGGCTATTACGTCGGGGTCCGTAATGAGTGTGCTGACCTCCTCATAACGGCTCTCCAGGCCTTCCAGTTTTTCCAGTATCTTGTTGTTGTCTGCCATATTCTGTTTTTGTCGAGTGATAAGTGGGGTGTCCCTTCCATTAGTAATTGAACTCGCCGAACTCACTCTTGATGGTCAGCGAGCGCGGGCCTTCCTCGATATGGCCCACCACCTGTGCGTCGATGCCAAAGCTCTTGCTGATGGCGATGACCTGCTCTGCCACTTCGGGTCTCACGTAAATCTCCATGCGGTGACCCATGTTGAACACCTGGTACATCTCTTTCCAGTCGGTGCCGCTGCAGTCATGGATGATCTGGAAGAGTGGCGGGACGGGGAACATGTTGTCCTTGACCACCTTGCAGTTCTCCCCGACGAAGTGGAGCACCTTGGTCTGTGCGCCGCCTGTGCAATGCACCATGCCGTGGATTTCTGTGCGCAGCTCGTCAATCATCTTCCGTATGACGGGAGCGTAGGTGCGGGTGGGGGAGAGCACCAGTTGCCCGGCATCCACGCCGACCCCTTCGATCTTGTCCGTCAGGTGATACTTGCCGCTGTAGACCAGTTCGTCGGGGACGGCTTGGTCGTAGCTCTCCGGAAACTTCTCCGCCAGGTATTTGGCAAACACGTCGTGCCGTGCGCTGGTCAGCCCGTTGCTGCCCATGCCGCCGTTGTAGCGGTGCTCATAGGTGGCCTGTCCGGTGGAGCTCAGTCCGACGATGACGTCACCCGGCCTGATGTTGGCGTTGTCGATGACATCGGCGCGCTTCATCCGGCAGGTCACGGTGGAGTCGACGATGATGGTGCGCACCAGGTCGCCCACGTCTGCGGTCTCACCGCCTGTGGGCCAGATGCCCACGCCCAGCTTGCGCATCTCTTCCAGGAAGCTGTCGGTGCCGTTGATGATTTCGCTGATCACCTCTCCGGGAACCAGCATCTTGTTGCGCCCGATGGTGCTTGAGAGGAGGATGTTGTCCACCGCGCCCACACACAGCAGGTCGTCGGTGTTCATGACGATGGCGTCTTGCGCGATGCCTTTCCACACGCTGAGGTCGCCCGTCTCTTTCCAATACATGTAGGCGAGTGACGACTTGGTCCCGGCTCCGTCGGCATGCATGATGTTGCAATATTCGGGGTCACCGCCCAAGATGTCGGGGATGATCTTGCAGAAAGCCTGCGGAAAGAGTCCTTTGTCTATGTTTTTGATGGCGTTGTGCACGTCTTCTTTTGCGGCGCTGACGCCACGCATCATGTATCGGTTGTTCATGGTTGATGGTTGTGTTAATGATTAATCTTTGCTGTTCCAAAAATCCCAGCTGGCATAGGCTTGCAGCAGAAGCATTTCCAGCCCGTTCTTGACAAGAGCCCCTTGCGCTTTTCCCTTTTTCATGAACAGCGTTTCATCGGGGTTGTAGATGAGGTCGTAGAGCAGCGTGCGGCTGTCCATCGCCTCGTAGGGCAGGTCGGGGCACTCGTCGGCGTGCGGGTACATGCCGCATGGGGTGCAGTTGACGATGACATTGTATTCCTTGATGGTTTCGGCGTTGATATGGCTGTACTGCAAGGTCCCCGGCTTTTCAGACCGGCTGACCTTCATGGTTTCCAGCCCCAGTGACCTCAGTCCGTATTCGATGGCCTTCGAAGCGCCTCCCGTGCCCAGGATGAGTGCTTTCCTGTGAAAACGTTCCAGCATGGGCTCGATGCTCTTGGTGAAGCCGATGACGTCGCTGTTGTATCCCTTGAGGAGCGTCTTGCTCCCCCTGTGTGACACCTTGATGACGTTGACAGCCCCTATTTCCTGTGCCTCCTTGCTGAGGGAGTCAAGATACCCGATCACCTTCTCCTTATAAGGGATGGTGACATTGAGCCCGCGGAGGTTGGGGTTGGAGTCGAGAATTTCGGGAAAGCCCTCGATGGTCGGGATTTCAAAATTCTCATACGTGGCGTCGATGCCTTCGTTTTGGAATTTCTCGTTGAAGAAACTGATGGAGAACGAGTGTACCAACGGGTAGCCGATTAAACCATATTTGTCCATAGTCATTCTGTGTTATTTTTGCGCGAAATACATGGTGCAGATGCCAAATGTCAAGCGCCGGAATGAGGCTTGTGCAAATCCGGCCTTCTTCAAGATGCCGACCATCTGTTCGCCTTGCGGGAAGGCCTCGATGGACGCCGTCAGATATTGGTAGGCGCCATGGTCCTTCGATATCAGTTTTCCGTAAGCCGGCAAGATGGTGTGCGAGTAAATCTTAAACAGTTGTCTCATGGGGAACGACACGGGAGTGGTCAGCTCCACCAAGCTCAGGTGCCCACCGGGTTTCATCACGCGGCAAATCTCCGCAAGCCCCTTGTCGAGATTCTGGAAGTTGCGGATGCCGAAAGCCGATGTGGCGGCGTCGAATGTGTTATCGGGAAAAGACATGGCAAGGCAGTCCTCTTTCTTCATGTCGATGACCTGTTGCAGCCCAGCCTTCTTCACCTTCACCTGCGCGACCTTCATCATCCCCTCGGAAATGTCTATGCCCACAATCTTGTCGGGGCGCAACATCTGTGCGGCGAGGATGGCGAAGTCGCCTGTTCCCGTGGCGATGTCGAGGATGGCCTTGGGCTGGCTGGGCTCCAGTTGCCTGATGGCTTTGCGTCGCCACCCCTTGTCGATGTTCCACGACAGGCGGTGGTTCAGCGTGTCATAGGTGGGGGCGATGTTGTCAAACATCTCCTCCACCAATTTCTCCTTGTCACCCTGCTTGCCGTAGGGGTTGATTTTTTCCTGCTTATACATCCGGGCTTACTGTCTGGAAGCCAAATAGTCGCTGACGTTTTTCTCGATGCGAGCCGCGATGTCTCCCTCTTCAGCCGCTTTGTCAAACTTCTCGCCAGTGATGTGCTCGTAAAGCTCCACGTATCTGTCGGACACCTGCTGGGCATACTCGTCGGTGATCTCCGGCATCTTCTCGCCTGGCTGGTTCATGAAGCCACGCTCGATGAGCCACTGGCGCACAAACTCCTTGGACAGCTGGCGCTGTGGCAGACCCTTGGCCAGTTTCTCCTCATAGCCGTCGGCATAGAAGTAGCGGCTTGAGTCGGGTGTGTGAATCTCGTCGATCAGGTAAAGCTGGCCGTTGCGCTTGCCAAACTCATACTTGGTGTCCACGAGGATGAGGCCACGTTTGGCGGCGATTTCCTGTCCGCGGGCAAAGAGCTTGCGGGTCCAGTCCTCGATGACGGCGTAGTCCTCTGCCGACACGATGCCCTGCTTGATGATTTCCTCACGCGAGATGTTCATGTCGTGGCCCTCGTCGGCTTTGGTCGTCGGGGTGATGATGGGCTCGGGGAAGCGCTCGTTCTCCCTCATGCCGTCGGGCAGCTTCACGCCGCACAGCTCGCGGCAGCCGTCCTTGTAGGCTCTCCAGGCCGATCCGGTAAGGATGGAGCGGATGATCATCTCCACGCGGAAGCCCTCGCACTTCAGACCCACGGTTACCATGGGGTCTGGCGTGGCTAACTTCCAGTTGGGGCAGATGTCACTTGTCGAATCGAGAAACTTGGCGGCAATCTGGTTGAGCACCTGGCCCTTGAAGGGAATGCCCTTGGGCAACACGACGTCGAATGCAGAGATGCGGTCGGTGGCGACCATCACGATGAGGTCGTCATTGATGTCATAGACATCGCGCACTTTGCCATGGTAAACACTCTTCTGTCCATCAAAATGGAAATCGGTCTTAGTTAATGCTTTCATAATTGGATTATTTATAAGCTTTACTCTCTCTTCTTTCTCAAGCCTTTGGCTGGGGCGTGTCGTTCGGGTGTGCCTTGGGGCCATCCTTGGTGTCCTGTCGCTTGTCATGCGCCGCATAGGCGTTGACGATGCGTGTCACCAGCTTGTGGCGCACGATGTCCTTTTGTGTCAGGTTGACCACCGAGATGCCCTCGATGCCTGACAGTATCTCCAGCGCTTCCTTCAGGCCGCTCTTCTGCCCACGCGGCAAGTCTATCTGGGTCAAGTCGCCCGTAATGATCATCTTGGTGTTCCACCCCATTCGGGTGAGAAACATTCTGATTTGCGCCGGGGTGGTGTTTTGCGCCTCGTCGAGGATGACAATGGCGTCGCTGAGCGTTCGGCCGCGCATGAAGGCCAAGGGCGCTATCTGGATGACATGCTTGTCCATCATGTCCTGCAGGCGGCTTGCGGGCAGCATGTCCTCCAAGGCATCGTAGAGGGGCTGCAGGTAGGGGTCAATCTTGTCCTTCATGTCGCCTGGCAGGAATCCCAGCTTTTCGCCTGCTTCCACGGCGGGGCGGCTCAGGATGATCTTCTTGACCTCCTTCTCCTTGAGGGCCTTGACCGCGAGGGCGATGCTCAAGTAGGTCTTGCCTGTGCCTGCGGGGCCCACTGCAAATATCATGTCGCTCTTGCCAAAGGCGTCGATGAGCTGCTGCTGGTTTTCGGAACGGCTCTTGATGGGGCGACCGCTCACGCTGTAGACCAGCACGCCCTTGACGCCATCGGCCTTGGTCGGCTGTCCTTTCACGATGTCGAGGATGTCTTCGTCGCTGATGGCATTATACTTCACCACATGCTTGCGCATGGCCTCCAGGTCGTGTTCGACCTTGGCCATCTCGTCTTCGTCGCCCAACACGCGTATCACGTTGTCACGTGCCACGATGCGCAATTTGGGGTACAGCGACTTGACCATTTGGAGATGTCCGTTGTTGACTCCGTAAAACACTACGGGGTCCACATCTTCAATCACGATATGCTTCTCTGTCAATATTCTTTCTTTTTGTGTCTGAAAATACGTTGCAAATTTACGACAATTATATGAAATACCACTCGAAATGCAAGAAAATATAATAGGAGGTGATGATATTTTATGGCGCTTTTGTTTTGCCATAATCTCTATTTGTGGTAAATTTGCAAGTGAAATGAAAAACAAGAAATCCAAATATATTGTATCTTTTCTTGCCACGACATTGGTCTTGGCGTTAGTGCGTTGTGTCTTTCCGTCGGTGGCGGGTGAGGACACAAAAGAGGTTTCCCCAGACATGGCTAATGTGGAGAACGGGCAGGTTGCGAAGTCTCAGGCGGTGGCGGAAGGAGAGCGTGATGGAAACGGCAAGTCGCTTGGCAGTCAGGCTGCTGTGCCGCTTTGTTCGAGTGACACGGCGAGAGGAGGATCCCGCTTTTTCAAGGCGGACGGCACGCTTGTGAGGAACCGCATCTTCAGCGTGCCCGGCTTTTCGCTGACCTTTCCCGACCAAAACGACGTGCAACTCTTGGCCGCGCAGAAGTATGGTGTGAAGCCTGTGCTTGACCGCCAGGATGCGGAAAAGAGAAAGGCGGAACTGGTCTATGTGGGTAGCAACATGTATTTTCATGTGGATCGACTGCGCAACAGCATCCCCTACTTGGTCCCCAAGGCGTCCGTACTGTTGCAGGATGTGGGGCGTTCCTTCTTCGATAGTTTGCAGATCAAGGGTATTCCCCTTCACAAGATTATCGTGACGAGCGTGCTTCGCTCCAAGGCCGATGTGGAGAGTCTCCGCGGCAAAAACAGCAACGCCACCCAAAACAGTTGCCACCTGTATGGCACGACGTTTGACGTGTGCTATAACCGATACAAGACGGTTGAGGCTCCAGGTGAGCAGCGTCGGGCTGTGCGCAACGATACGCTGAAGTGGGTGCTGGCCGAAGTGTTGCGAGACATGCGCGAGTCGGGAAGGTGCTATGTGAAGTATGAGGTGCACCAGGGGTGTTTTCATATCACGGTCAAGTGATGGAACGAAGCCTTGGGTTTTCCAGGGTCACGATTCGATATTTTATGTCCTCCTCTTTCATGACGAGTACGCAGTTTCTAACAATGTCATGATTTTTGGTGCAAAACTTTGTCACGGATAGCGGATGAAATAGAGCGTGAAAATGGCGTTTTTTGTCGGTCGCGCCGCGATTTGCGTGGGGTAACTTTGCGATAAAGGGTATTTTGTGTTGCGATAAAGGGTATATCGCGATGCGATAAAGCGTTAATCGCGTCATGATAAAGGGTATATCGCAACGCGATAAAGGGTATTCTTTGATGAAAAGTATTTACCTTTTAGGCTTAATAAAATCTTGAAATTCATAAATGCCTAATTATCAACCGATTACAAAAAGTGCCGAAAATTCGCGTATTTCGGCCAAAATATTTCGAAGTTGAAAATAACGCCTGTTTTTTAATATACTTTGTCCGATTTCTTGCTGGCTTTTCCTTTCTCGTTGTGTAGTGCGAAATGTCAATCCGCCTATAAATATGCCAAGAGCCTTCCTGCTTGCGGAGACGTCATTCCAACTTGTATTCCTCACCCTTTCCCAAAGGGGTTCCGTTGTGGTTGTAGTGATGGTCACACACCATCCATTGTTGCCGGTTTTGTGCGGCCTGCGGATTCAGGCAACGTGAGGCGCGCTTGATGGTGATGCCTTCGGCTGAGCGAGAGATGGAAAATCCGACGCCAATCTTCTTGGGGAGCTTGGTGTGAGAGTCGTAGATCCATAGTTCCTGCCCGTTGTCGAGGTAGAAAGAAACGAGATGCTTGCGGTCTATGGCTATGAAAAACGCATTGCCGTCTGTGCTGAGCCAGGTGGTGATGATGGAGGAGTAGGGGTTGGGCGAAAACGATATTTCCTCTCTTCTGTTGGTTTTCACGTCGTAGCGAAATAGGCGGTTGCGTAACGTGTAGTAGAGGCAATGGCGCTTGTTGTCGGTGTATTTGGCTACGACTTGCGCATGGGCGGGCAACCGCTTGACGACCGCTTTCACGCGGTTGGCAATGGGCGTCTGCGCCGTGAGAGGTGCCAGGAAGAGCACCGTGAAGGAGAAAATGAGAAGGAGGCGTTTCAAAATGAGGAGGTGTTTGTGCAAGGCAACACGTCGTGCCAGTCGTTTGTGAAAAATCGCTTGCCAGGGGTTTCGCTTCCCCTGGCAAGTGATCGGTATTGTTGTGTTATGCTCTTGTCCTTAATAGGCGAAGAGGGGATAAGCCTTCATGGTCTCGTTGACCTTCTCCCTGACGCGCTTGATGACCTGCTCGTTCTCGGGATCGGCCAGCACCTCGTCAATGAGGTTGGCGATGAGGTGCATCATGTCTTCTTTGGCGCCGCGTGTTGTCATGGCAGCTGTGCCCAGGCGGATGCCTGATGTCTGGAAGGCGCTGCGCTCATCATAGGGCACCTTGTTCTTGTTCACCGTGATGTCGGCTGCCACCAGTGCGTTTTCGGCCACCTTGCCTGTCAAGTCGGGATACTTGCGGCGCAAGTCGAGCAACATGGAGTGGTTGTCGGTACCGCCGCTGACGATGTCGTAGCCCAGGTCCATCAGGTCTTGTGCCAGTGTGGCGGCGTTGGTCTTCACCTGCTTGGCGTATTCTATCCATGAGGGCTTCAGGTTCTCGCCGAAACCTACGGCCTTGGCGGCGATGACGTGTTCGAGCGGTCCGCCCTGGTTGCCGGGGAAGACAGCGCTGTTGATCAGTTGGCTCATCTTCTTGACCACACCCTTCTTGGTGGTGAGACCCCATGGGTTGTCAAAGTCCTTGCCCAGGAGAATCACGCCGCCGCGCGGGCCGCGCAGGGTCTTGTGGGTTGTGGTGGTCACGATGTGTGCGTATTTCACGGGATTCTTCAGCAGTCCGGCAGCGATGAGTCCGGCAGGGTGTGCCATGTCAATCATCAGGAGCGCGCCCACTTCGTCAGCGATCTTGTGCATGCGCTCATAGTCCCACTCACGGCTGTAGGCCGATCCGCCACCGATGATCAGCTTCGGCTTGTGCTCCAGGGCGAGACGTTCCATCTCGTCGTAGTCCACACGCCCTGTCTCGCGGTTCAGCGTGTAGCCGATGTGGTTGTAGAGAATGCCAGAGGTGTTGACCTCGCTACCATGAGAGAGGTGTCCGCCCTGGTCGAGGTCGAGCCCCATGAAGGTGTCGCCGGGTTTCAACACGGCAAGCAACACGGCCTGGTTAGCCTGTGCGCCAGAGTGAGGCTGCACGTTGGCAAACTCGGCGTCGAACAGTTTCTTGACACGCTCGATGGCGATGTTCTCCACTTGGTCCACGATTTGGCATCCGCCGTAGTAGCGCTTGCCGGGGAGTCCCTCAGCATACTTGTTTGTCAGATAGCTACCCATGGCTTGCATCACCTCGTCACTGACGAAGTTCTCAGACGCGATGAGCTCCATGCCTCTCAGTTGGCGCTGGTGTTCTTGTTCGATAAGGTTGAAGATTTCAGAATCTCTTTCCATGTTGTGTTGATGTTATGTTAATGATGATATGTTTGACCGATGCGGGTATTGTTCAGACAAGATCTACGCTGTTCATGTCTTGTTCCTTGTCGCAGTAGTGGCACTTGAGGATGCCTCGCTCCTTGTCGACGATGGTGAAGAAGGTGGACATGGGCTCATTGTTGGTGATGCACTTGGGGTTGTTGCATTTCACGATGCCGTGAAGTTCGTCGGGTGTCTCGATGGTGCGTTTCTCTACTACTTCGTAATTGCGGATGACGTTGAGCACAATCTTCGGTGCGATGACCGACAGTTGGTTGATTTCCTCGTCTGTGAAATACTTGTTGGCAATCTTGATGATGCCTTTCCTTCCTATTTTCTTGGAGGGCAAGTTATAGCCGATGGTGACCTGTGCGTCGAGGTGGTCGAGGTCAAGCAGGCGTGCCACTTGATACGTTTTCTCTGCGGGTATGTGGTCGATGACTGTGCCATTTTCAATGGCGGCCACTTGCAATTCTCTCTTTCCCATGATGGTTGTTGTTGTTGTTAGGTGTGTGTTTCGCTATCCGATGATGGTCGTGTCGTTTTTCACGTCGTCAAGGCTGATGCCCAGGCAGTAGCAGAAGATGGCTTCGCGGGCATAAAGGCCGTTCTTGGCCTGCTGGATGTAATAAGCATGTGGATTGTCGTCCACATCGTAAGCGATTTCGTTCACGCGTGGCAACGGGTGCAGAATCTTCATGTTGGGCTTGGCCTTGGTCAGCATGCTGTTGCGCAGGATATAAATGTTCTTGACGCGCTCATACTCCATCAGGTCGGAGAAACGCTCTTTCTGCACGCGGGTCATGTAGAGAATGTCGGCATTGGCTATCACGTCTTCATCAAACTTGGTGTGCTCATGGTATTCGATGCCGTGCTTGTCACAATAGAGCTTGTACTCGGCAGGCATGGCAAGCTCCTCGGGAGCTACAAAATGGAAGATGGGATGAAAGTGGCGCATGGCCGTAATGAGGGAGTGGACGGTGCGTCCGTATTTGAGATCGCCAACCAGGTAGATGTTTAGGTTTTCCAAGGTGCCTTGGGTCTTGTAGATGGAGTAAAGGTCCAACATGCATTGCGAGGGGTGCATGTGTGCGCCGTCACCTGCGTTGATAATGGGCACGGGAGCCACTTCGCTGGCATATTGCGCAGCTCCCTCGATGTAGTGGCGCATGACGATGGCGTCAGCATAGTTGCTCACCATGAGAATGGTGTCTTTCAGAGTTTCGCCCTTTGTCGTGCTTGAGGTCTTGGCATCGGAAAAGCCGATGACCCGGGCGCCAAGGCGGTTGGCTGCGGTTTGGAAGCTGAGCTGGGTGCGGGTTGACGGTTCAAAGAAGAGGGTGGCTACAACCTTGCCTTTCAGCAATTCTCTGTTTGGGTGTTTTTCAAATTCTTGCGCCATTCCAAGCAGGTACAATATGCGCTCCTTGGAGAGGTCTGCAATGGTCACAAAATCATGTTTTTCCATTTTGTCTTGATTGATGGTTGCGATTTCGACTGCTAAGTTACTCATAATTTTTTAGTTGGGGGTGAGATTTTGAAAGAAATATTGTATTTTTGCAAAAATAAAGTGTTTTTTAAGATGAGAAAGAAATTCATCCACATATTATGGACTAGCCTGGGATTGCTGGCGGGAACGACGGCCTTGTTGTTTTTCCTCATTTGGTTTGGCGTGGTGGGATACTCGCCCGACATTGAGAACTTGCAAAACCCCATTAGCAAGTCGGCTACCTTGGTCTATTCGGAAGACGGTAAAGTCCTTGGCACCTACAATGCCGACAAGGCCAACCGTATTCCTGTTTCCTACTCCAAGCTGTCGCCCTATCTGGTGCAGGCTTTGGTGGCTACGGAGGACGTGCGGTTCTATGAGCACTCGGGAATCGACTTCATAGCCCTGGGACGCGCAATCGTGAAGCGTGGCCTGCTGGGGCATGAGAGCGCTGGTGGGGGCAGCACCATCACCCAGCAACTGGCCAAGCAACTCTATTCGGCTCCGGCCAGTTCCAGTGTGGAACGTATGCTCCAGAAGCCCATTGAATGGGTGACGGCCATCAAGCTGGAACGCAATTTTACAAAGGAGGAAATCATTGCACTCTATCTCAATTACTTCGATTTCCTGCACGGGGCGGTAGGCATCAAGACGGCCTCCACTACCTATTTTAATAAGGATCCTAAGGATCTTTCAGTCAATGAGGCGGCATTGCTCATCGGACTCTGCAAAAATCCTTCTTTGTTTAATCCGGTGCGTTATCCGGAACGCTGCAAGGAACGCCGCAACGTGGTGCTGGCGCAGATGGTCAAGGCGGGCTACCTGTCACAAACCGAGTGGGAGGAGTATAGCGCGCAACCCATTGAGCTCCATTTCCATCGGGCTGACCACAAGGAAGGGGTGGCGGTCTATTTCCGTGAGTTCCTCCGCCAATACATGATGATGGAGAGACCGGAAAGAGAGAACTATCCGTCATGGAACAATAGACAGTATGTGATAGACTCAATAGCTTATGCCACAGACCCGTTGTGCGGTTGGTGCAAGAAAAACACGAAGAAGGATGGCTCCTTTTACAATATATATACGGACGGTCTGAAGATTCATACGACCATTGATTCCAGGATGCAGCAATATGCAGAGGAGTCGGTCTATGGCCATGTGGCACGATACCTGCAACCAGCCTTTGACAAGGAGAACAAGTCGAAACCCAACGCGCCGTTCACCGAGGAGCTGACAGGCGCACAAGTGAAGCAGATCATGGGAAGGGCGGTCAGACAAAGCGAGCGCTATCGGGTAATGAAGGACAATGGTTGCTCGGACGAAGAAATCAAACGCGCTTTCCATTCGCCTGTTGACATGACGGTGTTCACCTATCGCGGAGACATTGACACCATGATGACACCGCTCGACTCCATCCGCTACTACAAATCATTCCTTAGGGCTGGATTTGTCAGCATGGAGGCCAGGACGGGACACGTCAAGGCATATGTGGGCGGCATCGACTTTGAACATTTCCAGTATGACATGGTAATGGGCGGGCGCCGGCAGGTCGGATCTACCATCAAGCCGTTCCTCTACTCGTTGGCCATGGAGAATGGCGCGTCGCCATGTGACAAGGCGCCCAATGTGCAGAAGACGTACATGGTGGCGGGGAAGCCATGGACGCCCCGCAACGCCAACAGGAGAAGATATGGGCAGATGGTTACGCTGAAGTGGGGACTGGCGCAGTCGAACAACTGGATTTCGGCCTATCTCATGAGTCGTTTAAATCCCCAACAGTTTGTAAGCATCCTGCATAAGTTCGGCATCAACAATCCTGACATATACCCGTCCATGTCCTTGTGTCTTGGCCCCTGTGAAGTGTCGGTGGGAGAGATGGTGAGTGCCTACACCACTTTTGCCAACAATGGCATTCGCATTGCGCCCTTGTTCGTGACTAAGATTGAGGACAATGAGGGCAATGTGGTGGCGGAGTTCCAGCCACGGATGAACGAGGTAATCAGTTCGAACAGTGCCTATAAGATGTTGGTGGAACTGATGGCTGTCGTGGATGAGGGAACGGCCGGTCGATTGCGTTTCCGCTATCAGATTCCTGGAGAAATAGGCGGAAAGACGGGGACGACCAATCGTAACTCTGATGCCTGGTTCATGGGTTTCACACCGCAGCTGGTAAGTGGCGTGTGGGTAGGCGGTGAGGATCGCGACATCCACTTCGACAATATGCAGATGGGACAGGGGGCTACGATGGCGTTGCCCATCTGGGCTTATTTCATGAAGAAAATTTACCGAGACCGTAGCCTGCCCTATGATTCGACAGAAGTCTTTGATGTGCCGGAGGATTTCAATCCCTGTGGACACGATGATGTGGATGAGGGCGAGAATGGTATTGACGATGTCTACGAGTGAGCGGCAGAAGTCCATTGTTTTGTGACAATGGGTGCTTGGGAAAATAAGCTGAACTGCCTCCGGCTTTATACCGGAGGCAGAATGTCGAAAATGGAGGATGAGGAGAGCTGATTTTCGCGATATTTTGGAAATAGCCAAATTGTTCTCTGAACAAATAAGCCTAAAATTTAGGACTATTAGGCATTATAATCTACAAACAGGCCTTGGTGGATTGTGATCCGGGTTGCAGTTTTGCGTTTTTTTATTTATCTTTGCAAATGTTAAACCATGTTGAACCACGTTACCCCAAAAGACATATGAAGAAAATATCGCTGATTCATCTTTGCCCGAAGTGGAAGCGTGGCTGAATTGGGGCGGACTAACAGTATGAAAGGAAGATGAAGTACAAGGAATTTGTGAATTCGATCAATATATGGGTGGCTTTGTTGGCCATTACGGCCGTTATGGCCTCGTGCAAGCAGGTGTCTGATGGCGCGCGTGACAAGCAGCGTGTCAATGCGTTGCGCCAGGTGGACAAGGAGCTGGCAATGCAGTCGCCGGATGCGATTAAGCATATAGACGAAGGATTGCGCAAGGCGAAAGATAGTCTTTCCTATTATGAGTATTATGTGAGAAAGGGCCGCTGGTTCTGCCAGTCGGCCACACCCGACTCAATGGTCAGATACATTGATCGTTCGATTGGCTACGCACTTCGCTTGCCGGAATCGTCTCGCAGAAATGGGATGTTGGCTTACGCATATAATTGCCAGGGAGTCAACTATCATAATTTCCATCGGAAGGCGGAAGACGTCATCTCGCTTTATCATTCAGCCTATCGCTTCTCGTTGCATAGTGACGTTGAAGATCAAGCACCCAATATTTGCGCCAACCTGGGGGATGCGTATGTGTTCAAGAATCAGTTGGTGGAGGGTGCTTATTGGTATCGTAGGGCGCTCTTCCTGGTCGATTCGCTTCGTTTGCATAAGGAGGATTACGTCTCGCTGCATGTGGGATTGGCCAACATCTATTTGAAACTGAATGACTTTGACAGTTCGCTCAAGTGTTACCGTGAAACGGAGGTACTTCTCTCCAAGATGTCTCTGTCCATGCAGGCCTACTACTTGAACAATTATGGCAACTATTATTATTACAAGAAGGATTATCCGCGTTGCTTGGAAAAGTTTCTGCAATTAAAGCGTTTGTTAGAGAAAAATGGCAAGGAAGAATGTTTTGACATGTATCTTTGCAAATTGAACATGGCTGACGCTTACCTCAATATGGACAGCGTGGCACAGTCTGTAAACTATCTTGATGAAAGCGAGCCTTTCTTTGTTGCCAATCAAGACGCCGAGGCTGTGTATTATTGCAATACGATACGCATCGGCCAATATGTGAAAGAGAAAAACATGGCGGCGGTGGTTCGCGTGTTGGACCGTGAGGAGAAATCTTTTGGAAAGAATTATGAGAGCAGGATAAGTTTTAACCTGCGCCAGATTAGAAATCAATACCTGCAAAAATATTATCTTGCCAGGGGAGATTATCGGTTGGCATATGAAAACCTGCTTGAGGACTCGAGACAGACAGATTCGCTGGAGCACAACAGGACGAAACTCAGAGCTTCAGACATCATGAATCGCTTTGCGCAAGACACATTAAGGTTGCACCATGCGCTGGTCTTGGAACACAAGAATGCTGAACTCGGACAAGCGCGCTGGGTTGTGGTTGTTGTGGTGATGTGCTTCCTATTGGCTTGTTTGTTGTTTGTCGTGCAACGGCTGAGATTTGCCAAACGCCAGGAGAAGAATAAGCAATGCATTTTGCAACTGAAGCTCGAAGGGGCGCGAAATCGCATCTCGCCGCATTTTGTCTTCAATGTCCTCAACAACAAAATACTGCATGCCGACACGGAGGAGGCGAAAGAACTTATGGGATTGGCCCAGTTGATTCGTAGTAACTTGGACTTGTCGTGCAACATGAAGGTGACGTTGGCTGCTGAGTTGGACTTCGTGAAGCAGTATCTCAAGGTGGAAGCTCCATTGGTGGGAGACGACTTTGAATATTCGATAGATATTGAGCCGGCAGTTGATGTGAATCATATCTTCATACCGTCCATGTTTGTGCAGATCTTGGTGGAGAATGCGTTGGTGCACGGATTGCGCGGATGGGAAGGTAATAAGAAACTGCAGGTGAGGGTAATGAGAAATCATGCTGGAGGCACATGCTTGGAGGTGCAAGACAATGGAAAGGGGTTTGACATCAGGAAAAAATGCCAGAAGCGCACAGGACTGAAAATCATAACACAGACTTTGGCGGTCGTCAATGAGCACAATCGCAGGAAGATGACCTTCGCATTGAGGAACGTTGAGGCGGAAAGTGGTGGCGTCAAGGGATGCTTGGCGCAGGTCTGCATACCTGACGGATTCGTGATTTGATAAGAAATGAACCATGAAACAAAATGAATGTGGATGTATGAAAGTATTGATTATCGATGACAACAAGTCGGCTGGATTGGCATTGGCTGAACTGTTGGAAAACAAATATGGATTTGATGTGCAGGGATGTGCTCTCTGTGGATTGGATGGTTTGGCCATGGTGGGCAAGTGCCAGCCTGACGTCATCTTTCTGGATGTGCAACTGCCTGATGTCAATGGGCTTGACTTCTTGGATAAACTGTCGGAATTCTCTTCGCGCGATTGCCGGGTAATCATGTTTACCGCTTACGATAAATATGTGATGACAGCATTCCGAAAACGTGCTTTTGATGTGCTGCTTAAACCCATTGACCCCCAGGAACTGGACTTAATAGTGAAACGTCTGATGAAGGTGGAAAAGGCTCCTCCTGCAGAAGGGAAGGTCGCGCAATCCATGTTCAATGGAAAACTGTTGTTTTATACCAATACGGTAGATTTCAAATTGGTAGACAAAGACGATGTCTGCTTGTTCCAGTATGAGCACGACTTGCGGTGTTGGGAGGTCGTGGTGGCCGATCAAACCAAACCTATTAGACTCAAACGAAACGTGAAAAGCGTGGACCTGCTGAAATTGGATGAACACTTCTTGCAAGTCAACCAGAAGTTCATTGTCAATGTGGATTACTTGATGGAGGTAGTGGATGGCGTCTGTCATTTCTATCCTCCTTTTGACAAACTTGACTATGTGAAGGTGGGTAGATTCTTCAGAAAGAAGTTGATAGATAGATTTTTAAGTATTTAAAAAGAAACAAAGGTATGATTGGTAAGAAAATCACAGTCTTCATGTCCATGCTGTTGTTGTTCGCTTCGACGCAGGATGTGCTGGCTCAGAAAGTCAAGCGCTCAAAAAAGAAGACGCAAGTGAAGACGGAAACGGTTGTGGAGGAACCTGTACAGGAGGTTCAAGAAATTCAGAAAGAGGTAGTGCCTGTCGCTCCACCTGAACCGCAAGACAGACTTGACACAATTTATTATAATAAAAATTGGAAAGTCTGTAGAAATAAGGCTTTTGCCAGTTATTATAGATTGGCGCTCTACCCGGCTGACACGACAATGGCTAAGGAGTTTCGCACTTACTATATGAGTGGCGAATTGCAAGGTGAAGGAACTTTTCTGATGCTTGACAAGGATGATGATACGAGAAGTTTGTTCTCTGGCGCTATGACTACTTATTTTAAGAACGGAAAGCCTGAGGAACAAAAAACTTACAAAGACGGAAAACTCGATGACGAGTATACGGCTTTTTATGCCAATGGGCTTGTCAGAGAACATCTTTTCTTGAAGAGCGGTAAGAAAAATGGAGTAGGAGCTTCCTTTACAGAGGATGGAAGAGTGTGTACGTTGACGCCCTATAAGAATGACAATTCTGAAGGATTTTATGTGGTGGTGGATGCTGATGGTAACTATTCAAAATACTCTGCGACGGATAAATCGCCTATCTTGGAGACACCAACCCTTGATGAACAGCGAACTGAATATAAAAATGGCGTGGCATGGCCTTATTACAACAAGAATGGCCTCATTGTTGGAGTAAGCAGCTCGTTGGTGAATGAGAACATCGGTGGGTACAGGGAAATTGGTGTGCTCATTGTCAATAAGAGCATGATGAATGTGGACATCGACCCTTCAGAAATCGAAATATATGACATGAAGGGTGGAAAGAGAAAAGACTTTGAACTGGTCGGCGCAGAGGAGTATGATAAGAAAATTCTTAAGTTCAAGAAAAAAGTGGCCAAGCGCATGGTAAAAAACAAGGCTGTCGTGCAGACTGAACGTGAAAATAACGTAAATGCCAACTTGGGTGCGCAAGTGTTTGATGCAGGGACATCTAACACCTTGAAAGATTTCCAAATGCGTATCTGCAAGATGCGGCAATTGGAGGCTGGAAACCGAATGAAATATTCGGAAAAGATGCCCGAGGATTTAGGCTATCTTGAGAGAACGACTATCCATCCCGGAGAGGTCGTGTCAGGTTACCTTTACACGTCTGACCGCAAAGTTACAGACTTGTATGTCAAGGTGAAAATCAAGGGAATAGCTTATGTCTTTGAATGGAAAACGGCTAAGAAGTAATTGTGTGACTGAAGTTTCCCACCCCTCTATTATCAGAGAGTGAGCACTATACAAAATTTC
>ERZ808242.304-NODE-304-length-37169-cov-8.043299_pt1 | contig 37169 bp, 44 predicted proteins | sample MGYA00521244_ERZ808242 | MGnify/ENA primary metagenome ERZ808242 (study PRJEB31516, sample SAMN03275573) | gut metagenome | biome: mammalia-associated habitat; material: feces | host: Papio cynocephalus | place: Kenya | collected 2012-07-27 ... | reverse complement strand
ATATAGGCATGTTTACCATACAGATAATCACCCGGACAGGCTTTGTTCTTAAACCATCTATGGACAGTCATGTTCTGCTTTTCCACCTGTCCAATCAGTTTTTTATCTCCCTTCCATAACAACTGCTTGATGCCGTTTCGCCGGCAGATATCCGTTACCAGTGCAATCAGTGATGTCATGGCTGCATCCGATACGTGCCATCCGGTTGCGGCTCCGCCGTCATTGGCTACCTCAATGGTTATGGCTCTCATGTCATTGGCTTTGTTACTGCTACACCAGCTACGGTCCTTTTCCTCCACATATAGTCCAATCCGTCCATCACTGCCAATGCCATAGTTGGAAGATGCCATTCTTGACCGTTTAGCAAAAATCTCACCGCATCTTTCAACGGTGAGATTTCCTGCCATACAGTGAATGGTAATAGTATCAATCTTGTGGTTTCTGGGACTGGTTCTGTTAGGGCTTATTCTGGTATAAGTTGCCAGTGTACTGTTACTCATGCTTTCTACCTTCTTTCCGTCAAATCGTATCAAATCGTACTCCCGTATCACTGCCATCAGATTGTCCACATACTTTAACGACGTGGCATAACCGTCTGCTCTGATGTTCTTCAGATATTCTCCCGGGTCTGTGACACCCTTCAAATTTGTGTATCTGGAATTATTGATAAAATCAAAATACCCTCTCACGCATGCTTCCATGTCCGGGAATGCAAACCATTGCATCGTGGCTGATGCGTATGTTCCATCTGCCTTTTGTTCGCTGCCTACCTTGGTGTAACTGCCGGTTGCCGTTGGACACCGCCCCGGCTTATATTTCAGTCCGAAGTAATTATTTGCCTTAACCGCCAGTTCGGAAGTACCTCTGGCAGATTCCAGTACCGCCTGCGCTATAATAGGGCTATGTACGCAGATGCCATATGCCGGGGCATATATCTGCACATATGCCCCGATTTTCTCGATAAACTCTGTGGTGTTCATGGTATTACTCCTCTGTATCCTGCTTGATTGTGGCCGTATCCTCAATTTGCGTTTTTATGTACTTCACGATGGGCATCAGGAATGGCGGCATCTTTACACCTATATCTATCATGTTTTCCAGAATAGATATCATCTCATTCACAACCAGCCAGCATGCCACCACGGTGGCCACTACAAACGGAATAACCAGATTGATCCCTGCGGTATTGATTGCGTACTGAATCAGCACGTCCATAAAAAATCCGACCACGATCAGCAGCCACATGCATACCTTTTTAATAATTCCGCGGATGCTTTTGTAACTGCTGATTTTCTTATCCTTTCGGTACTTGGCCGCACATAATCCGGTCACGTAATCGATGATGTTACATCCAACCAGAAGGAACACCGGTATTGCCAATATTCCCAGCCAGCTCATCAATGCGGATAATACCGTAATAATAATTGCTTTTACTCTTTCCATAATTCTTACCCTTACCTTTCTTCATAGAAAAAGCCGGGAAAATCATCCCGACTTAATCAAGTATGTTATTCAGTTTTTCTTCCAGGGCATTAATTTCATCCCTAAGCTCCTGCCTTTCCTGATGCAGTTCTGCCATATCGTATTCTGTTTCCAACCCCACCTGGCTATACTCATAGTCTTTAATGATTTTATAATCCGTGGAATCAATCGACATCTTTAATGCCCCTATTTTTCCCTGCAGTTCGGTGATTTTCTCCTGTCGTTCCCGTTCAGCCTGTTCTTCAGGTGTAGGCTCCGGCGCAGGTTCGGGTTCCGGTATTGGCTCAGGCTCCTGATAGACCTCTCCTGTAGATGCGTACATACCGCTTTCATCCGAGTCCTTATATTTTGTTGTGTATCCAGTGTAGTCACCCATGAGCAGCTGCATGCCACTGTCTGCATACATCCGGAACCCGGAATAATCAGATAAGCCTAATATACGCACATTCACAACCCCCGGTTTGATGATGCATGTACTGGCCTCTATAGGTATTTTTCTGTCTCTAAATTTAATCCATGCCACTTATATCACCTCCTTACTTCATCAGTGCCAACGTTGAAACATTTATGGATGTGGTAGATGCTCCATATCCATATGTGGCATATCCGGTTACCAAATGTATTCTAATCTTATACCGTCCTGTATACTGTGATATATCTATGGATGTTGCTGTAAATTGATTTTTCCCTCCGGTGGATATTTTCACAGCCTCACCGGCTTCGTTTACCAGATACACGCCCCATGCATGCCCTGTATGGCTGCCGCACACATGATTTGCGGCAATACACAATTTGCTGAATGCCGTCAAGTCGTAGTAATCTGTGGTGTCCAAACAGATGATACCGTCCGCCGACCTTCCGGAATTGTTCGCAGATACTGTCATGCTCATGGAAACATTGAAATCCCCCCAAGAATATGAATGTGATGCCTTCGTGTTTCCACTGCTTGTAGTAACCGCCGTTATGTCCATCTTATGCTTTGCGGATGGAAAACCTACTATCATGTTCTTTGGCTCACCGCCCTGCCCTACTCCTGCAATTCTTACTGACATGTGAATCCCCCCCCTTGCATCAATCTGACATTGACTGCTACACTCTGCCCAGGTTCGATGGTGATAGGTTCCGTAAGGACTTCTCTTGCAAGCATGGCTTCATGTTCCGTTCCCTGCAGATAGAATTTCACATACCATCCAACCTCATTGAACGTAATAGCGGATGTTCCGTTATTTGTCACAACCCCTGATATATTAATGTGATCCTGATCTGTTCCCTGAATATATCTTTTTTGGAGTGTCGAGCAGTCGATACCACTCGTAATTTCTGATTCCACCTTATAATCTGTGCTTTTTGCTGCTATTGTTCCGGTTCCTAACACAAATTTACTTTTTGCCCAATAATCCGCGATAAATATTCCTTTGTATGCACTTGATGAAATATAGCCAAACCCGACAGGTGTTGCAGAACCTGATTCTGATCCGGTAGTAATGATTGGATTTGGTGTATTATCAAGTCCCCCCATTCCTGATGATTGTCCAAACATTTGTAAAAAATTTCTTGTAAGCATTTTACCATCCTCCCTATTCTTTAATCTCTGCCGTGAATGTGCTACTGATGCCACTTATGGACGCCATCTGCAATGTTTCTACCGTTCCGTTTGTGGCCTCTGTTGTCGGCGTCGGTGTCGGCGCCGGAGCATTTCCATCGATGTTTCTGACGCATACATACTGCAGGTTGATGGCTGCTTCCGTGGCCGACTCAAACAGCAGTGTCACACTGCCTGCTGCCTGTGTCCAGGATACTCCGGCATTATTTAATGCCTCTACATCCGTATATGCTTCAGGGTAGATATCCACTACGGAAGTCTCTGCTATAGACGTATTTGATATGATGTATGAAGTAACTCCTGCAGGAATAGTGTAAGGACCCGAAAAAGTTCCGGCCTTGGCATTCAACTGCCCCACAGCCAGACACCCTGCCGGGAACCCTTCCTCAGTGACTGCCGCCGCCGTGTCAAGGTCGTCAACGATGGTGTCCTTTCCTATTTTCCCATTTACCGTTCTGTTTGTTTCATTCACCTGGGCGGCTCCATACACACTGCCTTCCTGGTCATACTCTGTGGCATCTTCCACCTCATAAATCCCGGTTCCCACATCCACTACTGTCAGTTTGACTCTACGTTTTCCGTTCATCCCGGCAGCCAAAATTGCATCCAAAAAATCTACTGATAATTCAGACACTCTATATCCCTCCTATCTTTTTTATTCCAAGCGTCATGGGCAACCTTCCAAGCGCCTGTTTCTGTGAAGCAAGTGTTTCATACATCATCAGCATTGCTTTTTCTATCCGGTTAAGCTCACCATAAGTTATGAAAGGACCGTTATCGGCAAAAGTCTGTTTATCTCCATACTCCCGCGGAAACGTGTTCTGGTTGATAACTTCCAAGTTGTTTTCCAGAATATTAAATTCGCTGGCAAAGTAATGGCCCTTCACATCCTTATCTTCTCCCATTTCCTCAATAGAAAAGGACGAATATAAATTCGTCCCAAGTTCATGCAAATAGGCAAGATTGTTTTTTATCCGGTTATAATCCTCTGCATTCATGCGGTCACTCTGGTTCCAGTCTGTTTTCGGGTTAATCCACTCCATTTATCTCCCTCACTTTCATGGTGCCGCTCCAGGCTCCATTGTATTTAAGCGTATGACTATATGCTCTCACCTGTGTGGTGCCCCGGTTAAGCTCCAGTTCAAACAGATCATGGGCATCTACTCTGGGGTCTCCCCTGTAGGATATGTCATACTCCATAGCCGCCATGAAGTGTGCTGCCAGCCACTTCTCTATCGCCTCCGCATGTTCTGCCGAGCTTACCAGTTCGTTTTTCCATGATTTCACAATTCCCGTTGGATTGTGCGGTACCCGGTATATGTTTTCAGAAATAGCATATTCATAGCCGGTCAGGGCATAGTTAAACGATGCTGCGGATGTATGCAGTTTCACATACCAGCAGCTGCTTTCTTCTATGGTTGCGACGTCGCAATCTAATTCATACCCATAAGATGCATTACTTAAATATACGGTATAATTGCCGTCCGCATCCGGTATCACTCCCTCTTCGGCTGAAAGTTCCTTTTTATCCGTACTCTGACTGTATATAGTCCGGGTAATCTCCATAGCCTGAATTCTGTCCTGTTTAATTGCTTTTGGAACACTCATCAGGTCTCTTTCTGCTGTCAGAATATAATCAGTGGCGTCTCCAAATCGTATCTGTTCCACCATAATCCGCCTGTTAGGCTGTCCTTTCAGAATACTTATCCGCATGGAATCAAATTCCTTAAATTCATGGAGGGTAGCATAATTGATGCTGTCCGGATTTTCCGTAACACTTTCTACTGCGTTACCATCCAGATACGTTTCTATCTGGATTTCTTCCGGAAAAATATCACGGAAGGCTATACTCAGCCCAAAGCAGGTATAAGCGCTTTCCATAGTCAGTATAATTACCGGCTCTGCCGAAAATGTCCCGTCAGGTGCTGCCATGATGCTGACAAATCCCGTATTCACACGGATTTCCGCCGTTTCCGGCACAAAGTAAACGCCATCTGTAACCGGAGCATATTCCGGACTCGCATACCACCCCTTTTCGGCAGAGGTAAGAACACCGCCTACGTTGCTCCAGCTTTCTCCGTTTTCTTCCGTAGCTGTCACATGTGGAATAAAAGAAGATTTCAGCTGGATTTGTCCGCTCCGGTTAAATAATATAACGCATCTTCCGGCATTGGCTATGATCTGCAGTGCTTCCTTATGCCCACACACTGGCAGCGGGTTGTATACCATTACATCCTGAAGGTATGAGTCTATCCGGTACTCGTTCTCCTGCAGCCCCGCGTCCTCAAGTACATCCTTTGCCAGTTCATACAGGGAAATACCATTACTGTAACAGCGCCCCTTGTAATAGGTGCCGTCCATGACCTGCAGTCTGTCTGTAGCCGATATGGTTGCCTTAATTTCTGTGGCATCTGCGCCCTTAAAGTAAAAAGTCTGCGGAGCCGTGTATTCCAAAATGCCGTCTCCGGCCACATCATATGAGAACACGGCTTGAAGGCTCTGACCTTTCTCAAAAAAGTTTATGATGCTGTTTTCATCATCCACATCAAAAGTTCTGTCCACATTTACGACTTCAAGCTTCATATCCTGCGTAGGAAGTGATTCCGTAACAGGACTTACCACATCTGTCATGGAATAGTTCTGTATTTTGTTCACCGGAATGGTTAAGGAAGTGCCACAGGTGAATTTCAATATTCGCAATCTCCCGTTTCCATTTACCATGCTCGACGGTACTATACGCACCCAGGTCACGCTCTGAAATACGTCCGAGGTGACCCACTCCGGAGCCGTATTGGAATAATGCGCCTCTCCTTCTGCGGTCTGCACCACGAATTCCGTGGGATAACATTCACCAAAAAGAATGGTCATGCCGTGCAGGTCATACTCTCCGTCAAAATATATGGTAACTGCGCCTTTAATCTCTTCCGACAGGATGCCCTGGTTGTAATACCCTTCCGATACTTCCGGCTGAAAATACATGCTTCCGTCCACCTTAGAAAAATCCTGTTCCGGAAATGCATATATCTTATCCGGAATCTGTCCGGAGAAAGACTGTGTAAGGCCTGACACCGGGTGTACTTCCTGAGGCTTTACGTGTGCTCCCTTCTGCGCCTCCAGATTTACAACACCCATATATACTGTAAGGTAACCTCTTTCCCTCAGGGCGCTTTTCATACTGGCTTTATACGCCGTTGATACACTCTGCATTATTCAATCACCCCGCAGTCTATTATGTTTACCTTGCAGTCCGCGTACACCTTAGGAAGCCATGCCCTTGGATTGGCTGAACCGTCCGCATTATACTCCGGCTCTACTTCTTTCGGTGTGGCCGTCCTGTCTCCCGGATACATTTTCAGTGTTATCCAGTCATTGTTCACCATGTCGGGAAATCTGACAGTCACAAAAAAATTCTGAAATTCTTTTAATATGGAAGACCACGTAGCAGCATCTAAAAACTTCCACTGCAGGGAATCGATTTTGTACTGGTCCCTTCCTACCTTCTGGCCAACCATTGTACCCATGCTGTTCTTACCACCGCTCACTGCCGTAGATACCACAAAATTCAGTCCCTGGTCAGGAGCCGGGAACAGCTTTCCGTTTATAGTTATAAATCCCGCCATTTCAAGCTCCTTTCTTAGAACTGATGTCCTAACTTACTTCTGGACTCTTTTAGGGACTGTAACAGTGACCTGCCATCCAGTTCAATGTCCAGATCCATGCTTTCCAAAATTGTGATAATACGTGTCAGCAGTTCCACTATAGTCATCAGAAGTTCTGTGCTTAAATTACCGCCACCGTTGGCCAGTTCTGCTGCCTTAACCGCCATATCAAGCAATTTACTTTCCGGTGATACAATTTCACCCTCGCGTTTATTATCACCAATGACTGCCAGCTGCGGCTGGTTTGCACCTACATAACCGCCCTGTGCTAATAATGGTATCTGCGGTGCTTTCAGTTCGTTTAAGTTGAACCCGAATGTCTTGCCTCCCAAAGCCGGTACCCAGTCAGGGATATCAAATGACAACGCATTCAGCGCCCGGATAACAGTGTTAATACCACTGGTGACGCCGCTGATCAGCGCATTGATGCAGCCGAGAATTCCGTTTATAGCTCCTTTGATAATGCTCCAGATACCGTCAAATACACCTGATACGATATCCTTAACTCCCAGCCATGCCTTTTTCCAGTTACCGGTAAAAACTCCCGTCAAAAATTCAATTATTCCCCTCAGTACCTTCAGTGTGCTTCGTACAGCATCCGCTATGGTGTTGATGACATTGGATGTGGTTTTCATGATAACACTGAGCACATTGGTTACAACAGGGCTCAATACATCCACCAGCCAGCTTACAATAGGTGCTATAAACTGGTTATAGATTTCCAGTGCGCCATTGATAAGCTCCCCGATAAAGCTTAAAATCTCCGCACATAGCGGCTGTATATGGTTTGTCCACATATCCTGCAGCACTTTTATCAGAGTATCCCATACCGGCTTCACAATATTTGTCCATGCACTCTGCAGCAGTTCCCCAGTACGTGACACGGCTTCCCGGATATTCTCAAATATGGATGCGCCGTAAGTATTCCAAAAGTCCTGAATGGTTGTCCAGCAGTCAGCCCATATCTGCTTTATCAAGTCAAGCGCCGGCTGTATGCCTTCCATCCACACCCTGTCAAATATATCCTTTACCGTGGTAAACAGCTCTGTGCACGTAAGGATAAATTCTGTTGCAAACTGTGTCAGAATTGGTAACCCTATCGTAATGAAATTACCAATCTCCGCAGACCACAGATCCCACATGGAACCAAATACCATTGAAAACGAAGAAAGCATCCCCGAGATAACAGTACCTGCGCTATCTATGGATGTCTGGATTAGTGTGACAAAATCTCCCGTAAACCAGTCAAGGAGCGGCTGTCCAAAGCCAATGCAGTCTTTGAATACCTTCGCAAATACCTGAACCAAGCCTGCTGCCGCAGTTCTGATTTTATCAAATGCACCAGCCACATTATCCCCAAAGCTGTCCTTCAGGAATCCGAATATCTTTCCTGCTGTATCTTTTGCCATACCAAGCAGGTCCATCAGCTTTCCCGTAGTCGTATCTACTGCAGCATCTGTGGATGTAAGCATGCTGCCGGTATCCATACCTCCCCCTGAAGCGCCTCCGCTTCCGGAAGAATCGGTACTGCTGTCCGATATGATATTCAGTTCATCAATTCCTAATGCTCCGGTTGCCTTTGCCGCTTTCTTTGCCGCCCCCGCAACACCATTAAGACCTTCTGTCGCATTGGCTGCATCCTGGGCGATGGCAGCCACACCGGATGACCCACTGCCTCGGTTTCCGGTAAGCAATTCCGTAAATGCCTTAAACTGGTTGGCCAGTATCTGCAGCTTTCCAATCAATGCATTTACCATCTGAATGATTGGCGTAAACAGATTTATAAATCCCTGACCCAGAGTAGCCTTCAATGCATTAAACTGCAGAGATAGCACCTTCGTCTGGTTTGCCCAGCTGCCGGATGTTTTAGCAAAGTCCCCTTGGGCATCCGATAATGCCGACATGGTATACTGGTACCGCAGCATGACCTTTTCCTGCTCTGTCATGCTGGCTGTGGTCTTGCCGAAGCCGTTATTCAGTGCATACTGGTCCAGGTTTGTCTGTGTCAGAAGAACACCTATGGACTTGAGAGTTTCTGTTTCACCCGTCCAAATAGATTTCAGCTTGTCAAATGCTTCATCCGTGGAAAGGTTATAGAAAGATGCCACATCACCTGTCAGTGCTGTTACGGCCGCAGACATATCATAGGATGCCTGCTCGGAGAACCCCATTGACTTACTCATGGCGCCAAGGGTACCTATATACTGTTTTGCCAGTGTTTCCGACATGCCGTACGTTTTCATGGCATTGGCTGCGAATTCATTGACGGAACCGTTCAGAGTCTTAAACGTAGTATCCACTACGTTCTGTACTTCTGTCAGGTCAGAGCCAAGTTCAAGGCATTCCTTCGTGAATTTAGTTATGGCACCTATGGCAAGCACACTGCCTATCAGTTTCCCGATAGGCTTAAAAGCATTAACTATCGGCGCCTGCGCACTCTGTGCAAGTCCTTTTACCTGTTTGTTGAACGAAGACTGGTTTACATTTAGTCCAAGGTCAATCTGTCCTACTTCTGTACCACCCATACCACACCTCCCTTCTGTTTGTATTATTCCTTAAACGCTGACCTGCAGAATGCCTGGAATTCTTCCATATAGGCCTTGTATGCGGCAGGATCTTCCCGCAGCTTCCTCATTTTTCGTTTCTGCCAGTCGGACCTTATCCGTTTCTGCTCTGCCGTATACTCTTTCAAAATCTTCGGATCCTTTTCCGCCCTTATACTGACAATTTTCCCCAGCGGCGTATCCGGAAGAAGCCCTGACAGAAGAGTACAGAATTCCTGCCATGACATATCATCTTCCTGTCGCAAACGTATTCCGTACTGCTGTGCAAAGGATGCCTCTATAAGGTCATAGTCATCATACAGGTCGTAATAGTCATCACTTCTTTTCCGTATCCTGAAATCGGCCTTCCACTTCTTCCAGAGTGCTGCCCGTGGCTGCCGCCATAACTGCCTGGTATACGGTCTTGTATTCCGGAAGCGGCAGATCCATATCCTCCACTTCCTTGGTCGCCTTGGCTCCGATCAGCATCTCCAGTGATTTTGTCATCAATCCAACTTCGTTAAATGTGCCGTCCTTGGATTTGTTCTGTACTTCCTGCACCATTGCCTGCATATTCAGGATGGTGTTTTTCCGGTTGTTTACCGTTACTACAAGGTCATCTGTAATCTTTACCATCGGAAGTTCATTGGTAATTCGTTTTGTAATATCAATAATCTGTGCCATATTCGTGCCTCCAAAAAAGGGACAGACCGTCTGTCTGTCCCGATACCATCAGTTACTCTGCATCCGTATAGGTGGGTTTACCGTCCGAAAGAGCTTCCCACTCCAGGCCACCTACCGCCGTAGCATCTCCGCCAAGGCTTGTTACATTGATTACGCAGGGGATTTCCAACTTGCCTCCGTCCGGGAAGTTGATAGTCATAATAGACTCGCAATCGTGTCCTTTTTTCATAAAAAGTCCGGCCACGTAGTCATTTCCCGGGTCTCCATAGTTACGCTTACCCCCCATGCTTACGGAAAGGGATTTGCCGGTCATCATCCGGCGTTTCCATCCCTCAGCATCCATTGCATCCCATTCTTCTACATTACCGTCAATGGCAATGCTCAGGCTCTCCGCATCCTTAACCACTTTCATGGTACTTTCATTGGTCTTGTCCCGTCCTGCCGTATTAACGCTAAAGGTAACCTCATTTACCGGAGATACACCGGTTGTGCCCCCGAAAAACTGAAGATTCATCTTTTCCATTCCTGTTCCTACCTTTCGTAGTATATATTCGCTTCTATAACCATTTCATAGATGCCGTCAACATCCGTTCCCACGTCAATGGGTGCGTCCGTCAGCAATCTGGTGAATAGAATACGAACTTCGTTTACAGTTACATTGCGGATATTTTCTATGGCTCTGTACAGTTTTTCCGCTGCCTTTTCTGTATCGCCGATAGACTTATTCCAGTGGACAAGAATACTTATGGGCTTAATGGCATACGAGCTGTTCTCAATACCTCCCACAGTGTTCCTTTTATCCTGCTGCCGGGTAAGATTGTAAACTCCTATGCACTGCTCTTTCTTGTCCTGCATTTTTCCGCAATACACATGCTGCCTGTCCACTATATTCAGCGCTGCAATGCACTCTGCTACATCCACAACCGTCATAACCCAGCCTCCTTTTTATAAAATATGTTAAATGCTTTTTGAGCAAGTTCCTGCTTAGTACCACCCGGAAGATACTGGTCAAGCCATCTGCCACCGGCATTAGGATTTTCCGTCTTATCAAAGTGGTATTCCGGGTGATAATACAGCCGTCGTGCATATGGAGTTGCAGAGACCAGCCGTACCTCACCTGTTTTTGCATCACTGTCATCTACAAAAGTGAAATCACCCTGCAGAATACCCTGTCTGAATGGCATCTTCTGGGACTGCTCCAGATCTGTCTGCAGATACTTTCCTGTATTCACAAGTGCAGTACTCACTGCTCCTGTCAGTTTTGCGACCACCGGCTTATACAACTTAATCTTGCAAGATACATTTCTGTTTGCCATCACACCAGCTCCAATACTGTATAATTTACTGTCCCGTCGGGATTTCGTGCCTTGCTGCCGGCCGCTATCCGTCGTGTTGTTCCAAATATTACAACAGAGCCTCCGGATATTACTGCAAGTTCCGGGCAGATGTCCCCGGGAAAATAGGCCGTGCCGGTAATCTCAACAAGTTTTTTTTCCGCCGTGAGTACCGTTTTAGCCTTATCCTGGTAATTACACATTCCCTCATAATCCACCGGGCTTAATGGCTCACCGAAATTGCCATACCCCTCTGGGTCAAGTTTTGCCTTAATGGGAGTCTTACACATCCGCTTATCTACCAGACATGGAAACATCATCACAACAACCTCCTTGTGCAGAGGCCTGTCTGCATAAGCAGCGCATAAGTGTCCCGCCTCATGGCTATCCCATTCTCCACGGATACGTTCCAGCTATCTCCAAAAGACATGGACACACCGTTTAAGGAATAACTCTTCAAAACAGAGTTAATCAGTTCTGCATTTTCCTTTTCAAAGTCAGCCTGCAGGCAGCACACTCTTTTCACCACATCCTGTTGAAAAGATGTAAGATTGGAAAATCCCTGACCTACAATCCTGTTGTAAGTCAGGGAATCGATATGCATACTTGACAGTTCCAGGTCTACGGCATTCACTTCCGATGTACCCTTATACACTTCCCTGTAATAGGTTTCATCTGCGTAAGCCATAATCTCCCTCCAGTCTTACTCCGCTACTTCCTCCGCCGGGTCTACATCCGCATAAACGGAATCAACCTTTCCGTCTTTTCCGTTGGGGAATACAAAGGTGTCACTCAGCTGACGGTTCTGATACAGATATCCGTCACCCTTGGTGTGGGCACCCGGGTCAAAGTAATAAATGCTGCTAATTTTAGGCACTGTCTTACAGGTCTGTCCGCAGGCAATAAGCACGTTAATCTTGTGGGAGCCCTCCACGGTCTTCTCATAGTAGGTTCCGATGCTTGCCTTGGCCGGAGAAGCAACAGCAGAATACACACCCTTGGAATCCTTGGTGTAATAGGTCTTGGCCTTATCCACATCCGTATCACCTGTAAGTGCATACTCCGACTTAACAGTATCGAAGCCGCCTTCCTCCGGCTCCCAGTTGAAAGCATCGTAGAAACGCTCGTCATCTACCACTTCCATAACCGGCACACCGTCAATGTCGGTAACACGGGTTTCAATTCCTAAACCACCTTCTGCAATCTGGGTCATCTCGATCTTACGGGTAAACTCTTTGGACATCTCCAGAAGGTCCATGATGTGAGAGCTTACATACATTACAAGAACACCCTTGGCCTTGTAACGGCGAAGCTTTCCAGCTGCCAGAAATCCCTTCAGCTTGGTGAAAACATTGTCCACGGTAAACTCACTTGCTTTGGTCTCACTGTGGTATCCGGCTGCTGCCTTGGCTGCCGCCGCTACCTTGGAGAAGAACAGTGCATCTGTTTCCGGAGCAACCTGTGTCTGTTCAAACACGCGGGAAATATTCTGGATGGATGCGGTCTTATTGGTTTCGTCCACATCCGCCTTATCCACAAGGAACTCCACGTCTCTGTCATGCTGCACGGTATAGGGAATGTCTTTCTGGTTAAAGACACCCTCGTTCCATCCGCCGCTTCTCTTATGGTTCTTGTAGCCACTCACGGACATCTGCGTAAAGTGGAAAGTTCTGGCATCCAGCCATCTTACGTTAGTAGTTACAAAAGGGCTTGTCAGTGTTTCCTGCATCAGAATTTCCAGAAGGTCAGGACTCCACTGTTCTGCATAGTTCAAATTAGGCATATTTTATACCTTCCTTTCTCAGTTGAACCGGTTCCATCTCTTTGTAGGAACCTGGCTCTGGGTTTGCGGTTTCGGCTGTCCCGGATTGCCACCCCCGCCTGCTCCAATCTGAAAGCCATTATTGGCTCCGTTATCTGCAGGCTTAATCTGCGGCAGGTCTTCCAGGACCTTATTAAGAGCTGCTTTTACAGACTCTTCGTTGATTTTTCCATCCTTATCCACTACCGCCGACATATCCGCCAGCTTTAATACATAAGGAATGGTCTTTGCGTCGAGTCCCAGTGACATGCCCGCCATGATGGCTGCATTTTCAATCTGGGCTTTCTGCACAAGTTCTTTTTCCTTCTCCAGTGCTCCCTGCAGAGCTCCGGCATCCGGTGTGTTCTTGGCTTTTTCTGCCTTAAATGCACTCATTGCCTTTTCAGCTTCTTCCTGCGTGAGTCCCTGCTGCTTAAAGTAGCTTTTCAGCGCCACATCCTCTTTTGCCGCAAGGGTACCATCAAGCATCTGCTGGATTTTCGCATAGTCAATCTGCGGGGTGGCAGGTGCCGGAGTGGGTTCTGCAGGAGGCTGCGGATTTCCCGGCTTGGGTTCGGGTGCAGGCGCAGGCTCTGCAAAAAACTGAAGGTTCATAGGTAACTTGTTCTGTTTCATGAATATTGCTCCTTTCCGTTTTGAGGGTGTCGCCCTTATATCTTATCCATTGTCATCAGTGTCACTGGCCACGCTGCTTTTTACGCCTTCTCGTGTTTGGGCATATAAAAAGAACACCCTGCTATGGGTGCTCTGTTTACTTAGATTATTTTGTGCGACGTCGCAATTTTTGGTAGAAAAATACCACCAATATAATTACTGGTGGTATTAACCTTCTATAACTTCAAATAGTGTTTTAGGATAGACATAAGACTCACCAGATCTGTCAATCACTCCATAGTATCTGGAATCATCTTTGACTTCATCAGCGTCATATATTTCTCCATTTCGTATTTCAGCCATATCTTTTCCGATATATTTTACTTTAATCTTCATCAATATAGATTTCGCCTCCTGGCTGTCTTTTAATCTTCATTTCTACCTTTCCATTCACTGGATTCTGGTACCAATGTAATTCAACTTTCCGCTGCTCACCGTATTCATCTAACACATACCCAAATCCTTTTTCTTTTGTCCACTCTTCTTCATTACCACCAGGATATTCATCCATAAGCCAATCAATGCAATCTATCTGGCGTTCTCTTCCTTTTCCTGCAATAATATGATTCTTAGGTTGTGTTATATTTGTTCCTTCTGCTAAATGTATATATCCACCAGTTAAAGGATTGTATACATCGTAGTTCTTAGATTTAGCACCTACGGCTTTATGAATTGTTTCTGCTACATTCATTATACCAGAGTCAGCATACTTTGCAACATTTTTCACACCTGCCTTATCCGTTGCTTCGTTAATTACTTTTGCTATTTCTTCCGGTATTTTCTCACCTTTTTCCATAGCAAGGAAACCTTCTGCAAATGCCTCGTACGGGTTATCTGTTGCATATGCACTTATCTTCGATGCAGCAATCTTTCCGGATCTGGAATAAGCTGTATTCATGTCAAATTTCCAATCTCCGTTTATCAGCTTACCTCCAATGTCTCTCATGCCAAACACATTCTTTTTCTGGATGTAATCCGTTTCTGCATGTCGGTTAATGAAGTGGCCATATTCATGAATAAATACATCTGATATACTTTCCCGAACTGCCTGCCTAGAAGTATTGAACCTTATCTCTGCATCTGCCTTGGCGAGCACAGCTTTTTCCCGCTCATACCCTTTTATGGATTTATCAGCAAGAAATGCATCCATATTCTTTATATCTTCCTTCGCTTTTTCAACAATATCATAATGCTTCCGATATTCCTTAAGCGAATCTTCTGACTTTTTGATTATATCCAGGTACTTGTCAGTATCGTTGAAACGGTTCGACAGGTAAATCTTGTCATCAATCCAGTTGTAAGATGCCGTCGCATCAGGAACTTTAGCCGGATCATAAATAACACCTTTCGGCATGATTCCGTATTTTTCCTTCAGGTGATAAAGTGTGTTCTCAAGTTCATCCACCGCTTCCGGTGTCATTTTCTTGGATAACTTAATCTCTTCCAAGGTTCCTGATTCAAGAATACGGTTTTCTGCAGCTGTCTTGTATACATACTGCTTTTCCAGAATTTTACCGTCAAGAGCATCTATCTGTTCCCTAACCGACTTTTTCTGGTCTACTATTTTTCTCAGGCGGTCTGCTTCTTCCTGAGTGCCTGTTCCATCAAAATACACTTTCTTTGTGAGTGCCTTTTCCTCGATTTCAAGGGCATCAATCTTATTTTGCGCCAGACTCTTATCTGCCCTGATACTGTTTATATCCTGTTTCAAAGCATCCTTATCGATAACAGGAGATTTCTGTTCGGAAAGAAGGGCGTGCTTTTTCCTCCATTCATCTCTTCTGGCTTCATACATTTTTTTATTGTCATTATCAAGGGAATATCTCTCCAGCCTGTTAAAGCTTTCCATCTTCCTTTTGGCATACCGATGTTTTGCTTCCTTCCGGTTCTGCGCTTCAATATCCTGGAGCTCCTGCTTTGTGAACTTGTCATCCGGTTCTTCATCAATGTCAGGAAAATAGGTAGTATGACCATCTTTGCACCGCGGATGATACAGCCCCGCTGCTATGGCGCTGCTCATCAGCGGATACTTCCCGTCTTTTGCGGTTCCCCCACTCCACACATCATCTATCAGTACTTTTCCCACAAATGGTAAGCACTTGGGACAGGGGTTCCCGCGCTTATTCATGATAACCGTGTGTATGCCATACTCATTGCGCATCTCCCCCTCGCCCATAAGTTTGCTGCGCTTTCCGGCGGTTCGTATTGCCATTTCTGCATAATCGGCCGCCGTGTGTCGGGCGCCATTCTTATACTCAATGCAGTTTATTCCTGCTCTCAGGAAATCCTTCGTCGCCATGTCTATGGCCTTTTCATAGGTTCCTGCACCGCTGGAGGCATAAAACTGTGCGTCAAAGATGATTTTACGGTACTTGTCATCCGCCATTCGCAGCATGGCATGTTCCGCCTTCTGCAGGTCATTGGTCGTGGCATCAATAAGGGCATTGAGCCGCCTGTCATTAGTACGAAAGAAAGCAGCACTGGCTTCTGCTGCCCTACCGGTAGCTTTTTTCAGTGCTGCTCCATTTTTTATGGCATTAAGAATTTTTATTTCCTGCTCTCCATTTCCGGTTTCCCGCTGCATTTCAATCAGGTTTTTTATCTGCCTGTTAATGTCCTTAAATTGTGTCCCATATATCTTCCGGTTGCGCTTCTTATAATCGTCCAAAGCCTTTAACTGTCTTACCTGCCACTGTTCCCAGTTTATTTCCAGGTCATCCTCTTCGGCGGTATGCCGTTCCAGATTACGCATCATGGAGGCTATCAGTTCATTCTCTATCCGGTGGAGTGCACCGGCCACATCGTAATCAGCCATGCTTATCCCTCAAAGTCTATCTTATAGTCACCCGCATCCAGATTGACCGCAGGCTCTTCCTCTGAGGCAATTCCCTGTTCCTCTTTCAGCCTGCGTACCTCTTCCTCTTTCCATTCATCATCCTTGGAGTCACCATACAGTTCTTCCACGCATGCTTCCGTGGACATAATCCCCTGCGTCTTTCCTTTTCCGATAGTTTCAACCTGACTTTCAAAGGACGGGTTCGCATACTCCCCGAAGTTAATGGTGGCTTCCACATCTGTAAGGGTCTGCTTCATACTCGTGCTGTATACCTTCAGGACCGTATCCACCAGCTTGGGAATAGTCTTTTGAATGGCATTGACTATCTTGTTTCTGGAGTATAAGGTAACCTTCTCCTTTTCCCGCTGGGCCTCTGCATTGTCAAGTTTCTTCACGTCAATTCCAAGTGTGCTCGGGGAAAGGATTCCCTGCAGGCACAGATCCAGCGCCGTGATGTACGTACTCAGGTAGCTCTCATGCGGAATTACGGGCTGTTTCACTTCAATAGTGTTACTTGCCCCCTCCTGCATGGAACTTTCCAGCTTAATATATGCATGGTCAAATGCATTCGGTGGAAGAATTTCCCCCGATTCCGGATTTCTGGGCAGCATCTTTTCCGGAATATATTCCTTGCTTCTGCCTCTGCGCAGAGCATCCATCCACTGGCTCCATGCTTCATCCAGACTGTCAAAACTGTCCGCCTTGCGGTCAAATATGCTGCTCCCACGCCCCTTGTATTTATTGGACTTAAATGCCATAAACTGCTGCGCCATCATGAATGACTTGTCAAAAGTCACTTCCTCGCTCAAGCCACTGGTCTCCGGAATGGTATCCAAGGGTACTTCTCTGTCATCCTTTTTCAGCTTAGTGCGGATGTATCCTCTTCCATATTTCTCTTCCAGAATATACTTGCCCGATTGTGCCGTGTATTCTGTCCGGAATACAATTTCACAGACACGCCCTCTGTTATAAACATACTCCAGCTGATCACCGGGAACAAACTCGATGATGGGGTAATCTGTGATCGCCGGGTCCAGGCTGATTTTGAAAGCCCCGTCTCCAACCACCAGTACATTCTTCACAGCATCTTCCACAAGGTCCTCAAAATTGTTATCCCTGGCAATGCTGTCCCATATTTTCTGTTTTTCCGGCGATGATAATTCTACGGCGTTCATGTCAGCCACCGTTACATCTGTCAATATCCGCACCATTATACCGGGAATGCCCGTATGCAGCTTGTTGATATCGTTTCCAGCTGTGGGAACGGCCGCCCAGAACCTTATGCGGTTTGTATCTCCGGGAAGTTCCTTGTAGAGCTGCGACAGTTCGTCTGCATCCCCGCGTTCCCATATCCGGCATAAAGCCGCATTGGCGTAATAATCAAGCTGTTCTGTTATCTGAAAGCCGCTTACCTGCGGCGGTGTTATCCGAAGAAAGCTTCTCATGTTGCGTCTTATCATATCTGCCATATTATCCACCCACCTCATTCTCTCACTCCTATCTTGTCACGGTACGGAATCCAGTTGTATTGAACAGAGTTGACCATGTGGTCATTTCCATCCTCCGGTGTGCAGTCCTCATCCTCCTGCCAGCTGTAAGTTCCCATTTCACCGATATAATTGGTGCATGTATTCACCACATAAAAATCGGGCATCTTGCCCGCCTCATCGTCATACGCCATCCATCCCAGCTGCAGGTTAATTCTGTCAATAATCGTGACCTTCTTGTACGCATTGTTAAACAGATACATGCACTCCGGATGCTTCCGCCTGTACTTATCGAACTCCGTAAGTGTCGCCTGGTCGGCACTGTCTATGAATGTGTTCCGGGCCAGTCCCCATTCAGCCCTGCATCTATTCAGGAATGCTACAAAATTGACTACCGTATCCGAAGGAGCAAGTGGGATACCCAACGTAGCGTTGTTGTATACCTTTTCTTCCAGCAGCACATATCTGCCCTTATTGGTGATACCCGAAAAGCTCATGGCTATGGTATCCGGACTCTTCTGGGAGTAGGCTGTATCCATGCCTGCCGTAAATATGACAAACCATTCTTTCTGCTCCGGATTATTCTCGTTACGCAGAAATGCTTTTGCCTGCTCTTTCGTAATCACATGCCTTGCTTCATCGAATATGCCGAACACCAGCCCCGTGGCGCGTCCGCGCAGCCCAAGAATTTTGTTCTTCCAGAGCTTGGTTCCCTTTGGCGTATTCAGCTTAATCTGGGCTATCTTTTCACTGGAAGCGCCCAGATTGTCGGTAAAAGAAAAGAACCAGTGCACCCATCCGGGCTTTGGTTCCTGATTAAGCATGTTATTGATTTCTGCCGGTGCATCATTCGCGTATTGCGGAAGGGGGCGGCTATGATTTATGTATTCCTTGTATACCGGGAGGTTGGGGTCATCAGGGTTAAGTGTTCCCATCAGATAATCACAACGCATGGATGCTTCACGGACAAATTCTATGTCCGCTGTGTTAATCTCATCAATAAGCAGACAACCATACTGTCCGCCCAAAGCCTTCTTCCACCGCTTCTTGTCTCCATATCCCAGCACCAGGACTATTTTGTCCCCGCCGGAAGTATGAAATACAATATGGGGTATCTTCACATCCCTGGATCCGTTACCGTTATATTCTGTGAGCACCCCGAAATCATCCAGCACCCCAAGGTCCTTCATGATGATATTCTTTTCCGCAGTACCCGTGTCTTCCGATGCAATGATATGCAGCTTCTTGGGGCTTGCCGCCACTTTCAGCATAAATTTGAATAGCCCCACTGTCGTTTTGCCCGCGAATGTTGTCCCTTCCAGGAACTCCACCGGAGCACTGCATTTCAGGAATGCCTTGTACTTTTCCGACAGTAACAGTCCACCGGTCATACTATCCACCTACCTGTTTCAGCAGATCATCCAGCTTTGACATCTCATCCTGCAGGCCGGATACCTCCACTTTATCCTTAAACATCCCAAGATGCCGCCCCAGGAGCTCCAGAGCGCGTACCTTGTCACAGGATGCAACCTCTATTCCGTATTTGCCTTGCTTTATTCCTGCAAGAGCATGCTTCTGCTCATCCGTCAGGTTCTGTGTGAGTGTCAGCTCCATATCCTTTATCATGACAGGAGCCCCTTTCTCATCCACCAATGGAATCCGGCGCCCATCCTCAGCAGTAAATATTGCCTGTCTTTCTATCACTCTGGCATAGTCGGACATATTTGAAAAGGCGATAGATGCCAATTCCTTCACTACCATATCCTGGGTGATTTCCGTCCTCTTCTGCCTGTCCTTCATACGCTTGTCTATATATTCCCGTACCTTAACATCTCTTAACAGCCTTGCTGCCGCTGCAGCCGCTGTTTCATCGTTCTTCACATTGGGATACGCGGCTTTGTAAGCCCTGGTGCCATTAAGGTCTATCAGGTACTCTTCCGCAAATCGTTTTCTGCATTTTGTTAATGACACAAGGCTCACCTCTCTTTCAATCCAAAAAAGAACACCGCATTTCTGCGGTGTTCTTTCGGAGTACATTCAATGGAAGTTTAGGTTTCCTTCTGGATTCCCTATTTTTAAGTATAATCATCTTTTTTATTTTTTTTATTCCAATTTGAAAAAATCAGAAATTTTTTTTGATACTACTGACTGGCTTACATGAATATTTCTCGCCACACGTTCCTGGCTGATACCGTCTATGTAGTACATCCGGAATATTCTCCTTGTCATACTGTCCTCTATGCTCTCCACAAATTCTTCTGTCTCCTCACACTCGGCATTCAGCCGGTTAATCCGGTGCTCATACCGTTTAACCGCATTGTCAATTTTTTTCCAGTCCACTCCAACCACCGCCTGTGGCTGCGGGTACCCCTTCCGGTAATCGTTGATGACCGAATTTCCTATAGCGCTGTCCCCCTCTCCAAGATGTTCCAGCTTGTACTTCAATTCCTTTATTTCATCCTTCTTGCTCCTATAGGCTTCCAGCTCTTCCCTTCTCATTGTTTTTCTCCTTTCTGCAGGTTCTTCAGAAAGTCAACCAGATAGGTTTCTGAATCTGCACTATGAATGTATTGTTTGTCATAACTGCCTTTATATCCTTTGCGGTTCTTTTCCAGCAGGTGGTAATAAACTTCATCCGAACTTTCATTTTTCTCCCAGTAACTATGCCGCTTGGGATATTCAGCCGCAATCAGACGGCTTCCGTCCTGGAAATCATACTTGTAGTAATTGACATCGATATGTTCATCCCGGTACCACAGCCCCCAGTTCCTGTAGTTGGAAATCCATTCTTTTCTCTGGTCATTGTTTTTCAGTATCGGAAGTTCAGGCTGCTCCGGTTCGGGCTCTTCCGTTTCCTGTAAGTTTTCCAACTCGCAAAGCATATTTGCAAGCGCCCCGACTGTTGTCTTTCGCTCATACACGTATCCCTCCGGAAGTGGATCCACCGCATCCGCTTTGAGACATTCTTCCAGCTCCCTCTTCTTTTCTTCCAGAAGTCTTTTCAGCTTTACTATTTCATCCGCCTCCGCAGGAATAATTGCCTCAGGTTGCGACGTCGCAACTTTTTCTGCCTTTCCGACCTCCCTAAAAGCGCCTTCGATAATCGTTTCTTTCTTTTTGACATCCCTCGCCTGACGTACCGTCATGTCCGGTGTTATGCGGGATTCCTGCTCCGGCGTCATGCTAAGCATCTCAATCAGTAACCCCTGGGAATACTGTTCGTATTTGGGTTCTATTTCCATACTGTCCCCGCTGCAGGAAAATCTTTTATTGATTCCTATGAACCGCTTTGCCATTGTGTAATCTATCTGCAGCTCTTCATGCAGATAACTGTCAAAATCAGTATATGCGCCGTCCCACAGTTTTTCTTCTGACACCCGTCTCAGCATATATCCCAGCTGCACGGCATCCTTTGCCGACCGCCGCATAGTCCGTTTTATTTCCTGTGTAATCTCATCCAGAGTCATGCCTCTGACCGTATAAGTTATGTTTCCCATTTTTTCCTCCTGTTTCTCCGTAAACACATACCCGGATTTTCCATCCTCTCAAGCTTTCCCCTGCAGGAACTGGCAGACCGCCCAAGCTCTCTGCCTATCTGTTCAAAACTGTACCCCTCCTGCCTGAGAAAGATAAGCTGCTGTGTTTCATCCGGCTCCCATTGTTTTTTTTTTTGTTTTTCGGCGGTCTTACGTCCATACACAGGTCATACATCCTGCGCTTTACTGCCTGCTCCCTCCGGTGGAAAATGGACGCCAGCTGGTCAATCGTATAATTGCCTTCCCTCACCAGCTTGTCCAGTTTTCTGTCCTCTGCATCCGTCCATGGTCTTGTAGTGCGCTCCCGCGCCTGTATGACATCCTGCTTTCTCTTCTGCTTTACCCATTTCGGTTCTTCTCCCAGAATGTTTTCTTCCATTTTGGAAAAATCCAGCAGATGTTTGTTCTCCTCTGCCCATTTCCAGAAATCCTGCAGCCACACTACCCTGAAACTGCATTTCCCGACCCGTTTTCTTCTTACCGGGAAATCCTCCCACCGCTTATTATGCCTGTATGCATTACTTGCGGACTCTGCACCATACAGAACCTTCAACAGCTGACTGTAAGATATATAATCACCATTGTCCAGGAAAGCCCCCAGTCCTCGCCGGGTCTTCATGTTGATTACTCCGCTCTCGCTTCGCCCAAGATTTCTTGCGATGGTGCTGATACTCAGGGTTCCCCAGTTCTCTTCCAGATAATTCTTTTCCTCGTCCGTCCAGTTTCTTTCCCTACCCATCAGTGCCACACTTTCCCGGTACACCCGGTATGCCAGAACACATGGGTACCTCTCTTGGTTTTACAATATTCCACTTCTCTTTCCCCCGCATACATCGTTTCACTGCAGCCGGGACATTTTCTGTTTCCGTCGTCCAGGTACTTCCATTCCAGCGCCGCCGGTGTTGTATGTGTTTTGCCCTTACTGTCCTTCCTGGTCTCTGCTATTTTAAGTGGCATCTTACTGCCGCCTCCTTTCATTGATTGCCTCCATCAGTGCTGACTGCATGTCTCCTTTGCCGGCAAGCACCCTCATCACATCCTCATCTATGCTTCCTTTGGTAATCAGGTGGTGGATAATTACCGCATGCTTCTGCCCCTGCCTGTACAGTCTCGCATTAGCCTGCTGGTACAGTTCCAGACTCCATGTCAGGCCGTACCATACAATGATATGGCCTCCCGCCTGTATGTTTAATCCGTGTCCGACACTCGCCGGATGCGCCAGAAGCAGCCTTATATTTCCCTCGTTCCATTCCTCTATGTCCCTGCCGGTATCCAGTATTCTCGGATGCAGTTCCTTAAACCGCTCCTTCAGCGCTTCCAGGTCGTGCTTGAAATTATAAAACACAAGGACCGGCTCTTGGTTACAGTCCAGTATTTCTTCCAGTGCATCCAGTTTTCTCTCGTGTATGTGTATTATCCGGCCGGCATTATCGTACACGGAACCATTGGCCAGCTGCAGAAGTTTATTGGCTATGGCAGCGGCGGACGGTGCAACCACCGCACTGTCTTCGGATATTTCCAGTATTTTTTCTTTCTCCAGTTGTCTGTAGGTCTTAAGTTCCGCCGGGGAAAGTGTTACCTCCACCCGGTTGTCAATTCTTTCCGGCATGGCCAGATAATCTTCCGCTTTCATGCTCACACAGATATCTTCTATCTTTTTCTGGATAATCCTGTCTGCGCCTTCCCGAAGGTTCCAGTTGAACACTGTATACCCGTTCCTCATTCCGGGAACGAAATATTTTTCCCTGTATGCCCCGATCGTCCTTTCAAGCCGCTGTCCCGCATCCAGCAGGTATATCTCCGGCCACAGGTCCATGTATCCGTTAGGTGTTGGTGTACCGGTAAGGCCTACCACCCGTTTTACCAGTGGCATTACTGTCCGGAGAGCCTTGAAACGCTGCGACTGGTTTGACTTAAAGCTTGACAGTTCATCTATCACCACCATGTCATATGGCCAGTGCCGTTCTTTCCTGCAGGCATCCACCAGCCACTTTACGTTTTCCCGGTTAATGACGTAAATGTCCGCGTCTGCCTTCCTGCCATAGTCTCTCTGCTTCCTGTCTCCAAGTATTTTGGATATGGTCAGATGCCTCAGATGGTCCCACTTCTCAGACTCCCTGCTCCAGGTATCTTCCGCCACCCTTTTGGGTGCTATTACCAGAACCCTTGATACTTCAAACCACTCATACATCAGGGTGTCTATGGCCGTCAGGGTAACTACCGTCTTACCGAGTCCCATCTCGAGAAACAGTCCTATTCTTTTGGTTTCCAGAATACGGTCGTATGCCGTTTTCTGATAGTTATGCGGTATGTACTTCATCCTTCAGCTCCTTTACCAGTTCCCTGGCTGCTTTCATGCCCTTTACAATCCGGTAGTCCACACCCATTTTGCGGTATCTCTCCCTCTGCCATTTCTGGATGTTTGAAAGTCTGCCTATTTCCGTCTTCAGCTCTGCAAATATAACCCTTCCGTCCGGCATCACTATAATGCGGTCAGGCACACCTGGGTTCCCCGGACTTACAAACTTATCCGCTATACCACCCATTGCTTTTATCTGGCTGACAAGCCATCGTTCAATTTCGCTCTCTTTCATCTAAGCCTCCAATCCCACGTACCGTCACCGTTATTTCTCGTTTCTATCCGCATGCTTTTTCTTGCCTGCTTCAGTATGTTTTGCCGGATCTTGTGTCCTTTCAGTTTCTGCCTCACTTCCTCACATGAATGCCACGCCCCGTCCTGAAGATAAAAAGCCAAGATGCTCTCTGCGAATTCAATTTCCTCTGCAATTTCGCTCTCTTTCACATTATTTCCTCCGATGTTACAAGCTACAACTAAATTCCTATATACTTTATTTACCTATATATACATGTGTATATAGGAATATATAATAAAATTTATTTATATAAATATTAGTTGTAACAGTTGTTACATATTGTATATTGCTTGAATTTTAAGGCTTTCCTTGTGCTACAACCTTAAAGGTACTTGTAGCGGTTCTTGTAACTTGTAACAAATGACATTTTTGTCGTTTTTGTTACAACTTTTTTCTGCTACAACTTTTTCAACTCGGTTGTATCACTTTTTGACATATACCCTTTGCTGCCCGTAACCGGGAATCCTCTTCGCCTTTCCCGCCTTTTCCCAGCCGGAAATCTTACTCATAATGGAAGCAATGGCATAGCTGTCCTTAGGCGTCATAGCCCCCTGCTCACGTCCGAAGCATTCATACCAGATTTCTGCATAACATACTTCCGTACGCTGCACGGTGCCTTCCTCGTCCTCAAAATCGGTTCCCTGGATAAATCCCCTGCGCCTTGGCAGGTTCCACTTATACCATTTCTCCGGCAGGAGGGTCTCCAGATATTCCCTTACCATGCCTTCTCGGGGATCCGACTCCAGGGCTGCCTTCTGCTTCTCTTCCGCCGCCGGAATGGCAGTGCCTGTCAGCACCACGCTCTCTCCGGCTCTGACATATTCCTTCACCTCCGCCCATATCTGATCCACGGTGTCCCTGTCAAGGGTCCACGGTTTCAGCAGGGTGTTTCCGTATACCCGCACATCCCAGAACCGTCTGTTTCCGGTCAGGTCACGCAGATAGCCCTCTTCCTCCGCATTGGTTGTACCGATGAATATGCACTGCCGCTTATGCGACTCTACATGATGCCCGTAGGAAGCCCGGAATACATCGTCCTGCCGTGATATAAATCCCTTAAGGGTTTCCACATCGGTCTTTCTCATACCTGAAAGCTCAGGGATTTCCAGTATCCAGTACCCCTGCAGCTTCTCTGCTGCGGACTTGTCCTTGGTGTCCATAAGGCTTAAGCTGTCATTGAACCATTCCCCTGCCAGCTTTCCTATCAGGGTACTCTTGCCGATACCGGTAGGACCGTTTAACACCATGACGGTGTCATGCTTGCACCCCGGGTTCATTACCCGGTAAACGGCGCCGCACAGGGTCTTTCTCGTCACCTGGTGTACATATTCGCTGTCCTCTGCCCCCAGATAGTCCACCAGGAGGGTATCCACTCTCTTTTTCCCATCCCATTCCGGCAGATTATTAAGGTAGTTCCTGACGGGATGCCTCTTTCTGTCATCCGCCAGTTTCGCCACGGCGTCCACCACGTTCAGCTTGGTAAATTTTCCATAGCTTTCCATATAGGCACGCATCTGCACATCGTCTACATCCCGCCACGGCCCTGTCCGGTCAGCCCAGGGAGCAGGGCTGTCCAGTTCGATAAACCCGCTCATTTCATTCTTGTAAATTCCCTTAAGGTTTTCATCCTGCTTCATCAGGAGCACTATGTTCTTCAGTGTATTGATGATATTCCCGTTCTGGTCGTACTGCAGGCTCTCCAGCGTTTCCATATTTTCAAATTCATCTTTGGCCTGGCTGATTTTCTCCATGGAAAGACAGGCCTTTGTGTCCCTGTCTTCCATGGCAAATTCAATCATGGCTTTGTAGCTGGGAAGTTTCGTGGAGTCCGTTCCTCCCGGTGCATCTTCGTCCCTGTCCCCGAAAAGATGAATTCGTACGAGGTCAAAGGCATTGCAGAGTTTCCCGCTGGCAGGGTCGGTGCCATGATTACTGTAGGCAAAGAGTCCCGCTTCATATATAACCAGTCCGGCTGCTGTGCTTCCCCCTGTGTAGGTGTATCTGTCCTCCGCAGCGCATTGCACATAGATTTCCGGAAGAAATTTTGCAATAGCTTCTGGAACCGTGTATGTCCGGCAGAAGGCGCCGATAATACCTTTCTTTTCCGTCGGGTCACCCTGTTTTTCCGCCAGCTTCCTTTTTATTCCGGATGCCCTGCTGGACTCCGGCCAGTAGGAAGTATCCTTCCAGTCCGGATATCTGCCCAGTACTTCATCTGCTTTGAGAAATGGCGCATCTATATATCTGCAGACATATTCTCCGTCACTGCTGACACTCGGCCAGTACATGAGTCTGCTTGGCTGGTAGGTGGTATCGTCAAAATAATCCATCCCGATATCTTCTGCGATTTTACGGGCAATAGCCTCGTATTCTTCCGGAGTCACTACCCTGTCCAGCGGTATCAGCAGCCGGTATCTTGGTGTAGATGCCGAGTGTTTATGGGTTGTGTATGTGCATGCCGCATATCCGCTTATAAGCTCCAGGTCGTCAAAATAATCCAGAGGGGCAAAGTCCAGGTCCAGTGTCAGAATCTGACGCCACGCCACCGTTCCGGTACCTCTTTTTCCTCCGGTAAGGGAGCCGCCTACATATCCGCCCACGTCCTTGATGTTGTCCTGGTCGGCCTTAGTCATCTTCTTGTATTCTGCATACGTCTCCGGCGTAATAACCGGCTTCTGCAGTTTGGCCACCAGCGCTGACCAGAGCATGGTCCGGTTTTTCCATTTCTTTTCAAACCGGCTCTTACCCGTACTTATCTGTACATTTCCGTCATATTTTATGGGAGTTTTATAGTCCTGAAGGGATATGGTATTGTCCAAAATGTCCCCCCCTTTCTAATCTTTCTTATAGTACCTTGTAATATAGCCGTCTCCCCGGAGAGGAAGGTCCGGAGCCCACGGTATCGGAGTACCCATACTGTCACTGATTCTCCGGAAAGCATTCTCCGCGTCATTTTCCGGCACCTCTACTATCATTTCATCATGTACATGCATGACTATGTTGTATCCTTTTTCCTGAACCCGCATGATATCCACTGCAAGGCAGTCCCTTGCGATTGCCTGCACCACATTTTCCACGAGTTTTCCTCCGTATGTTTCCTGTCTGCCCCATTTCTTGGTATCCTGGTCTACACCCGCATAAGTGATGTGTTCTTTTCCGTCATTCATGACCTGCAGCTTTGCATCCCAGTAGGCTATCCTTCTTCCGGAGGGGAGCTTTATAAAGAGGATTCCTCTTTCATGGCTGAATACAATACCGTGCTGGATCTTTATGGGTCGTTTCTCTTTGATACAGGTCTTTACCGCTGTCTCCATGGTGTACCACAGCTTGCAGATTTTAGGACTTGCTTCTCTCCAGTTCTGGATGATGATGGGTATTTCATCATCGGGGATGGAGCCGGAAGTGTCCATTCTCTTCATGGCACCGAATCCGCCCTGGTATCCCAGCGCCAGCTCCGCCACCTTTCCCTTCTGTCGCAGATGTCCGTTGATTCCGTGTTTTTCTACCGGAAGGTGGAACATCTGGGAAGCAGATGCACAGTAGATATCACCACCCTGTCTGAAGACGTCTAGCCGCCACTGTTCACCTGCCAGCCACGCTATCACACGCGCCTCAATGGCTGAAAAGTCCGATACCGCAAATGTCATGCCTTCAGGTGCGATAAAGGCCGTCCTGATCAGCTGGGAAAACACAAACGGCAGATCCCCGAAGAGAACTTCCATATCTTCAAATCTTCCCTCGGCAGCAAGTTCCCTGGCATAGTCTATGTCCGGAATTTTGTTCTGCGGGAGATTGTGCACCTGTACAATTCTCCCTGCCCATCTGCCGGTTCTGTTGGCACCGTAGAACTGCAGGATACCTCTGAGTCTGTGGTCGTCACAGGCTGCATCGATCATGGCCTGGTACTTTGCCGTAGATGTCTTTCCAAGGTTCTTACGTATGACCAGCATTCTTCGTACGTTGTCGGGAATATACTGCAGGGCAAGGGCTGCCTCTACCGTATCTTTTGTTACCGACTGCATGGGCAGACCATTATCATTCAGCCACTTTTTTAACTGCGGCAGGCTGTTCGGATTGGAAAGCCCTGTCAGCTCCTGCGCTTCTGCCAGCAGCCTTTCACGGTTTTTTCCGTCGTATTCCAGAATTCCTCTTACGAAAGGGATATCAAGCAGTACTCCTCTGTCATTCATCCTCTGGTCCCAGCTCCACAGCTTCTGTTCAAACTCAATAGGACGGTATTTCATCAGCCGGTCAAGTATGGCACGTTCCGCCACTACGTCCTGCCCATTGTAGGTCTTAAAAAGTTCCCACTTCTCCGGGGCATCTGAAGGCATATTCCTTGTCCTGCCGCCGTTCGTTTTCGTGGGTTTGCAGGGCTTGCAGAAATACTGTATCAGCGCCTTGCCCATTGCAAGCTTCTGCTTATCCTCTTCCAGTCCCAGCGCCCTGCCTGCTTCCTCCAGACTTCTTGGCAGCCCGAGGGTGGATGCCAGTACCATGGTACACATCCACTGGTCGGGATCCATATATCCCCAGTAATGCGCAAGACAGGTTCTTTCAAAATTGGCATTGTATGCTGTTTTCAATACATCCGCATCATGCAGCGCCTCCAGAAACTCCGGATACATCAGTTCAATATAATCCGTTGCTTCTTCCACAGTTTTTATCCCGCCGAGGTCTATTACTGTCGGTTTTTCTTCATCGTCAAACATATATCCGATCAGCATTATGGAAAAGACGGGGCTTTCCGCATATGCGTAAGCCCCTGTTTCTTTGATGTCACGATCTGAATATGTTTCGATGTCAACATCCATGATCCTCATAAGCATTAACCCAGCAGGTCGTCATCGTCTTCATAGTCATCTGCGAAATCAGACTCTGCGGAAGCCCTTGATGCGCCCAGAGGTTCGTCATCCCCAAGTTTCTGGATGTTGTTAAGCCCTACTCCGATACCCTTGTTTCCGTTGGAATTAAAAGGGAAGAAGTTGATGGAAGCACGTCCCCAGCATCCGGAATATACCTCTGCAGGGTCAAGGATTTCGTTCTTATACATGTCAATAATGCCGGGCTTCTGTGCGCTGTTGGCATTCAGGAAATACATCCCTGCATATTCTTCTGCCTCATCCGCTCTTTCTTCATCCCCGTCACGAAGCGGAAGCTTCAGATTACCGGGAAGCTTTCCGCCCCATTTATCAGCAACTCCCTGCTTCTTTGCCGCTTCAATGGCCGCCTTAATCTTGCGGATGGTATCCTTGTCCTTTTTGGGAATAAGAAGGCAGATGGAAAATTTCTCATCCTGGCCGGTCTGGAAGCTTCTGCTCTTAAAAATGTTGACATAGGAAAATCTTACCTTTCCTGTGATTACCTTTGTGCTCTGTACGTTTTCATTACTCATATGATTATTCCTCCTCAAAATCTTTCTTTGCTGAATCTGCACTGTTAATTTCCGGACGCTTGTCCGACTCCGGTACCAGAACCGGTTTTCCCGGAGGTTTGATAATCAAGGAACCGCAAAGCTCTGCAAGCGGTTTCTTACCGACTATCTTTTCCATGGCTGTAATACCATAAAGCTTCTTTTCATAAAGAAGTGCTTCATCATAACCGGCTTTCTTAAGGGTTTCCGCAACTTTGGCTTCATTGGAATACTTCCGGTTGCTTCTGCCCTCCACCAGTTTCCAGCCATCCCATTTTTTGCCTTTTTCCGCTTCTTCCTGGGCATATTCCTTTACGTCACCCGCCCAGGCGGTCAGCTGGTCTGCCAGGCGCAGCACTTCTCCGATTTCATAATCCTCTAAAAGGCGCGGGTCGGAAAATTCCATTTTGGCAAGTTCTGTCATGGCATCTTTCCTTGCCCGGCATACGGCCTTTACCTTGCAGAAACGGCACCATTCTCCGGCTACGCATTTTGCATCATCCTTCAGGGTTTCTTCTGCCGCGGGTCTGACTTTCTTTTCTCCCCACTCCAGCAGTTCCGCCGCCGTGGTTTCATAGGTGGATATGCTGTCAAGTCTGGGCTGGATAATGGTAAGTATGACTTTTTCAATGTCATACAGCATGTCATAACTGCTCAGGGCTCCCAGACCGTAAAGCATAAGCTGCGGATTTTCCTCTGCAGATACCCCCACACCTTTTCCATATTTAAGGTCAATGATATGTATCACCCTGTCATATACGATTACCACATCACCGGTACCAAATCCGTCAGGAACCCAGTCAGAGAAGTCAAGCCTCTGCTCTGTAAGAAGCACCGCATCCTTGCTGATACTCTTTGCTGCATTCATCAGTTCCCACACTTTTTCTGTGTAATCCTTGATGTAGTCCTGCATTTCCTGACTATAGTACTGGCCGCCCTGTATTTTCTTCATTCCCTTATTGAATTCTGCTTTCTTAATGCGGCCGAGATTATAGTTAATGATAAGTTCTGCCAGTGAATGGGCCAGAGTTCCTTCTTCCGCGTAAGAACTGCTTTTATCCGGAACCGCTTCACACAGTTTGACTGATCCGGGGCAGTTCATCCACCGGTGTGATGAGGACGCCCCTAATCTGGAATGTACATCAGGCATTCAGCTCACCTGCCTTTTTCATTAACGCCGGATAATCAGCCGGGTCCACCTCCGGGAGCTTCGCCGCTCCAAACTCCTGCAGTAATGCCCTTACCTGTTCCTTCTTACCGGCTTTCTGCAGAGTGCCCAGAACCGCCCTCACATCTTCCAGTGTGTAAGTTTTTTCTTCTGCGGCTGCTTCCGCCGTTTCTTTCCAGGGAAGTGCTTCAGCCGGTTCCTCTTTGACCGGAGCCTTCTGGGTATTTTCCTTCTTTACAGCTGCTTCTTTCTTAACCGGAGCAATGATTTCTGTCTCCTTTTCTCCTTCCGGAACAGCCTGTCCGGCTGCCATTTTTCTTGCAAACTCCACTATTTCCTCGAAGCTTGTAAAAGTCATGTTAATCGTCATAAGTCTTCCTCCTTGATATTAAATAATGAAATAACCTCTTTTTTCGTGAGGGTAAATCCTTTGGACATCCTTCCGTCGTCACTCCAGCGGCGGAGGTCGTACTGTTCACCGTGTCCCCAGTCCATGATGTTCAGCTCAATGTGCCATTTGCCGTCTTCAGCGGGCAGGGTAACCAGATTGCGTATCTTCTTTCCGAATGTAATCTCACCCATTGTTTTCTTCCTCCCTGCAGTCGCATTTTTCATCAGGGTCTAAATAAGCGCCACAATACGGGCATATCTTATATCCCATGACTCATTCCCCCCCCATTATCAAATTTCCTAAGTGCATCCATGGCATCGGCATTTACCCGGATTACTTCGGTGCTGGCCCCTATAACATGCTGTAAAATGCTGAATTTTTTCTTCTGCTTTTCATCCATGGATATCATGACAATATTCAGTATGTTGCTGAGTGAAAGAGCCACATGGGGAATTTCCTCGCTCTTTATTGGATTTATTGCTTCCAGAATGCTGTCCGAAATTTTCTGGGCTTTGCCGGCCTCTTCAGCCAGTATTGCTTTTAATATTTTGTCTTCCATCTTGTGATGTCTCCTTTGTTTGTGCTATAATTTAAGTGGTTTTGGATTGCCCCTTCTGCCGTTACGGCTCAGGGGCTTTCTTTTTGCGACGTCGCAATCATTTCCTGTACGGCGTCTTCAAAGTCCTGGTTGATAATCGCCGGAATTCTGTGGCAGAATAGCCTGATTTCATTAGCCAGGCTGATTGAGCAGCCTCTGCAGAGGTCGATATCCGCAAGATCTGTGTGAATCTGCTCCTCTGAAAAGTCGCCTGTCTTACGGTCAACCTCTTCCAGACAGATTTTTATAGGATTTTCGATGATTACCACACCGCATCTGTCGCAGATAGTCTTCTTCACTCTCTTTTTCCTCCCTTCCTATGTAATTTCCACTTTCGGCTCTGGCGCATATACCACTTACAGCTCCTATAACGATTATCGCTGTACAAGTACAATAGCCTGTCCCAAATTCAATGGCTCCGGCGAGTCCTGCGGCCCCTGTCAGGCCGCAGATAATGCTGACACCGGATAGTATTTTGTGCATCTGCACGGCTTGTCCTCCTTTCTACCGCCTAAGCGGTTTTATCTTCACTGCAGCTTTCTGTATCCTTCTGTGGCAGAGGGCCCTCGTAGATGCCATCTTTGATTCCGTAGTACAAATCCACGAACGCATCCGTGATACGTTCTATGGCTCCCTCTGTGAATTCCACAGTACATGTAACCTTTTCTGCCATGACCATCACCTCCTTTACAATGTATGAGCTGCTGCTTGTACATCTTTAATGTTATAGAGTATCTTTTTAAGTTACTTTATCAGCAAAAAAAATATCTACAGGATTATCTATTTTTAATTTTTTTATCATTAAGTAGATTTCATCGCTTCCAAATACTCCGGATTTCATTTTTTCATAAAAGGTTTTTGGAGTTATACCTAATGCCTTTGCCACAGATGCTTGGGACTCTCCCCTTTCCGCAATTACTCCTCTTAATTTATTTGTATCTATCATTCTCTCATCTCCCTCCGTAACTTATTAAGTTACTTTATAGTTTATCACGTTTTAGTAACTTGTCAAGATATTTTTTGGTTGACTTATAACTTTTTTGTGATATTATAAAGTTACGGAGGTGATTAATATGATTGGCTCAAAAATAAAGTTACGACGAACAGAATTAGGGCTGTCACAAACTGAACTCGCCAAGAGCATAGGAGTGTCTAAACAAACCTTATATAAATATGAAACAGGAATAGTTACAAATATACCATCTGATAAAATAGAACTGATAGCACAAAAGTTAGATACATCCCCTGCTTATTTGATGGGTTGGGAACAAAATTCTGATTCCATGTACTATTTTAAGAATTATATTGAAAGTCTTGGATACCCAATACACCAAGATGACCCAGAGCATAAACCTTATATTATTACCGACGGAGAAGCTATAAGGTTAGAATATAATACTCTTCAGCAGGTAAAGAATCGTGTGGACACATATGCTTCTCTTACACTGAATAATGAATTGGCTAAATTAAAGGAGCAAGAACTTCAGCGCAGGCGTGCTGATAATGAACGAATTGCTAAATACATGCTTCAGGCAGCTCATAACGACTATGAAAACAATCCTGAGGAGCATGAAAAAATGATGTTCGACTTGGATAATCTTAAAAGACCAGAATAATGGACATCAAATCAAGTAACATTTCAGAGGGTGATATATTTGATATACGACAATTTATTAGATGAAGCAGATAAAGATAACATATATGTAATCGAAAATGCAAAATTTCAGTCCAAAGCAAGCGGACTTATCAACAATGATGTAATTGGTATAAATAAGAATGTCCGCTCCTCCGCGCAGAGGGCTTGTATCCTTGCCGAAGAATTAGGTCATTTTCACACTTCCTCGGGCAATATTTTAGATCAGTCCTCTGTTGCTAATCGCAAACAAGAACGTACCGCCCGCGTTTGGGCATATAACCGACTGATAGGGCTTTCCGGGATAGTTGAATGTTATAGGGCAGGCTGCCGGAACCGCTTTGAAATTGCCGAGCATCTGGGGATTACAGAGACTTTCTTAGCTGATGCCATTGCTTGCTACAAGGAAATATATGGATTATATGCGAAGATTGACAATTACGTTATCTATTTTGAACCGTTAGTGGTTGCAGAATTGATATAATACTGATGGAGAAAAAAAATGAAATGCCCAAAATGTAAAGCTTTAGTAGTAAATGGTAATTTTTGTACCAGGTGCGGTGCAAAACTTCCAAAAGATAATACGGTATTAAACAAGACATCCATTTATGATTTGTCTACTGTAAATGGCATAATGAGTATACCCGTTCCGCAATACCCTGGTGCGTATTCTACCGAAAACATAGAATACTTCCTCCAACGCAAAGCAACAGAATATAAAAAAATGGGACAAATGGATTTAGCTATTGCTTGCCTTCGTAAATCAAACGAACTTATGCCATATTCCAATTTATCATATTCAGCAAAAGACTATCTTAGATTGGTGAAATATATTCGATTAACCGGAGACAATATTGCTGCTGACGCAGAAGAAGCTCGCATAAAGCAAAATCACCCAGAGTTGTTTGATATGCGAATTAAAAATAGGCAACACGCCATTGCTGCTATACACAAGGCTCAAAGGTATAATTGTGACCTGATATACATCTCTTCAAACCGCACTTGTCCTATATGCAGCCAGTATAACCGTAAAACTTATTCCATATCGGGTAAATCCAAAACATACCCATTACTTCCTCAAAATATGTTATATGGCGGCTCCTGCACAAATTGTATTATTGGTTTTAATTTAGTCTTCAAATAAAAACCGCTCTGATGCTACCAACATCAGAGCGGCTAAGGAACCATACCGGACGAACCGGTACAATCCACCTTCGACAAGTGAATTGTATCATTTTCCCCGGTATATCGCAAGTATTCCGGGCATTTTTATGCCCAAAATTCATAGTATGAACAGGGAGGATGATACTATGGTGATTGCAATTTACCCAAGAAAATCCGTATACCGGGACAATTCCGACTCCGTCCAGGTGCAGGTGCAGATGTGTAAGGAATATGCCGGTGTCATCTATAAAGATAAAGACCTGCAGTTCCGCGTTTACGATAAGGACGAGGGCTTTTCCGGCAAAAACATGAACCGGCCGTCTTTTCGTGAGCTGATGCAGGATGTAAAAAATAACGAAATAGATGTGGTTATGGTTTACAAACTGGACCGTATCAGCCGTAACGTGCAGGAATTCTCTTCCATGTACGAAATATTCCAACAGCACAATGTATCTTTTGTGTCTGTGAAGGAATCTTTTGACACCACCACACCTATGGGGCGCACTGTCATGTACATTCTTGCCGCATTTGCGCAGCTGGAGCGCGAGAATACATCAGAACGTGTAGCGGATAACATGCAGGCGCTTGGTATGTCCGGTAAATGGACGGGCGGCACACTGCCTACAGGCTTTACCTCTGTGCGTCGCAGAATGGGCGAAAAGGAGCATTCTTTTCTAATGGTCGATAAAAATACCATTGGCATAGTAAAACGTCTCTATGGCCTCATATTGGACGGGTACAGCATCACAAAGACAGAAAGGTACTGTCGTGACAACGGAATACGCAGCAGAAGCGGGAAATTTCTTAACTCCTCCCAGATATACGGCATACTGACAAACCCTGTTTATTGCCAGAACGCTCCGGATGCCTACTACTATCTGCAGGCCAAAGGCTGCACACTTCCGGAACCGGACCTTTTTGACGGTAAAAAAGGACTAATTGGTTACGGGCGTACCAAGACCGGAGCATCATCGCAAAAGATACAGGATAAAAGTAACTGGATCATTTCCATCGGCATACATGAGCCCGTCATACCCGCCACACAATGGATTGCTGTGCAGAACCGTATGGGCGTCAATCGTTTCATACACACATCCGTCAAACATGAGTGCGGTATCTTACGCGGAGTTATACGCTGCCGCTGTGGCGCCAGAATGGATGTGCGTACCTATACCAAAAATGGGATATCATTTTCCTACTACTATTGTTCTGATATGGCACGACAGGGAAAACAGAAGTGTAACAGCGGTTATATCCGTATAGAAGAGGTGGAACAGTCCTTCCTGCAGCAGCTTCGTGACATCCGGCTTACTCCAGCCTGCATTAAGATGCGTGAGCTCCCTTCCGTTGTCACTGACATAAAAGCTGTGAAATCGGACCTGCAGACTACGGAAGAGTCCATCCGCAATCTGACACTGGCTCTTGCCCAGGCAATGGACACTGCTGCATCCGGCTATATTATAAAAGAGATTACCGAACTCGATAAAAAGAAAAACTCTCTTGAGCTGTCCATCCGAAAAGCCGAAGTACATATGCAGGCCGAAAGGGATGCCGCCGCTACACGCAAAGATGTCTACAACAGTATCTGTTATCTGCTGGACAATTTCGATGATATCAGCTATACTGGAAAAAATGAACTGGTTAAGAAAATAGTTAAGACTTGTATTCTTGACACGGAGACAAAGAGCCTGCGCATCGTATTCTGATGCGCGGGCTCAATTTTTTGTTCAGTTGGGTGTACCAACCTGTCCCATCATGTCATGGCCCAGATGCTGCCTTTTATAGCCGTAGCTTCTTCCCGCTCCGAAATCGTCATAGTGGCTGTATTCAAAGCCTTTTGCAATGGGGGAATAGGCTTTCAGTCCGTATACCTTTTCCCAGATGCTGCTTCCGTCCTCCGCCCTGACCTCTCTTTCAAATTCTCCCACCATGCCGCCTAAAACCGTACGGTAAGCTTCTTCATAATAAGAATAATATTCGTTGTCCTTCATCAGTTCTTTCATGGTAAGTCCTTTTTCCGCCGTGAGTTTTTCCGTGACCTTCGCGATATCTTTCTTTATGCTTTTCTCATGAGAGTCAAATTCCCCGCCGTATCTGGTCCCGAGATAGGCAAGCAGCTCCACCCAGTCAAAATGCACATCCTGTTCGTAGCTTTCCACATCCGTGCGGTAGGCTTCGCAGAGCGCCGTATAGCTGACATCAAAATCCACCCATTTGATATAACCGTCACTGACTGCCTCCACCATCCAGTCCTGCTGTTCCGCATTCTTCCTGCCTGTCCATATTCCCGCCAGCGCAATCAGGCACAGCACCAGCTCCGCTGCCACAGCAAACTGTAAAATGCGGATTTTCCGTTTCTTTTTTTCTTCCATATGCCACCCCCACACACAATTTTCTATGCATGTATATGTTGTAAGCTCTGCTAAATATGCCTCGCTTTCCCGCAATATAAGAGGGGCTGTCGCACTAATGTGCGGCAGTTCTTTTTTATCTCCAACACAAAACGCC
>ERZ808242.301-NODE-301-length-37381-cov-14.040347_pt1 | contig 37381 bp, 24 predicted proteins | sample MGYA00521244_ERZ808242 | MGnify/ENA primary metagenome ERZ808242 (study PRJEB31516, sample SAMN03275573) | gut metagenome | biome: mammalia-associated habitat; material: feces | host: Papio cynocephalus | place: Kenya | collected 2012-07-27 ... | reverse complement strand
AAATGGACTTATTCAATTGTCTCTCTTTTAGTTATAATTCGCCGAACTCACGTTAGAGTAGGAAGAAAGGCCGTCCCTCGCGGGGCGGCCCTTCCGGAATATCATTGTGGTGGAACGTATATTATCTTGTCCAGCCCGGGTTCTGCTCCAGGTTAGGGTTCTTCATGGTTTCCGTCTGCGGAATCGGGAAGAGGTACATCTTGTCGTCCCACTGACGTGAGACATTCTGACGCTCATAGCTGAAACTGCCGTCATCGCGCTTGGTGATCTTCATCTCCACGATGTTCTTGAAGTACTTGTCGGCCTCTTTCCAGCGGCGGACATCCCAGAAGCGGTGCCCCTCGAAGGCCAGCTCGACCATGCGCTCATTCTTGTACTTCTCCCAGAAAGCCTCGGAAGAGAGCCCGACAGGGAGTTCCGGCATACCCACGCGCACGCGGGTCCGGCTTGCAAGTTCGCGGGCGGATACAGGGAACTCGGAGCTGGTGGCATCAGCGCTCCCGAGAGCCCGGAAGACGGCTTCGGCGTAGTCGAGATAAATCCCTCCCATCCTAAAATGCACATAGGAGTGGAAATTGGATTTCACGCGGCCGTTGTCCGCCAGAGAGATCTCACCATGGCAGAGTTTGCGCAGATAATACCCAGTCGGAGTACCTCCGGAGATAGGCTGCGCATTGGCTCCTCCCACGTATGTCTGGAGCAGAGGTGCTCCTGAGTAAGTAGGCCACTGGGAGCCGTTGTAAGCCACGGTCATAGCGAAGCGAGGGTCGCGTCCGACATAAGGATTTGCCTCGTCATATCCGCTTCCGTCCTCGTCAATGGACTTGCCGTTGAGCATGTCATAAGCGTCCACGAGGTTCTGTGTAGGACAGTTGCCGCCGATTCCTCCCTCGATTCCTACCGGGTAGTTGTAGACTTCCGCAAGTCTGTCGCCACTGCTGCTGCCCCAGTAGCGGCGTGCGAAGATGATCTCTTTCACTATGCCGGCATCCGTGTAGTTGTTGGTGCTCCAGAGATCGTCATACTTGGCGGAAAGTCCCTTTCCACGGGCATCGCACTCCGCGACGAGCTCCTTGTAATAGAGAGCCGCCGTATGCCAGCGCTCCTTGTCCGCTGACGGATTGAAGAGCGGACTGGCCCAGTAGAGGGCCGCCCTGGCCTTGAGGGCGAGGACTGCGAGATTGTCAGCACGTCCTGTCTCGGCTGTAGGCAGGGCCATGTCCCCGAGGTCGCCATAGTCCTTTATGATCAGATCCTGTATGGCCTGGCACTCGTCGATGACATACTTGAAGACCTCGTCCGAAGATGAGCGGGACAGGACATTGATCTCCTGAGGAGTCATCGTCTCCCCCACGATCGGCACTCCGCCGTACTGCCTGGCGAGAAGGAAGTAGAAGAACGCGCGCATGAAGCGGGCCTCATACTGATAGTTCTCATAGCGGTACATCTGCTGCTTGTAGTCATCGTTGAGCACGAGGTCGTCGAACTTGAGTCCCTGCATCTGAGTAAGGAAATCATTGCAGGTGGCGATTCCCGTGTACATGCTGCTCCAGATCGTGGACTTGGCATTGGACGGACTCCATCCGCCGTTGTAGAAATCCTCAATGGCGTTTCCCATGCGGCTGTAGACGCTTTCATCCGTGGCGGAAGCCTGCATCGCCCCGCCGCTGAAGTTGCCGAAGTCAAACGGCACCGTGTTGTAGATGTCCGTCATGAATCCGCCCACATTGCTGAAATTGAGGGTGATGTAGTCCTTGTCGTAGATATTGTACTCGTGGTAGTCCATCTGCTTGGCGCAGGACGAGGCAAGCAGGGCTGAGGCAAATATGATGATTATCTTGTGTTTCATATCGGCAATTGTTAGAATGTGAGACTGAGTCCAAGGACAACGCTGCTGAAGAGCTGGGCCGTGCCGTACGCCTCAGGGTCGCTGACATCCAGATGGTCAAGACAGAAAAGATCATTGCCACGGACGTAGAACTTCGATCCTTTGACGAACCTGGTCTTCGCGAGCAGGGACTCCGGAAGCTTGTAGTAAACTTCGAAATTGCGGAGCTTCAGGAACGAACGGTCAGCAAGGAAGAGCGTGTTGTTGCGGTAGTTGTTGGTATTGCTCTCGCTGCTCAGGCGCGGGAACTTGGCATCCTGCGTGGCCGGTGTCCAGCGGTTGTCGTAGTAATACTGCGAGATGGTCGTGTTGCCCACAAGCGGGAAGTACATGCTCTTGGTGTTGAGCATGGCGCTGTATCTCGCAGCACCCTGGAAGAGGGCATAGAAACCGAGACCTTTCCACTCCGCCCCGAGATGGAAGTTGTAGTAGATCTGAGGTGCCTTTGCGCTGTATCCTATGGCCACCGCATCATTGGAGTCTATGACATTGTCCCCGTTGACATCCTCGTACTTGATGTCTCCAGGACGTACTGTCGAGAAGTTCTGCACAGGGCTTGCGGCGATGTCAGCCTCATCCTTGAAGAAGCCGATGGCTTTCATGCCGTAGAGCTGTCCCACACTGTTCCCGGTCTGGATGAGGTTGTCGTAGAGACGCGGCTCTTCGAGCTGGGAGACGATCTTGTTGCGGTTGTAGTTGAAGTTGCCGCCTATGGTGTACTCCAGATCGGCGACACGTCCCACATAGTCAAGGCCCAGTTCGGCTCCCCAGCTGTCCACGATGCCGCCGTTCTCATACGGAGCATCTTTGCCGACCACTGAAGAATACTTGCCGTCAGCGCTGACCCAGATGTCAGAACGGCGCTGCCAGTATGCATCCGCCGTGATGTTGAGTCCGCCGAGCACACGGGAGTCGATACCCACGTTGTACTTGTACGCTTTCTCATGGCTCGGAGCCGAGGTGGCGAGCTGGCCGAGATAGGTTCTCCCGAAGTCGGAGGTGAAGCTGCTGGAGAACGGATAAACGCCGCCGGCGGTGAGATACTGCTGCGCGTAGTATGTCCATACCTCTTCGCCAGGCAGGAAGTCGGCGTTGATGATGCCGGCTGAAGCCCTGAGCTTCAGGTAGTCAAGCCACTCTGCCCCGGAGAGGAAATCCTCCTTGGAAGCGAGCCATGCGAGTGACAGGGTCGGGGAGAAACTCCACTTGGTCCCGGGAGCGAGGCGGCTTGAGCCGCTCTCCACCAGGGCGAGATCCGCGAAATACTTGCCGGCGTAGCCGTAGTGTGTCCAGAAGCTGAAATTGTGACGGTAGATGGTCTGGTTGATGCCGTTCTTGTCGCTGTAGTCGTAGTCCCACTTCAGCTGCGAAGTGATGGCATGGTCTCCGAACACCGCCTCATAAGTCGCTCCGGCATCGATATGGGCCCGACGGCTGTAAGCATTGGTATTGGCCCCGGATCCCATGGCGGAATCGCTGCCCTGGCTCTTGCTCGTAACGGTCGGTTCCGAAGCGCCTGCCGGCCAGGACGGGGTGTTCACATTGTAGACATAGGTCTTGCTGTGATTCTCATAGATGTTGGCGGTCTGGTCGTAGCCTGCGCGCACGAAAGCGCCGAGACCCGGCAGGAGGGCAGATAGATCCTGATTGATTGTCACATCTGCAAACAGGAGACGGTTGTGGTTCTTGTAGTAGGCGGCCCCGCTGGTCTGGGCCACAGGGTTGAGTTCCCCGCTCCATGTGTCGCTTCCGGCCCACACGCCCTTGTCATCCTTCACAGGGAAGGCGGCTGACGGCACGGTGTACACCATGTTCCAGATGTCCACGTTGGAGCCCGGACGGCTGTTCTCCAGCATCATTCCGAGGAGGTTGACCTTCATCATCGTCGTCGGGGTTATCTCCATGTCCATGTTGAGGCGCATGTTGCCCTTGACATACTTGTCCTGCGTGCTGTAGCCTTCGTTGGCGCCGGCGTTGCGGATGAAGCCCTTGTCGGAGATGAGGTCGATCATGGCATAGTAGCTGAACCGGCCCTCGCCGCCGCTGAACTCCATGTTGAAGTTGTCGGTGGAGGCGGTGTTGCGGAAAGTCTCGTCAACCCAGTCCACACTTGGATAGAGGTAAGGATACTGGCCTGACTTGAGGGCGGCGAGCTCCTGATCGGAGTATCTGGCGGAGAGTCCGTCGTTGGCACGCGCTTCGTTGATGGCAAGGCCGTATGTGTGGCCGTCCACGAACTGAGGCTTGTTGATGAGGGAGTTGAACTGGTGGTCGTAGGTGAACTTGACCGCCCGGTCTCCCTTGGTGCCGCGCTTGGTGTTGATCTGGATCGCCCCGTTGATGCCCCTGTAGCCGTAGAGCGCTACTGCGGCAGCGTCCTTGAGGACAACCACGGATTCCACTTCTTCGGCAGAGACGGCAGTGATGTCACGCTCGATGCCGTCCACCAGCACGAGCGGAGTGTCGTTGCCGTTGAGGGTCTGGAGCCCACGGACATAGAATGTAGGGTTCTGGTTGGCATAGATCCCGGCACCTTGCAGGGAGATAAGCCCAAGGCCCTGTCCCAGAATGCTGTTCCCTATGTTCTTGGAATCCCGGCGCTCTATATCTTCGGAAGATATCACGGAGATGGCCGATGTGGTCTCCTCAAGGCTCAATGGCTTCGAAGCGCCTGTGTCCACCACCCGTTTCTCCGGAGCGGCTTTGTCCTGCCCGGCAAGGCTTATGCTGCAAGCCGCCGACAGAGCAAGGATGAAAATGTATTTTTTCTTCATTGTGTTCTTTGATTAGATTGACTACCAGCCCGGATTCTGCTCAAGGCCATACTTCTTGTTGAGTTCCGTGATAGGGAACGGCTGCAGATACCACTTAGGATCGAATCCGCCCTTCTTCTTGTCCCACCACAGACGGCTGCCCTTGGTGATCGGAAGCTTCTCGTAAGAGAAGTGTGACGGTTCGTAGAAGTCTGGATCCGACGGGTCCGTGACCTTGCCGAAGCTCTTCTTGTACCACTGTCCGTCGCTCACCTCCCACTTGCCGTCCTTTTTGACAAGACGATGGATCACAAGACGGTGGAGAGTCTTCTCGAAATCATCCTTGAGCTTGTAGCGGATCATGTCGAAGTATCGTGAATCCTGGAATGCGAACTCGCAGGCCCTCTCACGGAGAATCTCCTTGATGAGAGCATCCTTGTCGGAGGTGAGGTTCTTGTCCGGATTGCATTCCACCAGGCCTTTAAGACCCACACGGGCACGTACGGCATCCACATATTCAACAGCCTTGGTAAGATCACCCGTCTGCGCGAGAGCCTCCGCATAACCGAGATATATCTCCGGTACGCTGAGCGAAACCCAGTGAGGGAACTTTCCCACATAGGCCTCTCCGGCGTAGTATTTCAGGTAACGGTAACCGGTCCCGTAGTGGCTGTCCTGAGTATTAGGGACATTTCCGGCTGTGGTACCGCCGAGCCAGAGCTCATAGTTGGCTCCGCTGGTCTTGCCGTTGCCCCAGTTGATGGCCTGGAGCGCCCCGTTGACCGCCACAGTCTCGTACAGACGCGGATCGCGGGTATAGATCCTGTTCTGGAGCATCTGCTTGCCCTCGACAGTGTCACCCTTGACAAACATCTCATCGAGCTTTCCGGCAGCGGCCGTCTCCTCCCAGTTGAAAGGAGTACCGTCAGCCCAAGGGAACATCTCCACATACTCCTGGGTCGGGCAATAGCTGTAACGGGCGTTGGTGCGCAGGTTCACCCAGCCGTAGTCGTTGCCCTTGGCGTTCTTGTGCACACGCACGTCCATGATGACCTCCGGGCTGCTCTGAAGCAGATATGAGGAGCGGAACGCATAGCGGTAATCCTCGAAGGTGTCGCCGGCCGGCTCCACGAGGTGATATACCCCAGGGTTGGCCTCCATCCTGGATATGAAGTCCTCGCAGGCCTTGCGGAAGCGCTGCCAGCGTGCAGCATCATAGTTGCCGTACCATGCCGGAGATGAATCCTCCATCGTGTAAACACCATCCCAATATGGCTTGTCGCTGTTGAACAGAGGCGATGCGGCGAACTGGAGAATCTTGCACTTCAGGGCCATGGCTCCGCCTATGGTCCATCTTCCCGTCTCGGAAGCGGCGTCACTCGTGCCCGGATAGCCCCAAGGCAAGTGGTTGCCGGAGATGACCTCATCAAGCAGGCCGACCATGAAATTCACAGTCTCCTCAACGCTTCCGCGGGGATAGTTGTACTCGCTCTCATCTCCCTGGAAAGTGCCCTTCACGATAGGAAGGCCGCCATAGAAACGGAACGGCACGAAATAGGTGTTGACCAGCAGGCAGCGCGCCTCGTCTTTCATGCGCTCCTTCTCGGCAGCGTCAAGCCCCGGAACATCATCGATTTTCTCGAGCAGGATATAGCAGTTGCGTACATTCTGCCAGATGTACTCGTTGAGGTACGGGTATATGTTGCCGTTCTTCTTGCTGTCTATCGAAGACGTAAGTGCGCCCGTGTAGTACATGTTGCCCACTATGGTGTTCTGGAAGAAGAGCTGGAAATTGTCGGAGAGCGCCTCCGGCATGCCTTTCCAGTAATTCAGACACTGGGGAGGATTGTTTGTACTGTTGGTCGGCAGCGCATGGTACTGCTTATTATAGATACCGGCAAGGAACTGCCGGGTGTATTCCGCGTTTGTGAAGACGGTGTCGGCCGTGACAGTGCCGCCCGGGGCCTTCTCAAGGAAAGCGTTGCCGAACTTGAGCGGGTCCGTGCATGAATACGAGGCCAGGCCTGCGGCAAGCACGAGCGCCGCGCCCAATATGTATTTTGAAATCTGTCTCATCGCTGTTAGAAGTTAAGTCTCACACTGACTGTATAGGTCCGCTGGAGCGGATAAGATGGATCCGTGCTGGCCTTCGTCTCAGGATCTCCCCAGATGAACGGGGTGAAAGTAAGAAGATTATAGCCGCTTAGGGCCACCTGCATACGGCTCACACCTATGGACTCGAGGAAACGGCCGCGAAGGTTGTAAGCAAGCATAAGGGTCTTGAGACGCAGGTATCTGGCGTCCTGCTCATAGAGGGCGCAGTCCTGGTAGTTGTTGACCTTGCCGTGATCGAATGAGGCGCGCGGATACTTGGCATCCTGTGAAGGGTGCTCCGGATCCCAGGTGTTGTCAACATGGTACTGAAGAAGCCCACCGGTATTATAGTCTGTTCTGGATACGAACGGTATGCGGAAAGATTCGCCGATCATACGGCTCACGCCCCAGGCTCCCGTCCACTGGGTGTTGACCTCAAAGTCTCTCCAGATAAAACCGGCGTTAAGGCCAAGCAGGTATTGAGGGTCGTCTGTGGCCCCTAGCCCGCGGGTCATGTCATCGGCATTGATGACGCCGTTGCCGTCCAGATCCACGAACACGGCATCTCCATCTTTGAGTTCCACCAGCTGCTCAGGGAAAGGCTGACCGAAAGTCTCCTCGTAGAGACGTGGGGTGTCGGCATCGTAATAGCGGAAGAACTGGTACATGTACCTGGCCCCGATACGGTTGCCTTTCTCGTACTGGAACTCATTGGTATATGGGGTCTCCTTCTTCTCGATGATCTTGTTCTGGTTGTGGGAAAGGTTCATGTTGACCCAGTAGTTGAAGTCCTTGTTGATACGGTCCTTCCACTTGAGGGAGAGTTCCCAGCCCCAGCTGTCCACGATTCCGAGGTTGGCATAAGGTACGTCGAAACCTATGATCCCCGGAGCGGAAAGGTCACGCAGGAGGATGTCGGTACGGTGCTCCTTGTAGTAGTCGAAGGAGGTTGAGAGTCTCTCGTTGAGGAAGTTCATGTCCACACCGTAGTTCTGCTTGAAAGCCTTCTCCCAGGAGACGTTAGGGTTGTTGCGGGAGTTGGCGTAAGCTCCGAGGAACGCGGTGGCGTTGTCCGTACCGAAGTTGTAGGCGTAGCCGCTGCGGGTCGCGTACTTGTCACTGTTGACCGTGTACGGGTCGTCCGTGTACATGAAGCGAGAGCCGCCGATCTTGTCGTTGCCGACAAGTCCCCATGAAGCGCGGAGCTTCAAGAACGACACCACGCCCTTGGCGAAAGAGAAGAAAGGCTCATCGCTCACCACCCAACCCAGAGAGCCGGCCGGGAAGACACCGAAACGGCGCGAAGGGTGGAAGTTCTCGGAACCGTTGTAACCGATGTTGATTTCGGCGAGATAGCGCTTCTTGTAGTCGTAGGTGGCACGCCCGACAAGGCCCACATATCCGCGCGGGATGTCGGAGTAGGTCTTAGGGTAGTATTCCTTGCTCTGGTTGTAGAGCACGAGGCCGCTGACGCTGTGGTCACCGAAACTGCGCGCATAGTTGAGCGACGTCTCGAAGTACCAGTTGCGTGCCTTGCCGAGCTCCTCGTCATAAGTAAGCGGGCTGTTCTCCCCGGACTTGCGGTATTGCATCGAGCCGTCCTCCTGGATTACAGGGTAGTAGGTCGCCACGCCGGCGGTACCGGTCTGGGTGGAGGTGAAAGTGCTGTTGTATGAACCTTTCATCTTGAAAGACAGGCCCTGGGTTATGAACTTCAGGTCCTGGTTGAGGGAAAGGTCCATCTGGAGCTTGTTGACATTGCTGGCTATATATCCTCCGATGGTGTAGTACTCAAGTCCGTTCGTTCCCGTAAACGGGAGGGTGAGGCCATCGGAATAGTCGGTGGTGGTGGCCACGAACCTGCCGCCCACAAGACCCGGACTGGAGAACGGAGTCGAGAAGTAGATGTTGCGAATCATGCCCGTAGAACCCTGACCGGTGCGCGGCTTGTCGGCGTTGTTGACATTGCCGGAGACGTCGAAGGAGACTTTCGTGGTGCTGGTCACGCTGAGGTCGAGATTTGCGCGGTAGTTGAGTCTATTGTATTGGTATCCAAGATGATGCGGCGCATCGAATTCCTTAAAAAGGCCTCCCTGGTTCATGAATCCGGCGGAGACGAAGTACTTGACGCGCTTGGTCCCGCCCGAGATGTTGATGCTGTGGTTGGACTGCGTGGTGACTTTCTTCATCATATAATCCGTCCACTGCACGCTTGGGAAGCGGATAGGATCCGACTGGTCGAGGAACTTCTGGATGACGGCATCGGAGAACACCTCCGGGTTGCCGTCATTGGCCCTCATCTTATTGTAGAAGACTGCATAGTTGTACGAGCCTGCCTGCCGCACAAGATCCGTCGGGGTTAGGAGCGAGAACGAGGTGTTGACCGTGATCTTGGCCTTGCCCTCGGAACCGCGCTTGGTGGTGACGAGGATGACGCCGTTTGCGCCCCTCACACCGAACACCGCCGTTGCGGATGCGTCCTTGAGCACTGTGATGTTCTCGATGTCCTCAGGGTTGATGTCGGACATGGAGCGCTCCACTCCGTCCACCTGTATGAGAGGCGAAGAGTCGGTCCATGTACCCTTGCCGCGGACGAACACCGTAGCGGCATCAGAGCCAGGCTCGCCGGAATACTGGACTGTGGTGACACCGGAGAGCTGACCGGCAAGCACATTGTTGACATTGCTGACCGGGGTTCTCAAAAGGTCCTCGCTCTTGACGCTCGAAAGCGCTCCCGTCACGGAGACTTTCTTCTGCGTGCCATAGGCGACAATCTCAACTCCCTCAAGGGTGGTGCTGTCCTCTTCGAGGGTGATGTCATAGGTTCTTTGGGCCCCTACTGTGAATGTGGCATCCTTGTAGCCGATGCAGGATACTGTGACAACGGCTCCGGACGGAACTGAAAGTGTGAATTTACCATCGACATCGGTGACTGTACCTGTCGTCGAATCTTTCAGGAAGACGCCGGCCCCGATGACGGTTTCCCCGCTGGAGTCCCGGACCGTTCCCGAGATCTGCTGCTGCGCGACAGCTGCCACCCCAAACAGGAGGAAAGCCAAAGCCGTCAATGCGAGCTTTCTTAGATGGATTATCATCTTGAATAAAATTGGTTAATAATATGAGGTTTAATAAATGTATAAAATTTAATTCAATGGTTTGTTTTGTCGTTTTAGTGTAGACTGCAAATATAGATAAAAAAGTGAAGCTTGCAAAATATTCTGCCCCAACCAGCCCTGCCAGAGTCAGCTGACTTGCCCGTCCGTGGCAGTGGCGTCCTGTCCGTGGCTTGCCGCCTTCCAGGAAGGAGCCTTTTCTGGCGATTCCGCTCCCACCTGGCACGGTCTCCCTTGGAACATCGCCGTGCGCACGGTCATGTCCCGCGTACAGCAGAATGCCCCTGTACGGACGGAGGATGACATCGCGTCGAGGTTATAGAGTTTTGAGGCCAATCCGCCATAACCTAAACACCAAAATGCTGTCTGACAGCGATTCCCGAGCCATGTTATAGCATTTTTGCTGATTTTCGCTATAACCCGTAAAGACTGCGTCCTCTACTAGAACTTCCGGAAGGATATGAAAGGTGTAGGATAAGCCACAGTCAATTCAATTAATGTCATTTTCCCTTGGAAAATCTCCGGGAAATCACTAAAATTGCGCTGTTTGGCTATGAACGGCGATCGTGAAAATACTGTTCTGATTCCTTCTTCTGGGGCTCTACTCGGGGGGGGCGATACAATAGTCTCTTAATCAATCAAATACATACTATTATGGAAAAGAAGTTACCTTACGAGGGGCCTCTTGTGGAGGTCGTGTATCTATGCGTGGAGGGTGTGATATGTGGAAGTGGTGAGGACATGATTCCTGGAGGGGGCACTTGGTGATCACCTGTGGGACAAGAAAATTCATTTTTAATTGACCTAATATCATGAGAAAAACATTTTTGATTGCGGCTGCGGCGGTGCTTTCCATCGTGGCCTGCCAGAAAGAGATGCCGGTCGCCCCTGAGGGGAACTACACCGTCCGTGCATCAAGAGAATCAGCCGTGGGCACAAAGTCCACAGTGTCAGACGATGGAGCATTTGCCTGGAGCGCTGGCGATGCCATCGGACTGTGGAACGGCACGAAGTTCTGCGAACTCACAACAAGCACCGGCGGGAGCGCCACTGCTGATTTTACCGGTATAGTTGAGGGTACGGCCCAGAGCTATGCCGTGTTCCCGTTTGCCCTCAATGCCAAAGTTGAATCCGGGACAGTGAAAGTGACTCTTCCAGCAAGCTATGAGTGGAAGGCTGGTGAGACCAACAGCCCTATGCTTGCCGAGTGTGGGGAGAACCCTTCTTTTTTGACCTTCAAACATTTGGGAGGCCTTATCAAGGTGAGTGTGAAGAATGTGCCTGTCGAGGCCGCCAAGTTCGTGCTGACTGCCGACAAGGACATCGCCGGCGAGTACAGCGTGTCAGAAGATGCTGAAGGCAATAAAATCATCAAGAGTGCCAAGAGTGCCGAGACGGCTGAAAACAATTCAGTAGCGTTCACATTCACAGCCGGCACCGCCACGGCGATGGCTTTCTATGTACCTGTTCCGGTGGGAGATTACAAGTTCACCGTGGCCCTTCAGAAAGCAGACGGCGCTCAGCTCTGGAACTACGGCGGAGCTTCTGTCAACAGTGTCACACGCGCCAAGTTCATCATCATGCCGGAGCTGACCCTCACGACTATCCCAGGCATCGGAGAAGATGCCAAGACCAGCGTGACCATCCCTGCCAACTACAGCGGAGGGGGCTTCGCTCTGCCGAACACCACATCTGATGTCGAGGTCAAGGTTGAAGCCAACAGCCTGCCGATCACGGTCGTCTATGGTGGCACGTCTCACCCGGGGAAAGTCAGCATCGACTGTGGAAGCAATGTCATCAAGAGTTTTACCATCGATTTGCCGGACAGCCATGTGGAACTTTCAGGAAAGGAGTACACTACGCTTGTATCCAAGACAAGCCTGAGCACCCTTGTCATCGCCAACGGAACGAAGGTCAACACCCTTACTGTCAATGCGGGAAGTGCTGTGGTAGAGGGGGAGGTTTCTTCCATCAAAGTTGGATCTACGGTCGAGGAAAAGGCCAAAATCGAGGTTCGTGAAGGAGGAAAGGTGTCTAATGTCAAGAACGATTCCCAAGCACCTGTCGTGGCCGAGGAAAGCAACAAGCCGACAGTTTCCGGAAACGGTAATACTTCGGTGATAAGCCCTGCTGCGTATCTTCAGAGTCTCCTGCAAGCTGGGGGCAGCATTCTGCTTGACCGTGACTATGTTGGAGATTTCAGTGTGCCGGCTAATGTCAAGGTGGAACTCAATCTTAACGGGCACAATATCACCAATGTTTCCAGTGATACATTTACTGTTGGCCTCGGGGCTGAACTTACTATAAGTGGTGACGGCACGGTGGATAATGTCTCACATGGAAAAGCCTGTATCTACAACAACGGTACTGTAAACCTCAAGGGAGGCAAGTACACAAGGAGCAAGGAAGCTAGTACAAGTACTTCGACCTCCGGTGGAAACAGTTATTATAATATCTTGAATCATGGTGCGATGTGTATTGATGGAAATGTCGTTGTGTACAGTTCCGGCGCATTCTCATCCCTCATCGCTAACGGGTATTTTAACTATACGGATAGCAATCCTCGCAACGGATATGTGAACGGAACTAACAATGCTGCTCCATCCCTCACAATCAATGGCGGCTCATTCTCTGGAGGTATCAATACCATCAAAAATGATGATGGTGCTACGCTTACGATAAAAGGTGGAGTTTTCAGCAATACAACTCAGACCTGCGTGCAGAATAATAATGTCGCCACCATCTCCGGAGGCACATTCAATCCTGCTGAGAAGCATTCCGTAGAGTCAAGAGCGTACACGGGAGAACACAATAAAGGTGAAACCAGCATAAGCGGTGGAACTTTCAATGGTCCGCTCTACACCGATGGTGGCGGTACTTTCAAAATCTCCGGCGGCACATTTAACGATATGTCCGTTGAGGCTGCTGGGACAAATGCCGGAAACATTGTCTTCTCAAGTGATTACGAGCTGGCAAGCCCGGTTATCCTCAAGTCCGGTGCCCTTACAGTTGACCTCGGTGGCAAAACACTTACTGCTTCAAGTGGCGCTACTATTGAAGACAGCAGTAAGGGTACATGTGTTACCGCATTTGAAGTGAAGAAAGGAACTTCCTTGACCGTGAAAAACGGAAAAGTCGGAGATGCTGAGAAGAGCATCTTCTACGGAGTACATTCAAGCGGTGGGGATGTCACTCTCGAAAACGTGGAATTCGGGGCCAAGGTGACATACGCCTTTAACGGAAGTGGCTCTCTTTCTGCTACCGGATGTACTTTCAAAGGATGGCTCTCCGGTTGGAATAAGAACGGTTCATTCAAGAGCTGTACATTTACGGTAGGAAAAGCCTATTATCCAGCAGCTATCTGCTACGGAAGTACGGTATTCGAGTCTTGCAAATTCTTCAAGAATGGTGTTGATCCGGATACATATGGAGATGGTGGAAAGCGCGATGAGGATGGATACTACCGCTGCAATTATGTGGTTTCCGCATGTCAGCCGACTACGACTCTTGATTTCAAGAGCTGTAAGTTCGTAGGTGCGGATGGTAAAGATGCTGATAATTTGACATCTGAAAATCATCCATATCTTTCCGGATGGGGAGACGGAGAGCCTGCAACTGCGAACATCAAGGTTGACGGGACGGCCATATCAGAGTAATCGTAGGTCTCTTAGCTAGATACTTCTATAATAACTCCGGGCACTGAACCAAGTGCCCGGAGTTTTTGTGTCTGTCCGATGCTGCATCAGATTTGGCGGAGATAAACGCCGGGAAACGGATCTCTTTCATGCGCCGGAGAAAGAGGGTGGCAGGGGCTCAAAACATCTGTACGGAATGTGGTCCTCGACCCCGCAACTGGCGGAGATTTTTCTGTTTCTTATCATTTTTTGAAGTTTCTTTGTTGCGCGGAAGCCGGGAATGCGCTATCATTGCGGGGTAAAAACTAAATGTGATGAAAGACTTCAAGAAGGATTCTGCCGGCGCCGAGGCTGTGGGGCAGAAGTGCGGGGCCGTAGTCCCGGGACGGTATGTGGACCTGACGCTTGACGCCGGATTCAAGGCGGTGTTCGCCGACAGGAGCAACAAGGCCCTGCTCATTGGCCTGCTCAACGTCCTCCTGCCGCCGGAGGCCAGAGTCAAGGACATCATCGAATACCTCGACCGCGAGACCGGGCCTGACTTCCTCGACGGCAAGTCCACAAGGATGGATCTCGTCTGCCGGGGAGAGGACAGCAGGACCTTCATAGTGGAGATGCAGCGCAGGCCCGAGAACGCATTCTTCGAGAGATGCGTGTACTACGGCGCCGGAGTCTACCACACAGGACTTGTACGCGGGAAGACATACGAGGATGACCTGAAAGCGGTCTACATCGTTGGCATCCTCAACTACTCCCTGCCGCACGAGGACGAGGCACTCTGGAGCTCCGACAACATCGTCTCCTGCTACAGCTTCATCGAGAGCCGCACGGGAGAAGTTGCGCCTGACACTATTTTGTGTATATTTGCGGAATTGGAGAGGTTCACAAAGAGTGCCGCCGAGTGCGTGGACGACCGGGATGCGCTCTTCTGGCTATTCCGCCACAGCGGAGTGATGGAAGAGTTGCCGGAGGAGCTGAGGCACAGCAGTTTGGCAGAGGGTGTCACCGATGCCTGCGAGATAGCCGGCTTCTCCGTCGACAAGAGGATTTTATACGAGAAAGATATGGTTACAGAACTTGATTTGGCACTGCAATACGACTATGCGCGCGAACAGGGCGAAGCCATCGGGGAGGCAAGAGGCAGAGCTGAAGGCAAGGCGGAAGAAAAATCCGCCATCGCCAGGCGGATGCTGGAAGATGGTGTCCCAGCGGAGACTGTGGCAAAATACTCCGGACTAAGTGCAGAAGAGGTGAGGGCAATTACTCGATAAGTATTGGCGGTTGTTCACCATTATCAAAAAGCTCCGGACATTTTTATATAAAGTATCCGGAGCGCTTAGAAGTTGTTTTAAATTTATGGCAAATTAATTCAAAACAACTTCTTCGATGTGTAGGGTTTAATCGAGACCCTCAGCGTGTGAGAGGAGGTAGTCTTCTGCCTCGACGCTCCAGAGGCCGTTGTGGGCCTTGCAGATCTTGTCGAGTTCGGCGTAGACAGGGTTGGCCTCACCTTTCTTGCCGAAGTCCGCGATGGCAGTGAGGGGCATCTCTATATGGGTGTAGATCAGCTTCTTTCCGCCAGGGACTGAAGGCAGGTTGAGCGTAGTCTCTATTACCGCGTTGAGACCTCCGATATGGGTGACGAGACCTGCCGGATCCATACCCTTGCCCATCAGGTGCAGGGCTTCCTTCATGTCGTCAGTGTTGCCTCCGCTGGTGCCCACGACATGGGTGGAGGCATAGTGGACATTGTAGAAGTTGAGAGGGGCCTTGAAGTCGGCTCTGCTTGGGCCGGAGAAAAAGTTGAGGCATCCGTCGAATCCGAGGATGGCGTCGGCCTGCTCCACCACGGCGGCCACAGGAGCCATCACGACGACTTCATCATAGCCCTCTCCTCCGGTGATCTCACGCAGCGCAGCCACAGGGTCGGCGACCGCTCCGGTATTGATATAGCGCAGGTCAATGCCTCTGGAGGCTGCAAACTCCTTGGTGTAGAGCGTGGCAGCCCTGTCAAGACGGGTCTGGTCAATGTCGGTCACGACAAAGAGAGACGGATGCCTGTCCTCGCGGTGCAGCACATAGTTGATGCAGGCGAGCCCCATAGGACCGACACCTGCGAGGAGAGCCATCTTTCCCCCGTCCTTTATCTCCATGGAATGGACATAAGAACCTGGAGTAGTGTGGTAGCAGGCGTGCATGGCGCCGACCACGCAGGACAGCGGCTCGCTCAGGGAAGCCGGGTAGAATCCCTCTCCCTTGTACGGAAGGAGGCATCCCTGCTCCATGACTTCTGCAGGGATGACCACATAAGTGGCATCTCCACCGATATATTTATATGAGTATCCCGGTGCTGAAAGCACGCCCACGGGGCCGCCTTCATAGGTAAGGGCCGGCTGGATGGAGAACTTGTCTCCGGCCTTGAATTCGCCCTGCCATTTCTTCCCTACTTCCACGATCTCGCCTGCGAACTCGTGGCCGATGATGGTCGGGTTCTCAGCCACATCATCAGGAACCCTCTTGTGCTCAGGGCCTTGATGTGCGGCCTTGTATGATGACATGCAGATGCTGTCGCTGACCACCTTGGCCAGGATTTCATCTTCTTTGATCTGAGGGAGCTCGAATTCTTCAAGCCTCAGGTCGTCTTTTCCGTAAAGTCTTACTGCTTTTGTCTTCATTGTGGTATGGATAATTGATTGTCAGTTCTTGACAGGGGCTGCCGGGGTTGGCGGCAGGCTCTTGTAGTTCTTGAGTTCTTCCTTGAGCACCTCGACGGCCTTTTCGAGCTGGGCGTCCTTGCCGAGGTAGTCTTCGAACGGGTTGATGTCCACCTCTATGTCCGGATCGACACCATGCCCTTCGATGATCCACTCACCTTCAGTGGAGTATGAGGTGAAGAAAGGCGTGCGCATGTCCTGCCCGTCCACAAACTGCCTTGAGCCGGAGATGCCCACGATGCCGCCCCAGGAGCGCTTGCCGATGAGTTTGCCGAGCCCGAGTTTGCGGAACCCGTACGGGAAGAGGTCCCCGTCGGAAGAGGAGTACTTGTCGATGAGGCAGACTTTTGGCCCGTAGAAGGCTTCGTTAGGCACAGGGAGGTTGCTGCCGTTGCGGTACATGCTCATCCTGTAGACTTCACGCTGCAGGCGTTCCAGAATCATAGGGGAGACGTTGCCGCCGCCGTTCATGCGGTCATCGATGATGAGCGCTTTCTTGTCGAGCTGGGTGTAGAAGAGTTTGGTGAACATGTCAAGGCCTTCCACGCTCATGTCAGGGATGTGGATGTAGCCGATCTCACCGCCGGAGAGACGGTCAACTTTCTCGATATTGCCCTGCACCCACTCGTAGTATGCCAGTTGCGACTCGTCGCCGACCGGTTTCAGGTATACGGTACGCGCATCCTTGCCTGAGGCTGAAGACGCGATCTTGACTTCCACTGTCGAGCCGACCTTGCCGATGAGGGCCTGTCCGATGTCTGTGAGGTCGGATGAAGGAATGCCGTTGACCTCCACGATGTATTCTCCGACCTTGGCGTTGACTCCCGGGGCCCGCAGCGGGCATATCAGCGACTCGTCCCAGTCCGCTCCGCGGAATATCTTCTCGATACGGAATGCCTTGGTCTTGGCATCCCTTGAGTACTGGGCGCCGAGGAGACCGGTCTTGATGCGCGGGATCTCAGGGCTTTCACCGGATGTGATGTAGGCATGGCCCACATTGAGCTCGCCGAGCATCTCGCCGATGAGGTAGGTGAGGTCGTCGCGGTGGTTGACATAAGGGAGCATCTGCCCGTATTTTTCGTGGATGTGGTTCCAGTCGGCACCGTGCATGTTCTCCACATAGAAATTGTCACGAGTTATGCGCCAGCTTTCATCGAAAATCTGCTTCCATTCTGCCTTGTGGTCCACCATCATATCCATCTCGTCGACCGGAACGGCTCCGGCCTTGCCGGCAGGGCTGCCGAATGCCACTACCTTGAAGTCTTTGCCGTCGCGTATGAGGGCTTTCTTGCCGTCAGGGGTTACGGATACCGGCATCTCCGAAGGTCCGTCTGAAGTCTTGAGCGACTTGAGGTCAAGGATTTTCAGGCCGCGTTTGCTCGCTGACATGGCGCTGTAGTAGAGTTTGTCGTCCTTTGAGAGGACCAGACGGTAGCGGCCGGCATCCAGAGGCAGTGCCGTGATCCTGGTGCCTATCCCGTCGATGTCTATTCTCATAGTGGCGGTCTCGGTTTTCTCCGCCTTCTTTCCGCCCTTTTTGTCCGGCTTTGCGGCAGGCTGCTCTGTCTCCGTTTCGTCTGCTCTGAATGCCAAAGGATTAGGAATGTCCTTGCTCAGAGGGACGATGAACACGTAGTCGTAGACTCCGTATCCTGCATTCCATTCCACACTTGAGTACTGGGCTCTGAAGTCACGTGCGGAGGTGAAGAAGAGGTATTTGCCGTCCTGCGAGAACATCGGGGAGGAGGCATCGTACCAGCGGTCAGTCACCTGATAGCTCTTGCGTGCCTTGATGTCATAGAGGAAGACGGCGCTTACCCTGTTTGGGAGGGCGGTTGTGTAGGTCGCCCAGCTGCCGTCTTTGGAGAGTGAGAATGAGCGGTATCCGCCAAGGTCGCTCACAAGGATGCGGTCGAGCTTGCCACTGTTGAGGTCAAGTTCGTAGATGTCCCGTTTCTCTGTGCCGAAATAGAGCTTGGACCCGTCAGGACTCCAGTCCAGCAGGTCAGGGTATCCGTCCTTGAACGAGGTCATGCACTTCGCCTCCTGAGGCTTGTCAGATGGAGCGGTGTAGATTTGATATTCTCCGCTGATGTCTGATATCCATGCGATGCGGCTTCCGTCCGGACTCCAGTCGGCATCCCTTTCGTGGGACTGTGGCGAGCGGGAGAGGTTGAAGACAGGGCCTTTCTCTGCCGGCAGGGAGTAGATGTCACCACGTGCAACGGCGAGGATGCGCTCTCCGTCCGGAGAGAGGCTGACGCTGCTCAACGAACCGCCCACCTTGCGGTATTCTGTGCGGCTGTAGATGTCGTCGTCCGCGAGGCTGATGCTGACTTTCTCGGCCTTGCCGCCCTTGTGTACGTCATATTTGTAGATATATCCGCCGTTTTCGAATACTATCCAGTCCTGTGAGAAGGACGGGAACTTGCAGTCATACTCGGTGAAGTCCGTGACCTTGCTTGTCTGCTTGCTGCGGGTGTCGTAGACGAAAAGGTTCATCGTCCTGTCGCGGTCGGAGAGGTAGTAGATCTTGTCTCCAACCCACATCGGGAAGATGTCCTGGGCGTCGTTGTCCGTGATCTTCTCCAACTTCGTGGTGCCGACGGTGTTGATCCAGATGTCATCGGCCTGACCGCCACGGTAGTATTTCCATGTGCGGAACTCGCGGAACATCCTGTTCATCGCAAGTCTGGTGCCGTCCGGAGAATAGGAACAGAAGCCGCCCTCCGATGTCGGGATGATCTGCGGGGTGCCGCCATCGGCATCCACGAGGCAGAGATTGCCCCTCAGCCCGCTGAAGCAGTACTGCTTGCTGCGGTAGATGATCCGGCTTCCGTCCGGTGTCCAGCCCATTACTATGTTGTTGGGCCCCATCCTTTCGCCGACCTGATCCCGGCCCACTAGGGCGGAATAGGTGACGCGGTGCGGCTCGCCGCCCGTTACGGGCATTGTATATACTTCAGTATTACCGTCGTACTGGCCGGTGAACGCTATTGTCCTGCCGTCCGGGGAAATTCTCGGGAAGCACTCGTATCCCACATCTGATGTGAGTTTTATGGCTGCGCCGCCGTTGATGCCCACCCGGTAGAGGTTGCCCGCGTAGCTGAAGACGATGTTGTCCCCGCCGACGGCGGGAAATCTGAGCAGCCTTGCCTCCTGGGCAGCCGCTCCTGCCGAAAGCGAGATGGTCGCCACGGCCAGTACAAACAGTAATCTTTTCATTGTAAATGGTTTATGCTAACATTACCTGACCTCCGGTCACAGGGATCGCCTGGCCGGTCTCTCCAGTCTGCTCGACGGCGTAGAGGATGGCTTTGGTGACGTCTTCCGGATTGCAGCCCTTGCGCATTGGCACCTGGCTGAGGTAGTAGTCCTTGACATCCTGTACGGTCTTGGCTCCCGGCACCTTGCCTGCCGCGAGGTACTGCACGAAGAGTCCGTTCTCGGGATTGCTCCAGAGCGGTCCGTCGTAGAAGTTGCCTGGGCAGATGGAGTTGACCTTGACGCGGTATGGAGCCAGCTCAAGGGCGAAGCTCTGCGTAAGACCGATGCCGCCGAATTTGCCGCCGGCGTATGCGAAATTGGCCTTGGAGCCGCGCAGGCCGGATTTGGAGTTGACCTGTACGATGTCGGCGAAGTAGTCCGGATCCCAGGCGGTCTCGATCTTCATCAGGTGGCTTGCCACCTTGGCGCAGAAGAAGTAGGCCTTGTAGTTGATGTTGGTGACGAACTCGAAGTTCTCTGGGGTCATCGCCTCAAGGCCTCCGGCCCTGAGCACGCCGGCGTTGGAGACGAACACGTCAAGAGCGCCGAAGTTGAGCACCGTCTGCCTTATGAGGTTGTGCAGGCTGTCCATGTCCGCCACGTTGGTCTTGACGAAGATGGCGCGGTTGTTACCTGCGATGGCGTTGAAACTGTCGGCGGTCTTCTGTCCCACAGCCTCGTTGAGGTCGGCGACCACGATGTTGGCCCCTTCCTTCATAAGGTTGCGCGCGATGCCCTCGCCGAAGCCCTGGGCGGCGCCGGTAACGATGATGGTCTTGCCCTCAACGCGTCCGCGGGAGGCTGATGCGCTCACCTTGCGGCGGTAGTTCTCCACTTCCCAGTTGTCGATGAATTCGATCTGGCGCTTTGTCATCGGATGCTGTCCGCCGAAGCATTCGGCGTACCATGCGATCTTGACCGCATCCATGAATACGTCTGTGATGATCTGCGCGTTCTTTGCGCTGTCACCGGCTGCCAGAAGCCCTATTCCCTTGATGAGGATGATTTTAGGGGTGTGGCCGCGCCTTGCGATGTACTTCTCGATCTTCTTCTCGGCCAGTTTGGCGATGTCCTCGCCTTCAGAGGGCTCGATGAAGATGTATTCAGACTTGCAGTAGACGATGCCGTCCGGGGTGAAAGGGGAGAGGACGCTCTCCGCCTGTTCCATCATCGATTCGAGCAGGGCGGAGTTCGTGACCTTGAGGGTTTTGAGCCCGCGTCCGGAGCGGCTGAGAATCATCCTTATGGCAGGGACGACCTCACTTGCGCAATCGCATATCCCGGCCTCTCCTTCCGGAAGTGGCTTTACCTGCTTTTCGAGAGTTGAGAGCACGGATTCGTAGATCTTCTCTATCTCTTCAGTGCTGTCGGCTCCCACGAAGATGCCATGATTCTGCAGGAATATCACCTTGGGCTCATGTCCGTTGGCCTTTTTATAGGCCTGAATCTTGTCGTAGACTTTCTTGAAGAGGGTGTACCCCGGGTCGGTGTAACCTATGTAGAGGGCCTCCGGGAAGAGTTCTTTGCATTTGTCTTCAGCCTGTGCGGAGCACATGAGGCCTCCTACGAGAGTAGGGTGGAGGTGCACCACATAAGAGAATCCCATGCAGTCGTGCAGGGATGTCTCCACTGAAGGCCTGCGGTCTTTGGTGATGCAGGCGGCAGCCAGATCATTCTTGACCTGATCTTCGCGCTCTGCGGCATCGGAGCTGTATTTCTTTTTGTTCATCGGGTCAAGCAGCGCCCTGTCAAGCACTGCGAACCCGTCTTCCGTGATGGTGGCGAGAGCGTGGCCGCTGGCTTTGACCCAGAGCTTCTCCGCGTTCTTGTAGGAAGTGTTGCCGCCCCCTGCAATCACGAAGCGCGGGTCTGCGCCGTACTTGCGGGAAATGGCTATAAGTGATTCTATCTCTTTCATTCTGTTATCGTTTTAGTGATGAGCGCGTCTCCCTCTTCGATAGACTTAAGCCCGTTCTGGTGGGCAGCTACGAAGCAGGCGCCACGGTAGTTGATGTCACGGAGCTTGTCAGACAGGCTGGAGCAGTCACGGGTGCGGAGTTTTATCGGTTCCAGTGCCGGGGTGTTGTGCTCCGAGCCGAAGGTGACGATGAAGCCCTCGTCTTCCAGATAGTCGGCATAGCTCTCGAGCACTGCCGTGCTGTTGCGTGTGGTTATGAATTCGCAGGAGCGTATTCCCCTCTTCTTGAGGATGTCGGCACATTTTTGCAGGTCTTCCTCGAAGTCGGTGAAACCGCCTTTGGCGTCATCTGCAAGGAAGGGATAGGTCGGTATGCCGCCTGCCGCCTCGATGATGCGCTGCACTGTCTCCATAGGGAGGAATGCTTTCGGGTCTTCCGGCACGAAGGCTGCTCCGCCTGCTTTGAGAAGCTTGCTGCGGATTTCATTCTCCACGGCCGCTGCATCAAGCAGAGAACTCTTCAATTCTTTCCCGGAGAAAAGTTTCCTGTAGAAGTCAAGTCTGTCCGCGTCGGTGGCGAATCTGGAATCGATGGCGAGTCTGAGAGCTTTTGCAAGGTGTCTTTCGCGGATGGAGCCGCGCGTGAGATCCTTCTCGATCTGAGGAAAAGACAAGTTGAAGCCGGCCTTGATGCTGTCAAGCCATGAGTTGAGCTTGGCGCACATCTTGCCGACCTGGGCGTTGGACTCCGCTTTGACATCGGCGAGCATCTTGGCCTCTGTGCCGGAAAGGGTCACTGGATAGTTGAGCCCCTTGCCGCTGAGGTAGGTGCGTCCCGGGTTGTTGGGATCGTTGACCCTGACTCCGGCCGCCTGGTCCTCCACGTTGAGGGAGATGAACTCTATGTTAAAAAGAGGGAAGAGGTGGCGTCTGCCACACTCTTCACTCCATTCCTTATACCCGTCAAGGGAATAAAAATCGTTGATACCCACCACTTTCACCCCCTCCTCAGCAGCCATGTCGAGTGCCTGGCTGACACTGTCGAAGGCGCTGAAGGAGTATGGTGTGTGGAGGTGTGCATTGACGTCGGTCATACTATACACCCTTCTTGGATCTGAGAATCTGTTCTGCCGTGGTCATGTTGCTGACCGGGGTGTAGTCCTTGAGAGGGACGATCTTCTCGTTGATCGCGTCGAGGAACCACTCCGGCTGAGGGAAGAACGCCTCTTCGAGCTCATGGCAAGGGGTGATCCAGTTGCGGGAGCCGAGTACCACAGGGGCTGCGTCGAGGTAGTCGAACGCCATCTCGGAGATGTTGGCGGCGAGATCGTTGAGGTATGATCCGCGGGCGGTGGCGTCTCCGGCGATTATGATGCGTCCGGTCTTCTTGACGGACTCGAGAACCTTCTCGTAGTTGAACGGCACGAGGGAGCGGGCATCGATGACTTCGGCTTCCATCCCGTATTTCTCCTTGAGCATGTCGGCTGCTGTGAGTGCGCGGTAGAGCGTGGCTCCGATGGTGAGGAAGGTCACGTCTTTGCCGGCCCTCTTGATGTCAGGCTCGCCGAGAGGAATCTCGTAGTAGCCTTCCGGTACGCCGCCCTCGTGGAACTTCTCGCCCATGTCGTAGATCCTCTGGCTTTCGAAGAAGATGACAGGATCAGTGCCCTGGAGGGCTGAGTTCATAAGACCCTTGGCATCATACGGAGTGACAGGGAAGACAACCTTGAGTCCCGGGATATGGGTGCAGAGCGAGGTCCAGTCCTGGGAGTGCTGCGCGCCGTATTTTGAGCCTACGGAAACGCGGACAACGACAGGCATCTTGAGGATGTTTCCAGACATGGCCTGCCACTTCGGGAGCTGGTTGAAGATCTCGTCTCCGCAGCACCCGAGGAAGTCGCAGTACATGATCTCCGGGATCACACGGCCTCCGCACATGGCATATCCGATGGCGGTGCCGATGATGGCTGCCTCTGCGATAGGGGAGTTGAACAGGCGGTGATATGGAAGGGCCTCGGTAAGTCCGCGGTATACCGCGAACGCGCCGCCCCACTCACGGTTCTCTTCGCCGTAGGCGATCAGGGAAGCGTCCTTGTAGAAACGGTCCACGACAGCTTCGAAGATACCATCACGGATGTTGAAGGTCTTCATCTTGCTGGCAGGCTTGCCGTCCTTGTCGAGCCAGAACCTCTCTTTGCCGGCGATCTGCTTGACGCGAGGGTTCTCCTCAAGCGGCATCAGCACATCAGGCTTGGCATCGCTGAGCGAGTCGATGCTCTGGTTTGAGAACATCATGTCTCCGAGCAGCTCGTTGTCCTTGACGAGATCCATGCGAGGGGAGAGCTCAGGGTCGATGGCCAGCTTGTAGCAGTCGAAGATGACATCTTTCACTTCCTGCTGGATGGCTTCAAGTGCCTTCTGGTCGGCTACGCCGGCTTCGATGAGCTTGCCGCCGAATGCTGCGATGCAATCCTCATTCTCCCATGCTGCAATCTCCTCCTTGGTACGGTATGAAGACTGGTCGCTCGGGGAGTGTCCGCTGTAGCGGTAGGTCACGACATCCAGAAGTGCCGGGCCGAGTTTCTCTTCAAGCAGAGCCTTCTTGCGGCGGAACGCATCGATGACCGCGAGCGGGTTGTATCCGTCCACACGCTCGGCATGCATCGCATCTGGCTTGAACCCTGCTCCGAGGCGTGCCGGGAAGGTGTATCCCATGGTTTCGCCTCTTGTCTGGCCGCCCATTGCATACTGGTTGTCCATGACGTTGAAGAGGACAGGCAGACCGCCTTTCATGTCCCCTTCCCAAAGGGTGTTGAACTGGTCCATGGATGCGAAGGTCATGCCTTCGAGCACAGGTCCGCGGGCCATGGCACCGTCTCCGAGGTTCGCTACGACGATGCCCTTCTTGCGGTTGACTTTCTTATAGAGGGCAGCGCCGACAGCGATAGAGCCTGAACCGCCCACGATGGCATTGTTGGGATAGATGCCGAATGGTGTGAAGAAGGTGTGCATAGAGCCTCCGAGTCCCTTGTTGAAGCCGGTGGTGCGGGCGAAGATCTCGGCGATGGCTCCATAGATCAGGAAGCGGATTCCGAACTCCTTGGTGCTGCCCTTGAATCCTTTCTGTGCCACTGCGAGAGTGGCGCCTCCCCAGAACTCCTCCATTATCTTCTTGAGTTCGTCTTCCGGGAGAATCTGGATGGAGCGGAGGCCCTTGGCGAGGATTTCGCCATGTGAGCGGTGTGAGCCGAAGATGAAATCATCGGTATCGAGGGCGTATGCCATACCTACTGCGGCGGCCTCCTGGCCGGCGGAGAGGTGGGCGGGGCCCGGGTTGTTGTAAGCCACGCCGTTGTATCCTCCGGTGGTCTTGACGAGGTTGAGCATGGTCTCGAACTCGCGGATCACGGTCATGTCGTGGTATATGCGAAGGAGGTCTTCCTTGGTGAAGTTGCCCTCGTTGAGTTCTTCCTTGACGGTCTTGTTGTACTGCATCACGGGAATCTCCGGGAACACGATCTTGTGTTCGCTCGGACGGAGAGTCTCATTGGGGTCGATGTAAAGTGACTTTGGCATTTTATTGTGGTATTATTGGTTACTTGATGGTGAAAGCCGTCTCCTTGATGATTTCGGATACGGTCGGATGAGGGAACACGACTTCCTGGAGCTGCTCTGCGGTCATCTCCATCTCGATGGCGATGCAGGCGCTGTGGATGATCTCCGAGCATGGGTTGCCGAGCATGTGGACACCGAGCACCTCATGGTACTTCTTGCCTACGATGATCTTGCAGAGTCCCTCTCCGCCTTCGTTTTCGGCGACGAATCGGCCGGAATATGCCATAGGCAGCTTGAGGACAGTGTATTCCTTGCCCGAGGCTTTGGCCTGCTCTTCGGTGAGCCCGACTCCGGCGACTTCAGGGTTGGTGTAAACCACCCCAGGTATGGCCTCGTAGCGCATGTGGTCCTGCTTGCCGAGGATGTTGTTGACGGCGACTTCTCCCTCCCGGCTCGCGGTGTGGGCGAGCATCGAGAATCCGGTCACATCGCCGGCGGCATAGACGTCAGGGATGTTGGTGCGCATGTGGCTGTCAACCTTGATTCCACATGGTTTTCCGCCCCGGTTGAGGAGCATCTCGACTCCGAGATTCTCAAGACCGTAGCCGGTGAGATTGGCCCTGCGGCCCACTGAGACGAGGATCTTGTCCCCGCTGACGCGGCAGACTTTCCCGTCCGGGTCTTCGTATACGACGGTGTTGCCCTCGATGCCTGTCACCTTGCAGCGCAGGCAGAACTCGATGCCCCTCTTGGCGTAGATCTTCTGGAGCATGGCGCTGATCTCGTCATCAAGCGGGCCGAGGATTTTCGGCATCATCTCGACCACGGTCACCTTGGTCCCGAGAGTGCTGAAGAATGCGGCGAACTCCATTCCGATCACACCGCCTCCGATCACTACGAGCTCTTTCGGCTGCTCCTTGAGGGAGAGTATCTCCCTGTTTGTGACAATCACGTCACCGGCTTCCTTGAGTCCCGGGAACGGCGGTACGGCAGCTTCGGAACCGGCACAGATCAACAGGTTTTTTGCTACATACTCCTTGTCCGCGGCGGCCACGGTGACGCCTTCGGCGCTGCGGCCCTTGATCATGGCCTGCTCGGCCACAACTTCGACCTTGCCGGCCTTCATGGCAGCCTTCACTCCGGCCACGAGCTTCCTGACGACCTTGTCCTTGCGGGCTACGATCTCCCCGTAGTTGAAGCTTGGTTCCTTGGCATAGACCCCGTAGTGGTCGCCGGTCACGGCGTAGTTATATACTTTTGCGCTGTAGAGAAGCGTTTTGGTCGGGATGCAGCCCTCGTTGAGGCATACGCCACCGAGAGATTTCTTCTCGAAGAGAACAACCTTGAGTCCGGCTGCGCCGGCCCTCTCTGCGGCTACGTATCCTCCTGGACCGCCGCCTATTATCGCTAAATCGTACATTGTATGGTGTGCTGTTTAAAATTCAACTTCAAGATTCTCGATTTCAACGGCAACCTGCTTGAGGAAGCGTGTGGCTTCTCCTCCGTCGATGGCGCGGTGGTCATAGGTGAGGGAAAGGCCGAGATATGGCACGAAGGCATACACCCCGTTTCCGAGATCTTTCGGGCGCGGTACGATGGTGCCTACCCCGAGGATGGCGCTCTGCGGCACGTTGATAATAGGAGTGAACCACTCCACCCCGTAGCCTCCGAGGTTGGAAACAGTGAATGAAGCCGCCTCGCTTGAGAGGAGATCCGGGTTGATGCTGCCTTTCTTGCAGTCATCGGCCACTTTCTTGAGGGCCTTGCTCAGCCCCGTGATGTTGAGATCTTCAGCCCTCTTGACGGCAGGCACCATAAGCCCGCGTTCAGTGTCCACGGCGAGACCGAGGTTGACTGTGTTGAATATGCGCATCGCGTCCCCGAGGCAGTGTGAGTTCACTGAAGGGAACTTCTTGAGAGCCTTGATGACAGCGAAGCATACGAAGTCGTTGATGGTGATGTTCGCGTCGATGCGGCCTTCCTCCAGGGCTTTCTTTGCTTTCTTGCGGAGAGCCTGTATCCTGCGTGCGTCAGCCCCGAGCATGTGTGTGAGCTGTGCCGAGTTCTGGAGGGAGTTGTACATGGACTTGGCGATGAGCTTGCGCATGTTGGACATCTTCTCCACCTTGAACTCCTCGCCTTCTCCCGCGATCTCGCTGTGGTTGGCCTGCCAAACCTTGAGGTCCGATCCCTTGACCATGCCGGCAAGTCCGCTCCCGCGCGAAGGGGCTTCGAATCCTCCCTGAGCGGCGATGGCCTTGGCAAGTCCGGTCTTCGGGCTGCCTTCAGCGGCCACGATGTCCCTCTCTATGATGCGTCCGTGAGGGCCTGTTCCGGCCACCTGCGCTGTATCCACGCCTTTTTCCGCTGCGAGTTTGCGGGCTCTCGGGGATACCGGTGCTCCCGCTACCACGGCTGCTGCCGGAACTTCCGCCGTTGTGGCCTCCTGCGCCGCCTGAGGTTCGGCAGCCGCTGCGCTGTCCTGCGCTGGGGTGGCTCCGTCAGGTGCGAACTCGGCGAAAGATTCGCCAGGGTTGCCTATGACCATCACATTGGTCAGTACCGGAATTTCATCGTTGTCTTTGAAGAAGCACGCGAGTACTGTGCCTTCGAATTTTGATTCCTCATCAAATGAGGCTTTGTCTGTCTCATAACTGAAAAGGATGTCGCCGACAGCTACTTTGTCTCCCACTTTTTTCTTGAATTCAGTGACGATACAGCTCTCGACTGACTGGCCCTGTTTGGGCATTATTACTACATTTGCCATTGTGTTATGTGATTAGATAATCTCACAAATTTAATAATTTTTTGCCGTTACCACAATTTCTCTGCCAATATGCGTAACTGGGCGATGTCTGGGGATGCCGGATTGACCTCCGGAAATTCCGCCGCCGGAGCCGGCTCTTTGCCGCAGGCCTTGAGTATTTCATCGATCGGGAGATCTTCAGTACAGGAGACGGCCTCATATCTGTCAGGGAATACTATGGCCGTTTCAGAGACTATATCTCCGATGAACTGCTGTACCGGTGTGTCTTCCGGCTTCAGAAGAGTCATTATGCTCTGGCTGATATGCAGGACAGGGGTCACGCTGATGCCGAGTGATGCGGCATGGCTGACGACTCTTGCCAATTCCTCCGTAGTGTAATATCCCCCATACCGGACACCGTTTTCCATCCGGTATCCGCCGGCCTGGCCGAGAAGAGGGTACTTCCTGACTTCCATTCTCCAGCCTCTCTCTCCGGCAAGGTTCCAGCGGAGGCGGTTGAACTTGTACTTGGCCATCTCGTCGAGGCAGAGGATGATCTGGTCGATGCTCCAGAAATTCTCACAGCTATCGATGCTCAGCCCGCGTATGTCGTTGGCGGGGGAGTCTGCAATCTCGCAGCGTGGGAGCATCCATTTCTGCTTTTCGGCGGGTTCTTCCCCGTAGATTTCTTCGGGCAGCATCTGCTTGAGTGTCTGCAGCGCGTTGAGGAATCCCTCCCGGCTTCCGGCCCTGACGATAGCGGCTTTCTGCCCGATGCTGATGTGGTATGACTCTCCTTCAAGGACATTGTCTTTCAGAAACACCATGCCTTTGACCGCGCCGCCTTCCACTGCGGCTTTGAGCCCGAACGGAGCGGACACGCTGCTTGTCTTTCCGCTCACCAGCGAGAGCCTTGCTGCAAAACGGCTGATTGCATCCATCGCGGCCGAGTCTATGGCCGGGTCGCATTTGAATACAGCGCCGCTGATTTTCAGGTTCCCTTTTCCCGGTGTCATGCCGGCCGGTTCCGGGACTATGCCTCCCATGCATACGAGCGCGGGCAGCATGGAGATCAGAATGATCGCAATTCTTTTCATGTCAATATATTAACAAGCCGATGACCCCCGATGCCACGAGAAGCGTGATGGGCCCGGCTTTTTTGGTGTAACACAGTATGAATGAGCCTGCAAACAGCACCCAGGCTTTCCAGTCCGGAAAATTGTCCTGAAGCACGTGCATGGAGAGGTGACCCCCGCCCCACGAGATACCGAGGATAAGCACCAGTGCCGCGGCCCCGATCATCCCGGCCACAGCCGGACGCAGAGCCCCCATCACGGAAGCAAATACCGGGTGCTGGTGGAACTTGTTGAATATCCGTATGATGATGAAAAACACCAGGAACGAGGGCAGCACGATCGCCAGGGTGGTGGAAGCTGAACCCAGGATCGAGACGAGGTTGCTGTACCCCTCATCGTGCAGGACCTGAAAGCCCACGTAGGTGGCACAGTTGATGCCTATCGGCCCCGGAGTTGACTGGGAGATGGCCACTATGTCCGTGAATGCTTTTTCCGTGAGCCAGCCGTGCTCGGTGACCACCTGTGCCTGAATGAGCGAGAGCATCGCCCCGCCACCCCCGAAGTTGAACAGTCCGATGACGAAGAACGTCGCAAACAGTTGCCAGAGCAGTCCGATCATTGTTTTTTCTTATTATAGGTGAACGAAGATATGCCCGCCGCGGCGGCAATCGTCACGAGGATGAACCATATAGGGGAGATCTTGAGGAAAGCCACCCCGAACAGCGTGCCTGCGCAAAGCAGCCAAGTCCACCAATTGTGGCAGCCCTGCTTTGCCATGTTTACTGCCGGGACGAGAATCAGAGCCACGGCTACGGGGCGCACTCCTTGGAAGATGCGTGCCACGATGGGGTTGTCCTTGAAACTGGTGAACACCATGGCTATGAGCAGGATGATGACAAATGACGGCAGCACTGCCCCCAGAGCGCAGACGATGCTTCCCTTGAGGCCGCCCAGCTTGTACCCGGTGTAGATGGCCATGTTGACGGCGAGCAGTCCCGGGGCGCTCTGCGCCAGTACTATCACATCGTCAAGATCCTCCTTGCCGATAAGGTTGCGGCTTGTCAATTCTTTTTCTATAAGGGGGATCATCGCATATCCTCCTCCTATGGTGAAAGCTCCCATCTTGAAGAAGATCAGGAACAGCTGCCATAGCGGTGTCTTGTTTTCCATATTGCAAAGTACTATAAGATCATTCTTCTTCTATTTTCTCCTCGGCAATCCGCTTGACTTCGTTTATCAAGGTCTGAGATTGAGATAAGCAGCTTGTATTGGGACCAATTTAATTGCGAACACAGTGTATTCGCATTTGGGTATATGCGGTAGAATTGTCTGCACATCTCCAATTGGCGGACAGAGAATCCGCTGCCATATTCCGGTTGTAGTCGTTTTGCGAGATTCTTGATGAGGTAAGTTCCATAGTCGGCGCGCTCCTTTCCCTGCTGCTCTTTTTCTGCAATTTGTTGTCCGATAGCCCAATACATACGGACACGGCAGAAATCCACGCTTCGGACTGCATCCCTGCGTGCATCATCGATGATGTTTTTTATTCCGCTGACAAATTCATTTAGCGGCGATTCCAAATCAGTTTCTGTCTTATGTCCCATGCTGCAAAGGTAGTCATTATCGGATATAAATGTTATTTTTGTCGGTGAGCGTGTCTGCGAGGGAAAACGATGGGACGGGCAGCTTGGAAATAACTATAGAAACCGGAATATGATAGAATTGTCAATCGCCAAGTCCTTGAACAAGGCATATCGCAAACTTCCTGTGGACAGGCAGGTCTTTGATGTATTCAAACATCAACTCGGTAACTACTATGAGCAGATTTCTGTAATCAATACAGAGGAGAAACTCAAAGGGGATCTGATGGATTTCTTGAAACTTTCTTTCTATGGACAGGATTATAAGGTTTCTCCGAGCGGAGGATTTTTCTAAGCCGAAAATCGTGTGGGGAGAGATTTCAGATAGAAGCAAATTTGCCTATGACGCCGATAAGAATCTTATACCAGAAGCTACGACGTTTTTGATGTCTGGGGCAGAACTACCCTATCTTCTGTGCGTTCTAAATTCGCCACTCTCCGAATGGTTTTTCTCGAAATTAGGGACAACAACAGGTGTTGGTACCGTAAGATGGAAGAAATATACTATTGAGGAGTTACTTATTCCTGAAGCTGAAGAATCTGTAGTGAAGCAAATTGAATATTCGGTTAATAAGTATCTGCACAACGAATGCTCGGCATCCGAGCTGTCTTCGATAGCCAACTATTTGTTATATAAAGTTATCGGGCTTTCTGAAGAAGAAATCTCTTATATGGAAAACTACTAGGGTCGTTTTATGGCAGCTATTTCTTGAACAATGTGTTCAAGTCCATGGCGAAGAAATCTTCGAGCGGCAGCGCCTGAGGCCCGACAATGAATGCGGAAGTCACGTTGTCGGAATACAGTTCTTTGAATTTTTCAAATCCTGACGTGTTGTCCGTGCTGCCGCTTTTGACTTCGACAGCCACGAGAGATTGCCCTTTCCGGAGGACATAGTCACATTCTTGCTTTTTGTCATTTCGCCAATAATAGACTTCAAAGTCATCGATTACAGATCTGTTTGTCAGATGCGCTCCCACAGCGGATTCGACTTGCCTGCCCCATTCTGCGGCATCGGTCCGGGCCTCCTCGAAACTGAATGTGCCGTAACGGTTGCGGAATGCGCTATTGAAAACCTGCATTTTCGGAACCGACTGCTTTTCCTTTATCGGAGAGGGCGAATATTTCTGCAGAGACTGCACTGTCATGGATTTCCCCAATATGTCCAGATAGTTCTTGATTGTCGGCACACTTCCGCTGTTCATTGTCCCCTGCATCTTCGTCAGCGAAAGCTCTTTTGCGGACTCCGTGCAGGCAAGTTCAAATACTTGACGCAAGAGAGCCGGATTGCGGATCTCTTCTATTTCCAGAATGTCGCGGGTAAGCACCGGAGAAATTATGGAATCTTCCATAAGGTTCCTCCAACGTCCTTCATCATGGATGTCTGCCGCAAGCCCGGGAAAACCTCCGAAATATATGAATTCATCCATCGTAAAGCCGAAAGCGTCCCTCATCTCCGACCACTCCCAATATCCTAACTTGAGGGTCTCGAAGCGCCCGCTCAGCGATTCGTCCAAGCCGCGCTGGATAAGAAGCCGCGATGATCCCAACAGAATCACTTTCATGTTCCTGTGCGTACGGGTATCTTCATCCCATTCTTTCTTTACTTGCTCGCTCCAATCGCGAATTTTCTGAACCTCATCTATGATGAGTATATGTTCTGCGTCGGAATTTATATCCATCCGCATCCGCGCCTGTTGCCAATGCGCCGAAATCCAGGCTGTGTCAAATGGATTGACACCGTCGGCCGCAAAGAGGTCAAAGGGCACGTCCGTAGCCTCGGTGAATTGTCCTACAAGAGTAGATTTCCCGACCTGTCTCGGTCCCATTACAATCTGTATTCGCCTGCGTGGCTCGGCCATACGCTCTTTCAGAATTTGAAGTTGTCTTCTTTTGTACATATGATTTTGTAAAATACGTTTTACAAATTTATGAAATATATTTTATAAAATTGCCAAACAGTGAAAATTTGTAAAACCCGAGGGGTCGTCCTATTTTGCAACAGCTGTAAATTTTACAGCTGTAAAAATACAGGATAATGAAATTCAACAAAGAATCGACCAATCCTTCAAGTTTTTGCCGCTACGTAACACTCGCGCAGGTCGCTTTCGTCCCGTGCGCACGAAGCCGATTCCGTGCGTAAAAAGCCGTCTGGTGCGCACGGAACTTCCATGTTCTGACTGGCAGAGACGTTTCACATTTAATAAAAATGTAACATTGGCGTAACCTTAAGTTTAAACCTGTCGCTTACATTTGCCCCCGTAATGAAGAAACTTAGATCAATTATTGCAGCTGCGGCTGTCCTTGTCTGCGCATCTCCCGCGTCGGGCCAGAGAATCAAGGGCAGCGATACGCTTCTGCCTCTCACCCAGGCCCTTTCGGAGATGTACATGGATAGTGTTCCGCAGGCCACGGTGACGGTGACGGGAGGCGGCAGCGGGGTGGGAATCTCCGCCCTTCTGGAGGGGACGACTGACATCGCGATGGCGTCACGCAGCATCAAGTTTACGGAAAAACTGAAGATGAAGAAAGCCGGGCGAGAACTTGAAGAGGCCATTGTGGCCTGGGACGCCCTTGCCGTGATAGTGAACCCTTCCAATCCGGTCAACGAACTGACCAGAGAGCAGTTGGAGCAGATTTTCCGCGGACGCATCAAGAACTGGAAAGAGGTGGGCGGACCAGATCTGAAGATCATCGTATATTCCAGGGAGACATCATCAGGCACCTACGAGTTTTTCAAGGAAAGTGTCCTGCATGACAAAAATTATGCGGCAGGTGTCCTGTCAATGCCTGCCACCGGGGCGGTGATCCAGTCCGTACGTCAGACGCGCGGGGCCATAGGCTATGTCGGTCTGGCCTATCTCAACAAGTATGTCAAGCCCCTGTCCGTCTCCTATGACGGAGGGGAGCACTTCGCCGCTCCTTCCGTGCAGACAGCCATGGACGGCACATATCCTGTGGTCCGCCCCCTTTATTATTACTATGACAAGGCTTCGGAGGCATCGGTCGCTCCGTTTCTGGAGTTCATAGCCACTCCGCAGGCCCGGGACAAAATGCTTGAAATCGGATTCATTCCAAGATGAAAAGAATAATTGACAAAGTCGCAAGGTGGATTTTCACCGTCGGCGGTTTCACGACGAGTGTCGTGATACTGCTGATAATCATTTTCCTCTTCGGGGAAGCCGCCGGACTTTTCCGCAAGAATGTGGTGGAGGACGGCTACTCGGTCGTTGTCAATCCGTCAAATACCGTGTCCGGACTCAATGCCAGACAGCTTAAGTTGATATTTGACGAAGATGTCACCAACTGGAAAGAGTTCGGAGGACCGGATGAGAAGATAGTTATACTGCGGCTCTCGGATCTTGAGAAACTCTATAGCACAGAGGAACTGGGCTCCCAGTATGAACATGCCGCCGCGTGCATAGCCCGTCAGGTTTCGGCAAATCCCGGCATCGTGGCCTTTCTTCCGTCTTCGCTTCTGGAGGGTGCGGAAGGCATATCGGTGATGTCCGAGGGCACAATCAGTGCCAAGGATGTGTTCCTCGGCGACGAGTGGTACCCTACTGCCACTCCGGCCCCGGTATTCGGCATCCTGCCCCTTGTCGCCGGCACGCTTTGGGTGAGCCTTTTCGCCATCCTGATCGCTCTTCCGTTCGGCTTGGCAGTATCAATATACATGGCCGAATGCGCCCCGGTGGGGATACGCAAACTGCTCAAGCCGGTCATAGAACTTCTGGGCGGCATCCCGTCCGTGGTCTATGGCTTTTTCGGTCTGACGGTGATTGTCCCTCTGCTTCAGCGTGTCTTCAACCTGCCTGTAGGGGAGTCCGGCCTTGCGGGGGCCATCGTGCTTGCCATCATGGCGCTCCCTACCATCATCACCGTATCTGAAGACGCTCTCCGCAGTTGCCCCCGTGCGATGCGGGAGGCAAGTCTGGCACTGGGTGCGACCAGGCTCCAGACCATATTCAAGGTCGTGATTCCATATTCCATCTCCGGTATCACATCTGCCGCCGTTCTCGGGATCGGGCGTGCGGTGGGGGAGACCATGGCGGTGCTGATGGTCACAGGCAACGCCGCCGTGATACCTCACAGCATACTTGACCCCCTCCGTACCATTCCTGCCACCATTGCTGCAGAACTCGGAGAGGCGCCGGCGGGCGGAGCCCACTATGAGTCGCTCTTCCTGCTTGGTGTGATATTGTTCTTCATAACGTTGATAATCAATTCTTGTGTGGAGCTTGTCTCCATCCGCAACAAAAATAGAGGCCGTTAATCATGATTAAATTCGATAAATCCTGCTCTGTCCGGCGCCGCCGTGTGCAGACTTTGGTCTTCGGATGCTTCAAGGGCTTGAGTGTGCTTGTGGTTGCGATTCTTTTCCTGATACTCGGATTCATTCTGTTCAAGGGTGCCGGGGCGATCAGCTGGTCCTTCCTCACTCAGGCGCCGACTGACGGGATGACCGGCGGTGGCATCATGCCTGCGATAGTCGGGACTCTCTGCCTAATGCTCGGAAGTGCCCTGTTCGCTTTTCCGGTGGGGGTCATAAGCGGTATATACATGAACGAGTATGCCCCCAAGGGCGCGCTGGTCAATTTCATAAGGATGATGACCAACAACCTTTCCGGCATCCCGTCAATAGTTTTCGGCCTTTTCGGAATGGCTTTTTTCGTGAACCGTCTCGGTTTCGGGGACAGCATTCTGGCCGGCTCCCTGACCTTGGGGCTGCTCGCCCTGCCGATAGTGATCCGTACTACTGAGGAGGCATTCAAAAGTATACCGGACAGTTTCCGCGAAGGCTCCATGGCTCTCGGGGCCACCAAGTTCCAGACCATCTGGAAAGTTCTCCTCCCGATGTCAATGCCACGGGTGATGACGGGGCTGATCCTCTCTCTGGGGCGTGTTTCCGGGGAGACTGCTCCGATTCTCTTCACCTGCGCCGCGTATTTCCTACCGAAGCTCCCGCACAGCATATTCGACCAGTGCATGGCCCTGCCTTATCATCTGTATGTCGTGGCTACGAGCGGCACGGACATCGATGCGCAACTCCCTATAGCATACGGCACTGCTTTTGTGCTGATAGTGATCGTCCTGCTGATGAACCTTACAGCCGGGGCGATACGCAGACATTTTGAAAAACGTTCTTAAATGGAAAACAAGATAGTAACCCGCGATGTGAACTTTTATTACGGCAAGTTCCACGCATTGAAAAATATCAGCATCGACATCCCGAAAGGGGAGGTGGTGGCTTTCATAGGCCCTTCCGGGTGCGGAAAATCCACCTTCCTCCGCCTGTTCAACAGGATGAACGACCTTATCCCGGACACACATCTCGAGGGTCAGGTGCTCATGGACGGCAACGACATCTATGACAAGAACATAGATGTGGATGCGCTCCGGCGCAACGTGGGCATGGTGTTCCAGAGGCCGAACCCTTTCCCGAAAAGTATATACGAGAACGTGGCCTATGGCCTGAGAGTCAATGGTATACATGACCGCAGGCTGATAGATGACAAAGTTGAAGAGGCGCTGCGGGGTGCAGCCTTGTGGGATGAGGTGAAGGATAAGCTCAAGAAGTCTGCCTACGACCTCTCCGGCGGACAGCAACAACGTCTCTGTATAGCCAGAGCCATGGCTGTCGAGCCTTCGGTACTCCTTATGGACGAACCGGCATCTGCGCTCGATCCTATTTCCACATCCAAGGTCGAGGAGCTCATCTGCGAACTCAGCGGCAAGACCACGGTGGTCATCGTGACCCACAGCATGCAGCAGGCGGCACGTGTCAGCAACCGCACTGCATTCTTCTATCTCGGAGAGATGGTGGAGTACGGCAACACCAAGAAAATCTTCACCAATCCGGAGAAAGAAGCTACGCAGAACTATATCACCGGGCGTTTCGGTTAGCCGTAAACTCATCCGTTCCTGCAACTTGCAGGGTAAAGCCCGTAAACAACCAGATAAAAATTCATGTTGAAATGGTAAAATTTGTAGAAAACGAACTTCAGACTATAAAGCAGGAAGTCAATGATATGTGGGAACTGGTACAGAAACAGTTCGAAAACGCGCGCACGGCGGTGCTCTCGGGGGACAGGAACCTTGCCGCTGTGGTGATCGGCAGGGAGAAGAGGGTCAATTCCTTTGAACTGCGCATAGACAGTGACATAGAGGATTTCATCGCCCTGTATAATCCGGTGGCGATAGACCTGCGCTTCTCTCTTGCGATGCTCAACATAGCCAACAATCTTGAGCGTCTCGGTGACTATGCAGAGGGCATTGCACGTTTCGTGGTGCGCAATGAAGTGGACGCGCAGGCTAAAGAATTGATTGACCAGATGGAACTTCCGAAGATGTATGACATGGTGCTGGATATGTTATCGACAGTTTTCAAGGCATTGAAGAACCATGATATTGAAACCGCCAAGTCGGTCTTCGGCAGAGACGATGCAATCGATGATCTCAACAGGGAATCCCTTGACCGCCTTACTGACTATGCGACGGCTCATCCGCAGAGTGTTCGCCTGTGTCTTGAGGTGTCGGCCTTGTTCCGCAAACTTGAGAGGGCCGGGGATCATATCAACAACCTTGCGGAGCAGACAGTCTACTATATAGACGCGGAGGTGCTCAAGCATACCAACAACAAAGAGCTCTGACAAGGGCAGCATAAAAAAGAAAAGGAGCGGTTGACCATCCGGTCAACCGCTCCTTTTCTTGTGGAGATAAAGAGATTCGAACTCTTGACCCCCTGCTTGCAAAGCAGGTGCTCTACCAACTGAGCTATACCCCCATTACGTAGGCCCGCGCGGAGTTGAACCGCGGACCTCCACATTATCAGTGTGGCGCTCTAACCAACTGAGCTACGAGCCTATATTAATAATGAAAGACAAGCACGCTCGAATGCGCCTTGGACATGCGAACCGCGAGCGTCATAAGGAAGTCGGAGCAGCGCTCCAAAAAGGAGGTGTTCCAGCCACACCTTCCGGT
>ERZ808242.299-NODE-299-length-37414-cov-20.805027_pt1 | contig 37414 bp, 33 predicted proteins | sample MGYA00521244_ERZ808242 | MGnify/ENA primary metagenome ERZ808242 (study PRJEB31516, sample SAMN03275573) | gut metagenome | biome: mammalia-associated habitat; material: feces | host: Papio cynocephalus | place: Kenya | collected 2012-07-27 ... | reverse complement strand
TGTAACACATGGGAAAAGAAATAGGAGAACGAATTTTAAATATGCTACAAAAAAGAGGTATAAAACAAAAAGATTTGTCAAGACAAATCGGTGTCACAGAGGCTGCCATGTCCAGATATATATCAGGGGCAAGAGATCCAAATCCTGAAGTAATTGCAAACATAGCAACAGCATTGCATACAACCTCAGACTACCTTTTAGGAATAGAAAACAATGACTTTAATTATAACAAAATTCGCCGCATTGTTGCAAGAAATGCTTCTTCTATGACTGAGCAGGAAAAGAAAGATCTAATCAATGCATTATTTGGGGAGGACTGAAGTTGTCAATCGAATTGCCTTATTCAAGATATGAAGAGATTAAAACCAGTGCTGCCAATATGTTTGAAAAGCTCAAGATATCCTGTGTCCCTATCAATGCTTTTGAGATCGCATGCAAACTGGGCGTTAAAATTACTCCGTATTCCGCTTATAAATCAAAGGTACGTCAACTCTTGCTAAAGAAAAGTGAAGATGGCTTTGCCATGCAAGAACAAAATGGACAATGGTACATATTCTACAACGACGAAAAAAACTATGGACGTATAAACAACACTATCATGCACGAAATTGGACATATAGTTCTCGATCACACTGAAGATAGCGAGCTAGCAGAAAAAGAAGTCAATTTCTTTGCCAAATATGCACTTGCACCACCAGTTTTGATTTATAAGTTCGCACTGGAAAGTCCCGAGAGTATCATGCGAATGTTTGAGGTAAGCCATGAAGCTGCCACATATGCATATTCTTATTATCAAAAATGGAAGAAAGTCTATTGTGGCGAATATACAAACTACGAGAAAACTATCGTTAGTCTATTCTATGACAAAACATGTTAAGGAGGTTGCCACTTTAAATGTTAAAAGAAAAAAAATAAAACGTACTAAAATGTTGTTGGCGCAACAGTCTAATACGTCTCATTACAGATATGCTCTTCGCATCTCTTTCCAGAAATTGAGTTTAGCATATCCTTCATTGCGGTACAATTCGAAAAATCAAATAAAAGCGAATTGTTTGTCTCATTATTCCTCCAAGCATGGAGAAAGGTTAAAACATGAAAAAAAACTCAAGCAAAAACATGCGTAATAATCAATTGTTTCTGCGTAATGAATATGTCGGTCAAGGAAGATGGAATATTCCTTTAGTAAAAAAACAAGCACTTGATATGAACACAAAACCATCATTAATCGCATGCTCTGACACACGATCAAACGATTCTTATGTGAATACGAAGAGAGGAGTTCATTTTTTTGTCGATGATTATAGATTCAATGGAATTTATAATAATCCCCAAAGATCTTTAGCAAAGTATTCCCAATATGCATTTCTTCTGACGCCAGATTTTTCTACTTACGCAGACATGTGCCTGTGGCGCCAAATCGAAAGCGTTGCAAAAAACCGCTGGTGTGGGGCTTATTGGCAAAGCAAAGGCCTAATTGTCATCCCCACAATAAGCTGGAGCACACCAAATAGCTATGAATTCTGTTTTGATGGCGTAGAAGAAAACTCAATTGTAGCTATTGCAACGATAGGTTGCAAAAAAAGCCACATCGATTTCATGCGGGGCTACTATGCAATGATTGAAAAAATACAGCCAGAAACCATCATTTGCTTCGGTTCTCCCTTTCCTGAAATGCGTGAGAATATTGTTGTCGTAGATTATCGCTCATCTCGAAAGGTGGTGCGCTAATATGGGTGGACGTGGAACTTTTGCTGCTGGGAACAATGTCCCTTATAGTTACAAAGTGGTTGGCATGATCAATGGGGTTAAGGTATTACAAGGTGTTTCAGGGAAACATGGATTGCCAGAGTCTTCTCATAGTAGCAACGCATATATCAAGCTCAAACCAGATGGAACTTTTCATGAAATGAGGTTTTATAATAACCAGCATTATTTAACAATGGAAATTGCATACCATCCCGAACCATTTCTTACAGGTGAGAGACATACGCCTGTTTTGCACTATCACTTATACGATGTTCGTTTCAGTGCAAATAAAGTAGGGCCTTTTGAGCGCTCTGTTGCAAAACCTCTAACCAATGAAATGAAAGTCAAATATAACAGATTTTTTATAGGAATAGAAAACATATGATTGGTGGCAACGTTAATGAATTCCTGGATAGAATCTATTCGTGCCAGGACACAATTTATATTTACAACGGAATAAAGTATTGGTTTCAAGGCTACATGATTAATCACGACACCATTCACATGGAAATCATACAATATCAACCACCAAACGACAAACTGATATGGAGCCATGATGATATTGACATCGAACATTGTCGAAAAGCTTTCATAAAAGCACAAATCTTCAATGGAAAATCATTCTGGGAAGCTGAGAAAGACATAGAATGGGTAGATGATTAAACTCGACTCGCTGTTTCTTATGATAAGCTAGGACAAACAATTGAGTTGGTCTATAGTAAATCCATGACAAAGGAAAATAAACTTTACAAGACAGGCGAAGTTGCAAAGATGTTCTCGATAAAGAAAGATACTCTCTTCTACTATGATAGAATTGGGCTTTTCTCTCCAAAATACAGGAAAGGCAATACTAGTTACCGCTATTACGACTCAAGCCAGATCAAGATCTTGGATACTATCTTATCGCTTCGCGAGATGGACATTCCAATAGAGCAATTAAGGCAATATCTAGAAGATATAAACAACAACTCATTCTTGGATTTGATGGAGCTCGAGAACAAGAAACTTGATGCAAAGATACAAGATTTGACAATCAAAAGAAAAATTATTGCAGAGCTGTCAAAAAAAATGAGGAAAGCAATGGAGTGCGAATATGACAAACTATATATTATCGAAGAAATGCCCCGCTATTACTTGTCTTTGCCAATAAAAAAGAGAGGGAAATCAATTGAAGAGGATTGGAACAAAGCCTATGAGGAGTTCTGGAACAGTGTAGACTCAAATGAGATAATCACAAACGGCTCGATTCTCCCAAAAGAGAACTTCCTTGCTGGAAAGTACTCAGAACTGTCATATATAACAGGCTTCACAATAAGAAAAAGCGACAAGTCAACATGCAAAGGTTTATATGCAAACTTCTACATAAAATGTGCCTATTCAGATCTTGTAAATAAATACAAACTCTTCCAAGAGGCCCTTTCCAAAGAAGGATACATGCCTGTCTCAGATGTCCATGAAGAATACATTATCACATCATTAAGCGAGAAAAATGAAGAAAACTTTGTAACTCTTTTAAGTGTCATGGTAGAAAAAGGTTCTACTTTATAACCTCTATTTCTGAATCATCTGGATTTCCAATGCTGATAACATTCACAGAGTTATTGTACTCTTCATCATATGTCAAAAAGGATGCATATCCTGTACATGAAATCTTACCAGAGTTCTTGAAGTTGACCACTTTAAGCTTTGCTTTGTTGCTCTTCGACCCAGAGAGGCCTAAGGCAACCCCCATCTTTTTTGCATATGATACTATAGTGGCTCTGTTTTCGCATGAATCCAAAATTATGGTCTTATCTTGTACGTTTTTCCCAACAAAAATGCCATGGTCTGCTGTTTGCTCTTCAACCATTGATATCTCGACCTCATTTATGCATTTCTCAAGCGTAAGGGTATTCGAGACAACAGCGCCCTCTCCTGGGATATATGCATGGACAACAAAAATAGCACCTTCACTTGGAACCTTTTGTGGCGTATCGCTTCTGGCAATGACATTTCTAAGAACAACATCCTCCTTGCCAGCGAACGCTATCAGAGCAACGCTGTATTCCATATCAAATATCAAATTTTCAATTGTAGAGCCAATGACTTCACCAAAAATTGCAGTACCCAAAGATTGGCTATCCTCATAGTGATTATCAATAGACAAGGAATGCATATTTCCATCGAGAACTGTTTTTGTAAGATAGTAATTCAACGAACCATCAAGCACCAAATCGTTTTGCAGCTTTGCATATATTTGTTTATCATCTGGATTATAATTTTTCTTTGTACCGAAAAGCGCTTTGAATTGTTTTGGGCTTTTTATCCTATACGGATCCGACTCTGTCCCAGATCCACCTATGACTTCTGTGATTTTCCCTTTGCTTGAAGAAATATCGCCAAGCTCTTCTATGCATCCAACAATATAAGCTTCTACATTCTCATCAACAATAGTTGAATTGATCTTTGACTTTTCATCCAAAAGCTCAACGTAAGCATTTTTTGTTACCAAAAGGATTCCTTCGATTGAAGATGACTCAAGCTCTAGACGAGGCATTTCACCTCCACTTGATATATCTTTAGCCATCTCCACGTTCTTGATTCTGGTATTGACCAACTCAATGGACTTGCTTCCACCACCATTTACTAAGAGCTTTCCATCGATGTTCAAGTCCTCGAATCTCACATTGCCATCAGCTACAGACTCATCAACCACTATACCCTTACCTGATGCGAATGAAATATTTGCACATGAACCATTTACATATATCCGAGATGACTTGGATATGCGCAAGTCATCATCAAAAGAATAACTTCCAGATTTGAGTACAATGCTATCCTTCCCTTCCTCCAATGCATTCTTAAAAGCTTCGGGAGATTCTATCTGCCCAACAATATATGGGTCAATATTGCATGAAACAAAAAACAAAAGGATCAGAGAAACCATCAATAATGGAAAGCAGCAAAGGTAACTTTTCTTCATAAAATTCACTATTCATCAAACTATATTTTAAGCTATAGGCAAAAGCCAACCCTTGCATCATCCTTCTTCCACTCTAATCGGATGCAAGCCAAAAATCAATCTCATATATTATCATAGACATTTTTATTGAGCATATTGTTGCTTTTTGCAACAACAGTACTAATAGCAATATCGCCAAAGCAATTGACCATCGTTCTTAGCATTTCAAGAATAGGATCTATCCCCATGACTAAGCCAACAGCTTCTATTGGAACATTGAGCTGTGCAAGGAGCAATGACAAACTCACAAGTCCAGGTGTGCCAACAGATAGAAAGATTATCGATGTTGCAATCATCAATAGATCAGTGGAAGCAATATCGACTCCATAGAGTTTTGCCAAAGCAAGAGAAGCAATACCCAGATAAACACATTTTCCTCCCATATTCAAAGTAGAACCTAATGGAAGAGACAATGAATACACTTTAGGCGAGATTCCAAGCTTTTTCTCACATATGCCCATATTCAATGGAAGAGAAGCGTTACTAGACGCAGAACTAGCCACTTGGAGCATAACAGAACTGTATTTCTTGACAAAAGGAATAGGATTCAATCTTGTAAAAAAAATCAAAAGCAAAACATACGCAAGCATCAATAAAACAAGGCCTGCAACAAACAAGAGACAAATCTTTATAACAGGCAAAAGTGTTTCTGATCCTGTAGATAGCACCAAGGACAACATGGAACAAAAAACAGCAATAGGCAAACATTTGATCAAAATTGACGTGAGTTTCAAAAAGAAATCCCGCGAAATAGTAAAGAAATCCCAAATTGATTTTGATCTTGATCCGACCATGCTTGTTGCAATCCCACAAACAGAAGCAAGGAAAATAAGCTGAAGAGTGTTGCACTCCAAAAACGGAGAGAAGAAGTTGTCTGGCACTATCCCAACAATCATTTCCTTGATAGATATACCCATCATATTTTGTTGCGTGTTTGTTATTGCTGAAATGAAAATCTTGCTTCCTGGTTCGGCAAAATACCCTATTGCAACTCCAATTGCTGTTGCAATCATTGATGCAATCATGTATAGCGCCAAAAACTTGCCTCCAATCTTTCCTACATCATAGAGATTACAAAACTCGCCAAAAGCTGAAACAATAGAGAAAAATACAACAGGAGCAACGACTATCTTCAAGCTATTCATGAACATTGTTTTTATAGATGAGAAGATATTGTCATCAAGAAATCGGTTGATAGCCTCAGGAGAAAAAGCACTCATTGCCATTCCAATAACAATTGCGAGGACCATCGAGACAAGAGTTATATAAAGTTGCTTCCTTCCGGATTTTACCAAAGTCATCCTAACAGAGTTCACACTATCTTGGTTATGATATCTCAAGTCTGTTGCAAAGGATTTCAAGATCATCGACCTTATTGCATCCTCAACATTGTTATCGAGCCCATTCATGTCAAGGTTTGCCCCGACTTCGATGCTCTTTGAAAATTCGTATTCCAGCCCAGGTGCAGATATCTCAACAGCTATCTCCCCTAACCAACTTCGAACCCGAACTCTAAAATGCTTTGCACTCTTATTTGCATGTGAAACAAGGCTTGCCATCACCTCCTCACACAAAAGTCTTGACCTAGTTCTTTCTTTTTTGTCTAATCCATATCTCTCAAGAGCACTTTCAATCGCATCAAGTGCCTTTTCCATGCCATATGCATCACATGTCTCTTGAATAAGCATTGTTACCACCTTTAATTTGATTGCAAAAAACAGAATGAATCCTTGATAAAGATTCTTAGTTTTTCTTCCAAAAGCGTTGTTTCAACTGGTTCTTTTAATAGTTCCAATGTCGATATAGGATATTTTTTGAAATCATTTTGACCAGACAGGAAAGTAATACCCAAACTCATGTAATTCTGTTTTTTCTTGATGATAAGAGCCTCTCTTTCAAAGAGTTTCAAATCCAAAAGAGTACGTACAACTCCATTGATCATTTGTTTTAAATATGTTGGCTGGTAGTATCCTCCAAATACGGTAAAATCCCTCAACAAATGAATTTCAAGAAAACATAGAAAAAGCCCGGGCAACAAAAGATGCTTATCTAAACACTCCAAAATCGATTCTCGTCTGAAAGGGATAAAAACATCCTCACCCAAGGAATTCCTTCCGCTTAAAAAGGATTCACCATTTTCCTCTGCCAAATGCATCGAAAACAATATGTCTCGACTGTCCAAGCCCCAGAAAAAATGCGTTCCTGATATATCTTCCGTCCAACATCCAGCAACACCCTCTAGATTGTTAATCAACAAAGATCTAAGTTTTTTATTGAATAATATCCGATATGGAAGACTATCCTCATGCATCAAATCACGCTTTAAAAGCCGAGATGCAAGAGTTTCGAGTGGCATATAAAGGTGCATCTCTTGTCTATCTTTGAAATACCTTTTTGAGAGCATAGCATTAACAATCGTAGTTTGATCACTTAATGTCTTGCACTTCATAACTTCATCCGATAAAAGCACATCATCAAAAAAAGCAATAATGGTATCTCCCATTCGATATGAAATGGTATTGTTCTTGACCTCCTTGTATACTCTATCCTTTGCTTTGAAAACCATTTGCTCAGAAACGCTCTCAAGCCTTGCTATGCATTCTCTTTTCTTCTTCCAATGATACAAAGGAATGCGCATCGCACCCTCTATATTGCAATCGTAGAGCAACAAACCACGAGGATAGAGTGTATTGGTAAGATTGAGATTGGATGCCGCTATAAAAGGAATAACACATTGTTGTTCTTTTCCGAGCTGTTGATATAAACCAAATAGGATATTCTCTTGGACAGTCATATATTCAAATGCAAAGTGATGATGATTGGCTGTCGAAAGGCATTTGCTTTTTTTGGTTGCCAATGCTGCCTGCATTGCAATCTCTGGACCGAAAAATGGGACAAAATAGGCTTCAATCTCATCAATCAAATCATCTGATGGCATGATATCATCAAGGCATTGATGCTGAATTCTAGAAAGATAATCATTGATTGTAATATCGCCATAGTTTTCAATCATATCGGATATAGCAGGATATTGTTGACAAAGAAAAGCAATATGTTCACTCATATCATTCATCATCCAATTTGACAAAGAGCACAGTATTATTCATATTCATAATTCGTGTATATGATCGCTGGCTCGTAAGCTTATCAAGAAGATTTATATTGTTAAGACGCAAAATATCCTCATCATCAACAAATGACAATGGATTGAATTGAGCTCCATTGTCCCTGATGCGAACAACTAGATTCCCATTTTCCAAAAAGAGGCATATATCTATCATTGCAATGTTCTTATTTTGCTTGATTATGAATAGAACCACTTCCTCGAAAGCAAGAGAGAGGAAAATACCCTTCTTTTTTGAGATGCCATTCTCGTTGCAAAAACTCTCTATTTCCCTATGAACATTATCAACATCACAGATATTTGCCGAAATAGAGAATGCGTGGCAATCTGGAGAAGCAAAATCCTTCATATCGAAAATCGCTATATTCTTATATCGAAGTTTCTCGACAACAAGCGTAATCAAAAGCGATAACAGCTCAACTGCAAAGCACCATATTCCAACAATTATGAGCTTATCCACATCTAATACATTGGAGCAAAGAGCAAATAGAAGCAAAATCAAAACCCTAAATACAAGATTTTGAAGAGAAAACAACAAAACAGATAGTTTTTGTCTTTGTATAACTGAATAAAGCCGTGACAAAAGATCATTTAGCCAAAAAACAGGAAGACTTAAAAGCATAATACGGAATGCTATTTGAGTATCACTTTGAATCAAAATGCCATAGGAGAGAAGAAATTGCTTCGAAAATAGAAATAGCAATAACTCAATTGCAACTATCATCGAATATGTGTACTTGATCAAGATAGAGAACATCTTTCCAAGACCAAAGAAATCCCTCTCGCCGTAGAGCAAACTTCCTAGAGATGAAATAGTCTGGAGCGCACCGCCTGCAATGATTTTCAAAATAAACTTCAACCTGCCATAAACAGCATAAAGCGCAACAGCCATATTGCCTGAAAAATAAATCAATAAGACATTTACAATGAATCCCGAAACCACACGGCTGATCTTATCGACAGCAAAAGATGATGACGATGCAATCAACTCAGACACAACTTCCTTGGATTGAGAAAAAGAAAAACTGAACCTCAGAGTGCGATCCTTAAAAAACAAATAAGGCATGCAAACAAATATCCCTATTGCATTGCCAATCAAGGATGCCAAAGATGCCCCAGCAACACCCATCTCAAGAAACTTCATAAAGACTATATCGAGAGCAACATTGACAACATTTGCAACAATTACAGATCCCATTGCAAGCTTCGGATGATTATCAAGAATAGCAAAACCAGACAAAACAAGTTCAATCCCAATAAATGGCGATGAAGCAATAGTATAGAATGCATATCTTGCAACTTCACCAGAAATTGCACCATTGTTTGTCAATAAGTCTCCAAATAGATTGCAAAAAGGAAGAAGACACCAACATAACAAGCTCCCAGCAATAGTAAAGATGAATGAAAAAGTAAAAACTTGGTTTGCTTTGCCAAATTGCCTTCTTCCAACCATAATTCCAGCAACAATAGGACCACTTGAAGAAAAAACAAACCCCGGCAGCTCTGCTAAATCGACAAAACTATCACATAGCCCAGCAGCCGCCAGAGCATCAGAGCCCAAGATCCAGCCAATGAGCATGAAATCCACAACCAAAACAAGATATGAAGATGCCGTTACAACAGCACCTACTCCAAAGAATTCCCGTGTTTTGCTTCGTATTATTGCCTCATTTCTATGATACGAATAGTCCATTATTGAAAATCTCCAAGACAATGTTTACCAGTTCTCGGGTATCTGTTTTCATAAAAATAGAGCATAGAATCCGAGATATACCCAGACTCTATGTCACATATTGCACGTTCTAGCAATTCAAAACCCTTCACCAAGTTTTCTTGTGAAATTGAAAATGGAGGCTGGAGCCTAATAACATTTTCGGAAACAGAGATCAACAGAAGTCCAGTCTCATAACAACGAAAAGCAATTTTAAATGCCGAGAAGCGATCTTTGTTGTTGTTTTGGTCAAAGACATGGATGCCATAAGAAAAACCCATGCCAGAAAGAGATAGCTTTAGATTGCATCTTTTCTTGCTAATCAGCTCTTTTGACAATGAAAAGAAGAGTTTCGACTTGTCTTGGAGCATTATTCTGAAACTTCTTTGGCTCATATAATCAAATTGTGCAATGCCTGCTGCACATGCAAGTTGATAGCCACCAATGGTTGAAGCACTCACTGTTGAACTAAGGCTTTGCATAATTTCCTTTCTTGCTATAAACGCACCTAAAGGAAATCCTGCACCAAGGCTTTTGCCCATGATAATTCCATCAGGTACCACCCCATAGTGCTCGATACTAAACCAATATCCACTTCTAAAGAAGCCTTGTTGCACTTCATCGCAAATAAAGAGAATTCCGTGCTTCTTGCATAAGCAATACAATTGCAAGATGAAGTTTCTTCTAGCACAATGCAACCCTCCATCACCTTGAACAGCTTCTATGAATATCGCGGCAACATCATCCAACGATATGCCATTAGCAAAAAACTCTTCGATTTCATCAACATAGTTCTCTTTTTCAATACAATCTTCTTCATAGTAGTATTTGAAATGATAGACATCTTGCATCTTTGGAAATTCCTCTCCATCCATGTCGGAGAGATTTGAAGATGCATAAGTATTTCCATGGTAAGAACCTTTGAAACTAATTATATATTTTCTTTTTGTGTAGGCTTTTGCCAAATAGAAAGCCATATCTGAGGCACTTGAGCCAGAAAGTGTGAAAAAAACACTAGCATCGATTGAGCCGGGATATATCGAGATAAGCCGCTCTGCATATTCAACCATTGGCATGTTAAGAGAATAACAAGTGCAATAATGGACACATTTCATCAATTGCTCTTCAATTGCATTCCTAACTATTGGGTTAGAACCACCAAGATTCAAAGATGATGCACTGGAAAGAAAATCAATGTATGATTTGCCATCACAGTCGATGACGATATCATCTTTTACTGAATCAACGACGATTGGGAAATATAGCAAGTGCTGTCCTGGAGCTATTACAGATCTATCTCTTTGGAATATATCATCGCTTTTTATTATGCACACTTTTACGCTACCTAGCCAATCGTTGATGCAGCTATGATATCATAAGGATTTTCTGTAATTATCGAGAGTCCGAAATTGGTATATTCGATTACGAAATTGGTTTCAATTGAGGATAACACAAGCTGTACAAATCGAATCCTTGACTATATAATTGACCTCTCCATTGTATTGCTTTGATGAATAAAGGATGCTATCGATACCAGTTGAGCGCATAGCTGGCAAGCCATCCTCAAGCTTAAGATTTGGTTTGCATTGATTGCTTACTGTGATAACAGTTTTTGCACCGAACTCCCTGACGCATATCATAATGGGAGTCTTAGCATTTACTTCAACAGATGCATTGAGTGCATTTTCGAGAAGATTTGCCAAAATTGAAACAAAGTCGACATCACTTATTTTGGATTCAGACTTTATATCAGCCTTTGCTATATATCCAATTGATGCATCTTTTGCTTTTCTCGCATATGAAGACAGGATTCCATTGACCATGATATGCAAAGAATAGAATGGAACACTCTCACTTCGATTCTCTTCGTTCAGACATAAATATCGCAAAATTCCCTCTGTATCATTCTCACGAGCCATGTATGCAATTTGCTCATTATGATGCCGTAAATCATGCTTTAGCCTTCTGCTCTCTTGCTCTGTTTTCCTAGCACTATCCAAATAAGCCATCAAATAATCATTCTTTTGCTTTATAAGCTCATTCCTTGCCTCTTTTCTCATAAAATAGATATTGCTTATACAAAGAATGTTAGCTGCAACAAAAGCACAAACAACCAAAGAGAAAAGCGCTAAGATCACAAAGTCTATCTCATCATCATCCTTTATCTTAGACAGTAGAAGTACAAAAATAAAAAAGAAAAGCATAGAAACACCACATAACGGTCTCCACCTCTTTGCACGAAAACCGCTGACTTCTTTTATCAATGGCCGTACATACTCTCGATAGAGGAACAAAAGCGGTAAGCATATGATCACATGCATTATGCTACATATAAGATAAGTAATCCAAATTGCTTTATCAGGGAACACGATTTTGCAAAAATATGAGGAAATCGTCCATGAAATACAAAAAACACAACCATAAGTGAGCCATAAATAGCATTTTTTCCAAAATCCATCTGCTGACGCATAAATGAATGTTATCCAATAATAGATATATGCAATCGTAAGCGAAACTGGCAATCGAAAGATTTTAGGCAAGAACTTGTAGCAAAAGAAAAGATCGAAAAAGAGGACAACTCCCGCCATTAACCACAAGAAAGCTGTCTTCTTTATAGAAAACCGTCTCTCCTCTAGTAGCAAAGCAGCTGCTATGTGAATCGAGGAAATAGCAATGACTACAATAAGCATAACAATCATTGTTCTCATAATTTCTTTGCCTTGTTTATATAAAACTCGAAGAATCGCTCTTTGATTTGCGACCTTATTCGACGAGGGACTGGAATAGTTTCACCATTATCCATAACCAAACTTGTATTTAAGATGTTGCAAACATGGTCCATATTTATAATATAAGATGCACCACATAGAACCATGCTCTTGTTACACATAAGGCTTTTTTTCAACTCGCTCGCCGCAAGCCATGTCGACAATCGTTTGCCACTAGAAAGTACAAAGTCCCTCCGCTTGTCATATGTCTCGACATAAATGATATCCTTGAAAGCTATGCGATATATTATCCCATCAGAAGAAACAACAATCCATTTTTTCTCAAGCCTTGATGATATGACTCTTGTCAAAGAATCATCAAATCTCTCTTGTGTAAAAGGTTTTTGTATGTAATCTGCAACATGCAAAGAAAAGGCATCAAGCGCATAATCGGCGCTAGTAGTAAGGAATATGATATCGATGCTTTCATTGTATGACTGGATTTTGCTTGCTAATTCAGTTCCCAAAACACCTGGCATGCATATATCCAACAAAGCAATATCCGGAACACCTATTTTCTCAAATGAATCTAGAATATCAACAGATGATGGATACAAATCGAACTTCATATCATGTTCTGGATGGTTTGACATATACGACTTAATATTGTTTGCAATACTTATTCTATCGACATCGCTATCATCGCAAACAGATATCCTTAGCATACTCTTCTCCCATTTCCAGAGAAAATTCAAAGAGAGTCAAAACTCTCAGCAAAACACCAAGTTAAATATACCATAAGATCTTTGTTTTTGTAACTGATATCAAAAAACAATTATTTTATTCATTACTATTGCTAGACAAGGCCAATTTGGTTACAATGGCATAGCTTAGCTTTATTCGGCCTTTAGCTCAGCGGTCAGAGCAGGGGACTCATAATCCCTTGGTCCAGAGTTCAAATCTCTGAGGGCCGATATACTTGAAGACGCATCTTTCCAGATGCGTTTTTTTCGCATCAAAAAAGGCGATAGCACACAACCCATCGCCTCAGCAAAATACAAATCAGCTTTTGTTTATTTATTGATCTTCAAGATGACATATAGAGTCTCGAATAGAGCACTTATTGCACATTCAGAGAGAATATACTTGTCATCACTCAATAGCTTCTCATTGAAAAGAGAAATCACATTATCTGCATTAACAGCAACCCATGATTTAGGATTTGATGTTACGCATTCGATTTTTGAGCCATTCTCACGTGCTTTCTTGCAATATGGGCCTAGCCCATTTATGTCACCACTGGGAGAAACTACAATCAATACATCTGAAAAGAAACTGTCACTGATAGCACTATTCACATCCATTGAAAGCGACTCATAACCAAGACTTTCCAAACGATCAGACAATGCTTTGGAATTAGACGAATCTCCATCAAAAAGAATCGCAATCTTTTTCCTCTCGTCAATATCCTTAGCAATATTGTCGATTGCAAGGAGATTTTCCTCTGTCGAACTCTTCTCTATCGCACGAATGAAGCCATTTTTCATTGTTTCCATCACATCTGCTGATGAAACACCTTCACTCAACTTGGTGATTTTCATTGAGTATTGGCTCTTTCCTGCCTCATAGTAGATTTTGAAATCCTTAAGGCCTTGAAACCCAAGTGCCTTACAAAAACGAACTACAGTTGCTTTGCTTACTCCTGAAGCTTTGGCAATCTCGGCAATATCCATTCCCATCAACCTATCTTCATGCTTAAGAAGATAAGTTGATACTTTTCTTTCAAGTATGCTCAGTTCCCCCAACTGCGCAGGTAGCATTTCCGAGAGCCTTGATTCAACATTATTTCCCATTTGTTTCCTCAATGCAAACCGGACAAAAGACTCCCCCACCAGTTTCGTCTATCCCGTGTTTAGATTCTTTATTTGAGCTTTATACATCAAGCTCAGCATTATCATATGTTCTTTTTGTTTTAATATCAAGAACAAATATCTAATTTTAAGGCAAATGTATCATATTGTTATATGTTTGCCTTATAAATATGCAAAAGCAGAAGCAACTCCATTTATTCCTTGGAACGAAACTTCTCCTATTTGCTTGGCAAACATAGTTGCTCTATCTTGTGCGAAGTTAACCTGTATTATCTGATATCCAAGCTCTTGCCCAATATATTGCACCAAGATTGCTAATGTCCTCTCGTCTTGCCACGAGGCAGATGAAAGTGCCTTACCATACTTGATAAATGGCAATGTTGTCTCGATATTGAATGCCATGCCAAATGGATATGTGTATTCCATTTTTCCAGATAAGATAGATATCATGCCAGTCTTCTTGTCATCGCTGAATGATATCGAAAAGCCATCAGCGCCAATAAGATTATTGCAATCAAATGAATATGAACGGCCACTAATCTCATCCTCAATCTTACTATAGCCAACACGCCCTGCTTTCCTTACACTCAATGAATCAACATAAGAGCAAAGCTCTCTATAGGCAGCCTTGTCTTCATCAATAGAATCATCTGCCGAGTTTGCAATATCCCATATACAGTCAAAGATAAGAGCCTCAGCGCCTTCAATACCTTGAGTATCGGCTGTAGTAACAACAAGCATATCCTTTTCAGGAATAGCAATCGCAAGTTGCGATCCCATACCATACATCATCCACCCATGCGAGTTGATCCATATCTGGTAGCCATAGCCTGAAGATGTATCAAGAAGCGAGAATCTCGATCCGAGTGAGTTGCTTATTCTCTTTGAGGTTGCCATTTCAATGTACTCTTTCGATATATACTCTCCATCATTTTTGTAAACAGAGTATAAAGCATAAAGCAAATCCCGAGAGCGACAAAGAAGCCCACTGCCACCAGCAGAGTGGCCATTTGGTTCTTCCAAAATATAAGCATCCTTGGAAAAAGATGTACCACTTAGAAAATTGGTGCGAAGAAAATCAAGAAGAGGCATATTTGCGACTTTTTCGACAATAGATGCAAGAACTTGTGTCCCACTTGTATCATAGATAAACAACGCACCTGGATCATGGTCCGATGCAACAGAGAAAAAAGATGCGGTCCAATCCTTTTGGAAAGAAGGAATATAACTCCAATTGGAGCTTCCTTCCTTGTAGCTGGTTCTTCTGTGGCATGAAGACATAACCAGAAGATCCTCGATTGTGCAAGCTAAAATGCGCTCATCGGTGCATGATTTTGCATATTCCGGAAAATATGAGGCGACAGAGTCCGAAAGCTTTACTCTTCCGTCTTTCACAAGGACACCGATTGCAATTGAGACAAAGCTCTTTGTCACAGAGTACATGCGATGCAAAGACTCTTCTTGCCATGGCTTCCAGTATGCGTTAAGAACAAGCTTCTTGTGTCGCAAAATCAGAAAACTATGCATTGGCACAAGATATGAGTCAAGTTTCTCGAGTTTCTTTTTTATCAAAGAAGACGAGAGCCCTGCGCTCTCAGGCGTTGCCATTTCAAAATATGAGTCTTCCACTTTACTCTCCATATAAAAGATAGCAAGAAGCCCTTCCTGAAGGAAGGACTCCCTGTTCGAAATCTACTGTCTTACATACCCATTGGCTTTTGCATACTCGATTCCTTGTTCATTCCATTTAGCACCACCGACTTTGTCAAAATCAGAAAGGAACTTATCCCAATCCTCTGGAGTAAGTTTTCTGACTCCTGTCAGGAACTCTGCAAGAGATTGCTCATAGAATCTGTAGACATCTGCATTTGGCGTAGGCATCGAATTTGATCCTACTACTACAGTTCTAGGAGAATCCTCCATAGCCTTGAGCACTGAAGTCGGAGAAATAACCTTTTTGGAGTTCTTTGTTACATAGTCTGGGAATCTGATTGCAAACTCACTTGAATCATTGAAGAACACTAAATTCCTAAGCTGAGTCTGGATCTGACCAATGGTTCCTTGGAATGAGTTATCGCCAAGATCTCCTGCAGATGGGTTTCCATTTGCATCTAGAACATAGTTCTTGCCCTCTGTGCCATATCCAAGAAGATAATATGCTTCATCTGTACCCATCCATTCAAAGAGTCTCGCAATAGCCTCGAGCTTGCCTTGTTGAACAGCTTTTGTGGAAACAGCGTAGATATTGAAGCTCTTGTCCAGTGCACCAACACTAGACTGTCCATCCGGCCCGACAGGAGGAGCAATTACAATCCACTCTCCCTGAGGGAAATTAGTATCAAACGGAAGGTAATTGGACTCTGCTGTCAATGCAGCCCATTGCTCATACATTATTCCAAATTTTCCTTGCTTCCATGCAGCTCTGAAATCATCCTTTTTGTAGCTCATCCAGTTTGGATCGATAACTTTTGCATCGATAACTTTCTTGAACCAAACCATGAAGTCATAAAAGCCATCCTCATATACAGAAAGTCCAAGAGTATCTTTTTCCATTGACCAAAGACCAGCGACACCGAAAGCTCCCATCAAAGGCCATACTCTTGACCCCGGATAGCCCTTTAACACAGAGTTTGTCTCCAAGAAAGCACCATAGCCCCAAGTATCATCGCGACCATTGCCATCTGGGTCATTGTATGTGAATGCATACATAACATCATATAGTTCATCTAGAGTGGTTGGGACATCAAGACCAAGATTGTCAAGCCAGTCTTTTCTTATTACAAGACCTTCATTTCCCTTCGATGATGTAGCGATAGCCATTCCATATGACTTTCCATCGATCTTTGCGTAATTCATGGAATCTGGATCGGAATGGTACTTTGCTGTACGTGTAGGCATCATTGGATACAAGCTATCGATATTTGCAACCAAGCCTTGTTTTACAAGATTTGTAAGCACTGGGCGTGATACCATGAACACATCAGGAAGTGAATTTGCAGCTCCTGCTGCTTGAATCTTTACATCTTGGTCTGTATTGTTCGATGGAAGAGCTGCCAGATGCAAGTTTATATTCAGTTCATCCTTTATAATCTGGAATCCGACCCAATCGTCAGGAATAGGTCCGGCCTCAGTCACTGCCGCCCCATACCATAGCGTAATATCAACAGTTTTATCATCTTCTGTTGTTGCTTCTTTGCTTCCATTTGCAAAAACAAAAGTCAATGAAAGCATTGCTATTAATACAAACAATAATGAACGTTTCATAAGAACCTCCTCATAACACTAAGAAGAATAATAAGGCCATATGATTTGCATTATTCATATCTATTTTTGAAAAATTAATGGTTTTAATTATCAAAATCAAAGTACATTATAAAATAACAGCTCTGCCATCTTCACTGCTTCTATAGATTGCATCGATGAGTTTTATAGATCTTATTGCTTCATCGCCTGTTACATTTGGTTCTGTACCATGAGAAATAGCATATAGAAAATCCTTGTATTGATTGACGAAGTACCTGATGTCTACAACTTTCGGATCCGATGTCACTCCCACCGATGATGATTTTGAGAACTTTTCCATAATTTTTATGTCCTCTGGCAATTTTGTGTCAAACTCCCATCTTGTAATTGCATCATCCTCAAGTACAATCGTACCTTTCGATCCATTCAGCTCCAGTCTTTTTACAGAACCAGGAAAGGCATCTGTAGTTGCCTCAATAACTCCCAATGAACCGTTAGCGAACTTCATTATTGCAACAGAAACATCCTCTACATCTATTTGCTTGTGAGCTAGCGTACCGCTATATGCTGTGACCTCCACAGGATCCCCCACGAGATAGAGAAGCAAATCAATTGCATGGATTGCTTGATTCATAAGCACTCCCCCTCCACTGATGATCTTATCTCCTCGCCAATGCGCTGCATCAAAGTATGATTGCCCTCTAAACCATTTCACTTGAGCATCCACAAGGCAAATACGACCAAGACGCCCAGACTCTAGAGCTTCTTTTATGACAGACACTGCTGGCATGAATCTCGATTGGAATATGCAAGTAATATATACTCCCTCATCTTGTGCAATCTCTATAAGCTCTTTTGCTCTCTCAACATCCTTTTCAAAAGGCTTTTCGACAATTACATGCTTCCCGGCTCTCAATGCAAGCTCAGCTGGTCTCAAATGCTCTCCAGGCGGAGTTGTGACAACAACAATATCAACATCTGGATCTTCTAATAAATACTCTACTTCATCATAGGCTTTCGCACCCACATGCCTAGATGCAAACTCCTCCGCTTTTGCCATTTTCCTGCTACAAACTGCCGCAAGATAGCAATCCGGCAATGACTCTATGACTTTTGCATGCGTCTCAGCAATTCCACCGAGACCAATTATAGCGAATCCGACCTTCGCCATTATAGCTCCTCCCTTGGATCCTCAATCAGATCAAGGCTGTCGATGGCATATTCCATCAACAAATCAATAATCTCTTCTTTATTCTCTGGGATAGTTAAAACACCGAGATCCTCTCTTTTTCCATCTCCATATATTACGATATGGGCAGGAGAAAAAAAGCCTTTTACTCCCTCTTCTTCCTGAAGGCACTTAACTGGCACACCTATCATTGACGACACTGTTCTCAAGTCATTCTTCTCTATTGAAGATGCAAAAATATACTCGCCATCAGCATTCAATGCAACCAATGCATAAGGAATGTCTACAACAGAAATTTGCCCTATAGTCGAAGGGTTTTTCTCAAAAAGGAGTTTGATATCATCCGATGCATAACGCTTTATCACATTGCACTCCGGCATAGGTGCATTAGCAAATCGAGAGCCGTCTATTTCTTCTGAAATATACTTGTTTACAATCATATTCTCTCCAAAAGTTGTTCTATCGTTATTTCTTTAAGGCCATTTTTCCCTGTTGAGTAAAACTCCATTGCAACAGCTTCTCCTATCGTATCGATCATTGAAGAATCGATCTCATCAGCGCCATATACAATCTCGATAATCCTTTTGATGTAAATTTGTGAAAGAGGGCGAGCTGGAACAAAGCTTGTTGCTTGCGCATTTGTAGCCATTATGACTCCAGAACTTTCCATATCCCTAAGATAAGTAATGAGCCTGCCATTTGGTATTGCAAGCCTCCTCATGAGCTCTCTAGAAGTGGTTGCGCCTTTGCCTCTGTTGTACTTGTCGGAGATAATCAAAAGCATATTAATCGCTTCTGAAATTATCTTTATAGGAGCTTGTGGCCTACCTAGAAGCGTATTTTTGTCAGGCCTATATTGATAAATGTATGTAATCTCAGCAATCGTGATAACAATGTACCACAATATGTAGAGGTATAGGAGCATGAAGAAAATCGACGCAAATGAGCCATAGATAACTGAATACGAGACCATCGAGCGAATAATCAATGTAAAGACATAGCTGGAGACCGATATCGCTAAAAGTCCTGTGGTAGCTCCTAAAGATGCAGATGCTATTCGAACCTTTGCATTAGGAACAGCTATCAAAAGAATGAAAAATGCGACCCATATGAGAGCAAAAGACCCCAGTCTCTTTGAAAACACATGGCTTGTTGTTCCACCCAGCTTTTGGATTATCCTTTGGTTGAAAGTGTTCGAAAGCGCGAAAGTCATTGCGATGAGAAAAGTAAAGACTATCAAGAATACAAAAAAAGTCACAAAACGCTTAATAGTCCCCGTCTCTGGCTTTGTCCTGAAGATTTGGTTAATCACCATGTAAATCTTATTCACGAGAAAAAGCCCTGTTACGATAAATGAAACAAGCCCAAATACACCCAATGACATTGCATTGTTCGAATATTTGTCGATTGTCGATATCAAATTGCTCGCATTTTCCTGGCCGAAAAGTTGCACAAAAAGCTCTGTGAGAAGCTCTATGAAGTTTTGCAACACGCCAAAACTCGAAAGAAATACAAACAAGAATGTAATACATGGCACTATTGCAATCAAAGAAGAATAAACCAATCCTGATGCAAGAATAGTTATATTATCATTGCCTATTCCTCTTATTGCGAACTTCAAAACAGTCAGGTAATCAATCCACCAAGATGTGAATCTCTTCCAAAACAATGAAAAAGCTGTTTGCTTTTTACCATCGCCAGAATGAATTTCCTCTTTATTTTGTTCCACCTATTGCTTCCTTATAAAAGTTAGATACATCCTTCATTACATCATAGCGCATAACATCATTTAAAATCTCGTGTCTTCCATCTTTATAGAAGATTAAGCGGACATCATTTATCCCCGCATCTTTATAAAGTTTGACTGCCTTTTCTACACCTTTGCTATAATCTCCTACAGGATCAAGCTGTCCTGAGACAAAGAGTATTGGAAGATCTTTTCGAATCTTTCGAATCAAAGTTGGATCGTTCGCCATAAACGAGCCTTCGATCAAATCAGCATAGAACTTGTTTGAACATATAAATCCACAAAGCGGATCATCTATGTACTTCTCAACTTCTTTTCGATCCGATGAAAGCCAAGCACTCTCACCCTCGTTTTCAAACTTCTTGTTAAAAGCTCCAAATGCAAGATGGTCCAAAAAAGGAGCCTTCTTTTTAGAGCCATATATAGAAGCTCTCACCAAAGCAAGCCTCTTGCCTATTTTTCCTATCAAGCCTTGGTTTCCTCCAGTACCGCATATAACTGCAGCAGAGTATGAGCCAGAGTGCAAAGCTATGTTTGTCCTTGTTACAAAAGAACCCATTGAATGGCCAAATATCAAATGCGGAATATCAGGATATTCTCTGGAGATCAAGCTATCAAGCTCAAAACTGTCATTGCAAATAGCCATCCATCCATCTTTATCAGCGAACCAACCCTCCTCTCCATCTTTCTTTGTCTTTCCATGGCCTCTGTGGTCCTGACAATAGACTGTATACCCGTCATTATTCATAAAAGATGCAAATTCGTTATATCGCAGGCTATGCTCTGCCATTCCATGATTGATATGAAAAGTAGCTTTCGGATTATCAACTTTCCAAACCCGATAAAACAATTCATGCCCATCTTTAAGAACTAATGTTTTCTCTTCCATTTGATTTCCTCCTCTTTTGCATCCACGCTTATTATAGCACGATGTTTAACGAAACAAAGATTCGCTTATAGACGAGAATGTGCTGAAATCACAATCCAGCACCTTCACTTAACATAATATTAAACCCAAAACCAATCAGAAAGTTATCTTCTTGTCTTTCGAGAAAACCATGAAAGCAACAAGCGTTATTACTGTCATCATTGTCAATATCGTTGCCATTGCGGCTGCGATACCATAGTTTCCACGTGACACATACGTGTAGATTTGTATCGTAAGCGTAGTCGTCCGATAGTTATAGAGGATAACTCCCGATGAAAGCTCAGTTATGATTGCAATCCAGCTAAGGAGTGCACCTGAGATTATTCCATTTGACATCATCGGCATCGTAACTTTGAAAAAAGCTTTCATCTTGCTGCAGCCCAACGAAATCGCTGCTTCTTCAATAGACATCGGTATTTGTTGTAGTGTAGCAACCGATGATCTAATTGTATAAGAGCATCGTCTGATAACGAGAGCGACAATCATTATCGTCGCTGTGCCCACAAGCACAATAGGTTTTCGGTTGAATGCGATGACCAATGATATTCCGACAACAGCGCCCGGAATGACATATGGAACCATAGACAACGTATCTATAGTCTTATTGATGGCATTGTTTCTCCTAACGACAAGATATGCGATCATCACAGAAAGAATGATTATTATCAAGAGTGCTGTACCACCGATAAAGAACGTATTGGGAATTGCATTCTGGAGTTTCCCAAACGCATCCTTGTAGCTTTTAAACGAGTATCCATCTACGAAGATCTTGCCAGACGTGTTCTTGAACGATGTATAAATCACATATAGCTGTGGTGCATAAGCAACAAAAACAACAAGATAGCAATAGAGATGGATAAAGAAGCTCTTGATTCCATGCACAGGTTTGCTCTGAATAGGATGCAATGCATTCATAGTGAACTTGAACTTGTTATTTATAGCTCTTTGAATAAGGAAAATGATTGTAGTTATTACAATTCCTATAACAGCGACAGCACATGCAAAATGTATATCACCACCAGTTTCACTCATAAATGAATTGTAAATCTCAACAGGGAAAGTCCTGTAGCCTTCACCTATAAAGAGTGGAGTGCCAAAGTCTGCAAAAGCCCTCATGAAGACCATCAAAGCTGATGCGATAATCGTTGGAATACAAAGAGGGACAACTAACTTGAAAAAACGTCTTATTCCAGTGCACCCCATATTCTCGCTAGCTTCAAGAAGAGTACTATCTACATTCTTCAATGCTCCTGATACATACAAGAAGACCAATGGGTAAAGTTGCAAGCACAAAACAAGCATAATGCCACCGAATCCATATATGTTAGGCATTGTAAAACCAAAAATCTTTTTTATGAGATTTGTAATTAATCCATTTCGTCCAAGAAGCAAGATCCATGAGTAAGCGCCAATGAAAGGAGCCGACATGCTTGAAAGGATTATGATAACTTGCAAAGCCTTTGAACCTCGTACTTTGTACATATTGAAAAAATATGCGAGAGGAACACCCAAAATCAACGACAAAACAGTTGCACACATACTGACTTTGAAAGAGTTGAGTATCGTTCCAGCATAATAAGGCTTAGACAAAAACTTTACGAAATATCCAAAAGTAAATTGCTTATCTTCATTTACTACTGAATTTTTAAGCAAAATCGCCAATGGATAGATCATGAAAAGAATGAAAATGGCCAAGATTGCAAACGAAATCAACGTCCAAACATCTCGTTTGGCCTTAACTCGTCCGTCAGATATTCTAGAACGCATTTCAGACCTCCAAATCGTTTTTGACACCCTCAATTATGTTGGTGCTTCCATCTGACGTAAAAACATTGATTTTCTTAGTCTTTATTCCAAGGTTTATCTTCGTGCCCTTTTCAATGATATCATCAATCTCGGACTCCATTGTTATCTCTACTTTAGTTCCGCTTTCCAAATGAGCAAAGTAATGAGTATTCAAGCCAAGGAAAACACAATCATCAACAACAGCTTCTATCCCATCTTCGCCACTGCCGATTATCACAAACTCCTCTGGTCTGATAGATACCTTTACATCTTTCTCGTTTTCATGCCCTGGGATAACATTGCCGATAGCAATCTTATTTTCCCCTTCTAAAACAAGGTAAGTTTCTCCATCTTTAGAAACAATATCCCCATCTAGTATGTTTGTATGCCCGATAAAGGTAGCGACAAATAGGTTTGCCGGTCGTTGATATAGATCCTTCGGCTTGCCTATATGCTGTATTACTCCTTTGTTCATTACAGCAATTCTGTCAGAGACAGCCATCGCCTCCTCTTGATCATGTGTAACATAAACTGTTGTTATTCCTATTTTATTTTGAATCTCCTTTATCACAGAGCGCATTTCCATTCTGAGCTTTGCATCAAGATTCGATAGAGGCTCATCCATCAACAAAACATCTGGCTTAATCACAAGCGCCCTTGCAAGCGCAACTCTCTGTTGCTGTCCTCCAGAAAGATTCTCTGGCATGCGGTCCTTGTATTCTTCTATTTGCATCAGACTCAGGAACTTATCAACTTCACTTGATATCTCATTCTTGTCTTTCTTTCGATTCTTCAATCCAAAAGCAACATTATTCTTAACAGTCATGTTGGGAAATATGGCATAATTCTGGAATACCATGCCTATGTTTCTTTTTGATGGATCTTTATCATTTATCCTGTCTGAGCCGAAGAAGAAATCACCGCCTTCTATTGAATTGAATCCAGCAATCATCCTTAACAATGTGGTCTTTCCGCACCCAGATGGGCCAAGGAGGGTGAAAAACTCACCATCCTTGATCTCCAGGGAAAGTCCGCTGATTACTGTAATATCGCCATATTTCTTTACAGCATTTTTTATGGAAATGTTTACACTCATAGGCTACTCCCAAAACTAAGCTTTATTTTGTAATCAAATCGATCCAACGATCCAACCACTCTTTCTTATGCTCAGCACAATATTCAATATCCTCATATGCTACATTGATCTCTGAGAAAGCTGGCATATTCGGGCTATTGTTTTCGACTGATGTAAGAACCGGCCTGATAGTTGTTGGCGCATATGCTTTTTGGCCTTCTTCTGAAATCAAGAAGTCAACAAAAGCTTTTGCGTTATCAAGGTTCTTGCATCCTTTTACAATAGCTACACCTGAAGGAAGCCATACAGCACCTTCCTCTGGATATACAACTCTAAGATTCTTTGCTCCAGATTCAAGAAGACTGATGCAAGGATCTTCGTATGAAACACCTACAGCATATTCCCCATCTGCTGTTGCTTTGTATATCTGGCTTGAAGATGAAATGATAGAACCATTGAGTTGATCTACAAACTTCTCAACAAAATCCCAAGCTTTTTCATCATATGGTTCATCTCCCATGACAAGAAGCATGTTTGTCAACTCTGCCCATGCACTTGAAGAAGCTGTAGGATCTCCCATAGCGATCTTTCCTTTCAGCTCTGGAATCAAAAGATCCTTATACCCTTTGAAAGAATCGGGATCCAATCCAAGTTGCCTAAAGACTTCTTCATTGATCAAGAGAGCAGCACTTCCAGATAGTTTTGTATATGTGAAGTAACCATTAAAACTCTGATATGCATCTGGCAAATTCTTATCGTTTGGTGATATGTATTCTTGATATAGGTCCTCATGTCCTGTCCAAAATCCGAGATTTACAGCGCCCCAGTTGATATCTGCTTGAGGATTTGCCTTTTCTGCTTCTAGACGTGCAAGAACATCACCGGTTCCCATCGATTGCAAAATAACCTTGATTCCAGTTGCTTCCTCGAAAGCTGGTATAACAGCATCAATCTCAGAGTCACTGTTAGGCGAATAGACAACAACTTCTCCTTTTCCTTTTGCTCCAGATTCAGATGAACCACTAGCAAAAACCATTGGTATAGCCATAAGCACAACCATCAAAAAGATCAAAAACCTTTTCATTTATTCCTCCTATTTTTGTCGCTTTTCAGCGTCTTGTACTATTTTCATCGCATGGACAAAGCGCTCTGCTATTTCCAATGGACGAGTTATTGCCCCGCCAACAACTACAGCCAAAGCGCCTAAGCGAAGCATCTTTGTTGCATCCTCTGGAGTGTGTATCCTACCTTCCGCAATGACTGGAACATCAAGGTTGTCGACTATTTTCTTGACAAGGTCAAAATTCGGACCATCATATATCCCTTTACTATTGTCTGTATATCCACTCATAGTTGTCCCGACAAAATCCACTCCTGCTTCAAATGCTTTTTTCGCATCTTCATATGACGAGCAATCAGCCATAAGAAGCTGACTTGGATATTTTTCTTTTATTGCCTTTATGAAATCACTAGATGAAAGATCATTTGGTTTTGTAAGAGTTGTACTATCGACAGCAATGACATCAGTGTTTATAGCAACAAGTTGGTCGACTTCCTCCATCGATGGAGTTATATAAGCTTCATAGCCTGGGTATTTTTTCTTTATGATTCCAATCACTGGGAGCTTTACACAATTTTTGATTCCATAGATGTCTACTATCCCATTGCATCGAATCGCAACAGCGCCAGCTCTCTCTGCTGCCATGGCCATAAGCGGCATTATTCCACCTTCTGGTTTATATAGAGGTTCCCCTGGCAACGCTTGACAAGAGACGACTAATCCACCTTTGACAAGAGAGAGGAATGTTTCTTTATCCATATGTAGTTTTACTCCATTTTATTATTTTTAATGTAGTTTTACTCCAAATATAAATAACATGCTACCACTTGTACCTAAGATGTCAAGAAAAAAAATACACTCATGTTTTTAATACATGCGATAATACAGAAAGAGAAATAGCTCTTTCGAAATAGAGTAAACTTGTCGTTGGAATTATCTTTTGATAACTATTCAGCTTTGGTTAATTATCATAATAAAACCCAAAAAACCAATTACAGTATCAATACTTTTTTGTTATTATCGATGCACCGATTAGCTCTTTAAGCTTGGCTACTTCTGAAGTATGTCTTGATGCATATTCATGCTTAATTGCATCCAAAGCGTATAACTGGCTTACATAACCTGTAATCTTACCACCATCAACCAAATCCTCTTTGGCAGATGTGAGTATTACTATGTTTGAAAGTTTTGCAACAATAGAATTAGGATAACTTGTGATTGCAATCACCTTTGCTCCTCGATCTTTTGCTATTTGGCAAGCAACACAAATATCCTTAGTATTGCCAGAAAGGGAAAAAGCAATGACAAGATCGCCATCTTTCATGCTTGCAGCCTTCATCACCTGAAAGTGATCCTCTGTAACAGCGCTCGCATTAAGACCAAGACGCTGGAAAGAATCTTCACCTACTCTAGCTGATATGCCACTTGCTGCCACACCATAGAAGAATATATAGTTTGCTTGCTCAATAATATCTACAGCTTGTACTATTTTCTCATGATCCAAAAGTGATTCTGTATTCTTGACAACATTTATAAAATCATCAAGTTGAGAGGTATTTGAACTCAAGTCTAAAGAAACAGAGGAATCCTTTGCAATTTGTATTTTGAGATCAATAAGCTTCTTGAAACCAACTCTATTGCAAAATCTTATGACACTGGCCTCCGACACTTTTGCATTTTGCGCAATATCAAGGATAGTCATATTGGTTAAATTCTCTCTCTCATTCAATATCAATTGAGCAACCTTCCTCTCTGAGTTTGTAAGCTCTGGAAGGAATGAATTTATCAAATTGAATATATCCTTTATGCCACTTCTGTCCGTATAGTTCATGATAATAAAATACTATGTGCCAGTATCTGTTGTTGTCAATGTTCATCAAACAAACTATGAATGGAAAAAGACAGCAAGAAGATGATATGTTATATTGATACACGATGTTAAAGGGTCTTTTATGGCAGATGAATGCTACTTGATTGTTTCAGATATCCATGGCTCAGATATTGCAATCGAGCTTATAAAGAAAGCAATAGAGAGATACAAGCCAATAGAAATCTTATCGGCAGGAGACCAATGCCCAAACCCATTTGAGCCATTGTATTCAGAGCTGGTATCTGTGAGAGGCAATTGCGATAGCTTTTATGAATATGAGACTCCCTTTCCACCTCTCTTTAGAAAGATGAGGATATTTGGCAAAGATTGCGTAATCACTCATGGAGACAAATACAGTTACAAAGACTTCGAACTAGAAAGAGGATCTGTATTCATCTCAGGGCACACACATGTGCCAAACTTGGAAGAAAGAGATGGGATCTACTTATTTAATCCAGGCTCTCCTTCTCGTCCGAGATCTTCATCTGGGCCAACAGCAGGACTCTTCTTGCCAGATCGCTTGGAAATTATATCGCTTTTGGATTTTACCCAAATCTCTGCTCTTGCTTTCTCTTCTAGAAAATATTCCTGAAGTCTTGCAAGTTGCACAGTCTCTGTTCCCTTTGCACTCTCTGGATTCATCTCAAAAAAATCAGGGATCTTATGAAAAGAGGGATCAAGAGTAGCGAAAATAGACAGCCCATTCTCCAATAGGTCTTTTCCTTTTAGGCCACAGATAGAAAAGCGACGAGCAAAAAAGCGAAGAAGTGATGGACTGGAAAAGGCACACTTGGGTATTTTGTCCCAATAAAGGCACGTTGCAATCAAAGGCCCTATGCCGTATGAAAACAAAGCTAGGATATAGCATAGTTCATATAGCGCCATTATTGCTGAGCATCTTTCATTAAGCTCTTTCTTTGCAATGATTAAGCTTGCTGGCAAGAATATATCGATACAAAGCGAAGTCATCAATGCCTCAGCAAATGAGCCTCTAAGATCATAAGATATTGCTTGCCCTTCAGCACTTTGCAAAGAATCTGGAAAAGCCTTTAGACCATCGCGGAAAATCGCTCCAACGCCATTGCTCGCTCCTATTGAATGAATAAGCTTGATATACTCTTTGCTTGTACGTCCAGAGAGAGACAAGACTTCCAGATTGGAGCTATCCATTGCTGATACATATCCCAAAATAGCTCCTAAGTGATTTACATCAAGACCCTCAAAATGTGCACTATCGACAAGAGAAGTAACATCACGAGGATCAAATAATCCGATATTCGTCCCTAGTGCCATGCATTCATTCCATGAAGGAAGGGATGTGTTGTCTTTCTTTCTTCTTCCACATGCAAGAAAACATTCCTGGCAAGAATCAGGATAGTTTCCATAAATCTCTGCAAAACTCTCACCATCAAGAAAATATGCCCTCGGATCGAATCTTCTAGAATTGTTCTTCACAGGTATCCAACCAAGCCTGAGAGCATCATCAATAATGCAATTTCCACCATTTTTTCTTGTTCTTCTAGCAAGCTTTGATGTTTCTATCTTTCTAGAGAATCTCAAGCATGATTTATCTTTTGGCCCCTCGTCTTTCGTATAAAAACCCTGCAAGACGATTCCTTTCAGATTCATCATTGAAAATACATACCCAAGACCAGCTCCTCTGACAGCCTTTCCTCTACAAAGAAGAGAAGCAAATTTCACTCCATTGTCGGCAGCACGAGCTGTAGATAGCGTCGTATCAGATAAGTTCTTTGTTGCAATTTCATCAAACGAAGCAGAATCCTTTCCTTTTAGGAATTCACAAGGAAGAATCTCGTTCGTGCCGGAGAACATCGATATATAAGAGAGCCTTGGAGCTCTTCCTTTTATCACTAAAGCTTCATAGCCAAGCTTATAGAGCGAAAACCCAGGCGCTAAATTTGAGTACTGGAATTCCACTTTATTGGTAATAGGACTAGTGAAAACCATTATAAAGAGTGTCGAACTGGCACTTTCGAAGCTCTCTTTTGAGACAGCTACAAGTACAAATGATTCCCTTCCGAACTCATTGTATAAGCTCAACCCAAGCTCAAGTCCCTTTTGCTTTCTATCTTCCAGTGTCGAGAATCTTCCCTCACTCAGCTCTACACACAAAATACTCATATCACTATATTATAGCCGAAAGCATGACATCATAATAGATTGTGCTTTCCAAACGCATAGAGCAAGATTATCATTCTATCCATGGATGAAGACAAAATAACAATAGATGGAAAGGAACATAGGCTTATTGGCGACAAAAGACAGTCGCTGATTGATCTATTGGAAGAAAAAAACAAAAGCTATGAAGATAACCCTACTGTAGCAGCTCTTGTCGATGGAGAGTTGATGCCGCTGGATACTGCCATTTCCAGAGATATGGATGTAAAAAGCATAAAGCTTTTCTCTCCTTTGGGGAAAAGAGTCTATAGGAAAACACTATGCTTTCTTCTTTGCTATGCTTCTGCAAAGCTTTTCCCTGAAAGAACGCTCATAATTGGACACAGCCTTGGAGATGGATTCTATTTCTACTACAGAGAAAGAGAGAAACCCGATATAGAAAAGCTCAAGGACAAGATGAGAAGAGCAATAGATGAAGACCTACCAATAGAAAACAAAATCCTTTCATCGCAAGAGGCTATCAGCTATGTAAGAAAACACAATTTGATTGAAACAGAGAAGCTGCTTCTATCTTGCAATGACAGCTTTTACCGATTTTGCTCTCTTGATGGCATTCTCGAGGTCTACAACGAGCCGATGCTTTCCTCAACCAGTCTATTGGAAGTCTGGGATTTAATCGAATACGAAGATGGAATGCTACTAAGGTACCCACAATCAAGAAATCCATTATCCATAATGCCATTTGCAGACAATCCACTTCTCTTTTCAGTATTCAAAGAAAACAAACGACTTGCAAGAATACTACAAACAGAAAGTCTTGGAGCCTTAAATCAAAAGCAAAGAGAAGGAAAGATAGACGATTTGATCATGCTATCGGAAATTGCTCAAAGAAATCGCATTGCTAGTATAGGAGAAGAGATATCAAAACGCAAAAATGTCAAACTCGTCTTCATTTCAGGCCCATCTTCATCAGGCAAAACCACATTCTCATTGAAACTATGCAATGAACTAAGGATAAATGGAATAGAGCCATTGAAGATATCTCTCGACGATTACTATCTTCCGCTCGAAAAAGTCCCTCTCGATGAAAATGGAGAGAAGGATTTTGAAGTCTTGCAATCACTGGATCTAGAACTATTAAGGAAGCAAATCAATGATTTGATCTCCTCTAAGGATGTGAAGCTTGCGCATTATGACTTCAAGACAAGGCAACACTTTTTCCAAGAGAAAGCAACAAAGCTAAAAGACAACTCGATTCTAGTAATAGAAGGAATACATGGATTGAACCCAAATCTTTTGCCTAATATAGACAGCTCGCTTGTATTCAAGATCTATATCTCAGCATTGACACAGCTCAATCTTGACTCTCGCTCCAGGATATCAACAACAGACAACAGAATCCTAAGAAGGATGGTTAGAGACAACAGGACAAGAAATCTTGATGCCGTTGAAACACTCTCCAGATGGCCGAGTGTGGAAAGAGGAGAGAAGAACAACATCTTCCCGTTCCAAAACAATGCAAATGTGATGATCAATAGTTCGCTCGAGTATGAGCTGGGTATTCTTGCACCATATGCCATCCCTCTCTTGAGATCTGTTAAAAAAGAAGATGGAGAGTGCTATGCAAATGCAAGAAGGCTCCTTTCTTTTCTTGAGCTTGTCTACCCTATACCAGCCCAAAACGTCCCATCCGATTCTTTACTACGCGAATTTATCGGAGGATCGATCTTTTCCTCTACTTGAGGGATGTTTTATCAATCACAGCCCCGCCCTCAAGAAGGATGTCGGGGTTCTTTTGTGCCATCCTCATCAAGCGGAGCGCAGGGCCAGACGGTTCATTAGTGCCCCTCTCCCAAGACTCTACCGTCTTTTCTGAAACACCAAATAGAGATGCAAACATCGAGCACGACAGTTGCAAATACAGTCTAAGCGCTTTTATCTCCTTCTCGCTCATGACTCGAAGTGGCGCAATCTCAATATATTTTGATCTCTTGGTAATTACACCTTTCCTCTTTGGATATAGTGCATCCTTTATAGCATCCTTGTAGTAAGAGTGTGCCATATCAAAATCCTCGCTGTTTTGAGTATTTAAGAAAAAAAGAGTTTAAGCAATAACTTTTCTCTTTTATGCAATAGCCAAATCCACTAGGACAGTTTATGCTCAGCCATTACTTGCGCTATTGAGGGAACCAAGAAGGAGATGAACCTAGGGTTCTGGCCTGAAAGACGCACCTCTATCTTTTCATATGAAGATGGAGGATTCAACACAAGATCCGTCATTGTTTGCTTGTCAAGGACTCTGGAAGCTGGGACATTGAACCTCTTTGCAATCTTGTCTCTAGCTATGTATATGTCCTTGACGAGTCTCCTTTGTTTCTCATTGTATCTTCTCCAAGGACCAATTCTCGTCCATCCCGGCTCAGGCTCCTTTACATCCGTTGCTCGCTTCATGCTCCTTTCGACATTCTTTACGAGGTTCTTTGACATGACTTCTTTCAAAAGGACTTTCTCTAAATCAATCAAATACGCAACATCCAACAAAGCATACTCGAGGCTTTCATTATCCAAAGGCCTTTTCATCCAATTCGCTTGCTGGTTTTTCTTTTTGTTGATTTTTATATCGATGCCAAGATACTCTTTCTCCAGTGAAAGCAAGTTCCCTTGAAAACCCAATGCCTTTGCAAGAACACGAATATCATATATATTCTCAATCTTCAATCCATACTTCTTATAGACAAGAGCTTGGTCGGATTGGCAATCGAACCAAACCTTTCTTGCTTTCAAAGAGAAGAAAAGCGAGAGCCCTTTTTCGGTAACTTTATCATTCACAGCATCGATTATATAAAAAGAACTTTTATCGAAAATTTGTATCAAACATAGATGCTCTCCATAGACATGCAAGTTGAACTCGCATTCAAAATCAACAGCAAGTTCTTCAACATCAGCCCATTTTGATATCTGTTTTTCTATTTTCTCATCGCTATCTAAAAGAGTATATTCCATATTCTCCTCGCACTTAGATGATATAAAAAAAACTCATGTTTTAAAATGTTTGTTCTTTTCAAAAAGCCGCTCAAGCTCTCTCTTGTAGCTTGTTACAAAGCTTTCCGGGGCAATCGGCTCAGCGTCTGCTCCAAATGAAAGAGTTTTTGCAACAAGTTCTGTTGGCACAGATGCTGGAACATCAAGCTCGTATGTATTCTCATCCAGCCAACGCCCTACTTGGTCCTTGTGCCATACTTGGTTTGATACAATATATGCCACAAGGTTATAGAATCTGATTGTGTACATCTCGGCCTTTTCCCCAAGAAAAATACCATAACTTGATGAATCAGAATCGGAAAGAAGTCTGAAATCGTTGAATTCTATAGCCTGATCAAGTATCACGATTTCTCTTATCCTTGAAAGGGAAAACGTCCTTATCTCATTGCGTCTTAAATCATAAGCTCTAACATACCAGATTGCTGAGTAGTTCACTAATTCCAAAGGCTCTATTGTACGCTCTGAATCGACTTTGTTTATGTTCTTATAGCTAATATTGACTCTTTTGCTTTCATCTATAGCCCTTAAAAGCTGTGTAAATATTGTGTAATCGGGCATCTCGGAGGCTTGTGATATGAATTTAACTTTTCCCGATTCACTCTCTCTTACTCTTTTCTCATCACTACCAACTATCTCTCTTAATGGATCTATTGCAGATGCGGCAACAGCTGATGATATCACAGACATCGCAAAGAGCCTTTCCATGTGTTCTTCCTCTCCACAAAGACGATAAGTTTTCTCTTGTCTATCATAAACAATGTCAACAGAGGAACCAATGTTTTGCATAACAATCCTATCACGAATATACTCGATATCACGTCGCGCTTGTCTCAAGCTGATTCCGAATCTTCTAGAAATCCAAGCGCAATCGATTTTGCCATTTCTTTGGCAAAGCTTTGAAATAATAGCAATCAGTCTCTCTGTTTGACTCATAAAGAAAGCATATCACAATGGCATAAAAAATGCCCCCAGTTTTATCTGAGAGCATTTATTGAAATTATGACTTCGATTAAGCCTTTAAAGCAGCCTCGAGAGTATCAAGCATATCTGCAAGCTCCTTTGGAAGGTGCTTACCAAACTTTGGATAGTGATTCTCTCTGATATCAGCAACTTCCTTGAGCCATCCAGCCTTATCAACAGATAGGAGCTCCTTCATATCTTCCTCTGTAACTCCCTCTGGTCTGTCGATTGCATCAACAGTTGGCATGATTCCAATTGGAGTATCGACTGTCTTGGCATTTCCATCGCAACACTCGAATATCCACTTCAAGACTCTTGAGTTATCGCCATAGCCTGGCCATAGCCACTTGCCATCTGCTGTCTTTCTGAACCAGTTGACATAGAAGATCTTTGGAAGAACATCAGCTGATGGAGCTGCTGCACCAACCTCGATCCAGTGCTTGAAGTAATCACCCATGTTGTAGCCACAGAACGGAAGCATAGCAAATGGATCTCTTCTGATTGTTCCAGCCTTGACATCAAGTGTAGCAGCTGTAACCTCAGAACCAACAATTGAACCAAGGAACACACCATGATTCCAGTTTCTTGCCATATGAACAAGAGGAATTGTAGAAGGTCTTCTTCCGCCGAAGAGGATTGCTGATACAGGAACTCCCTGTGGATCCTCCCACTCTGGTGCAATACATGGGCATTGCTTTGCTGGTGCTGTGAATCTTGAGTTTGGATGAGCTGCTGGCTTCTGCTCTTTGTTGTTCTTGTCTTGGATCCAAGTATGGCCTGTCCAATCTGTAAGTGGGCCCGGTGCATCATACCCAATTCCTTCCCACCAAACATCCTTATCCTCTGTAAGAGCAACGTTAGTGAAGATAGTGTTCTTGCTTGCTGCCATAAGAGCATTGTAGTTGGACTTTGCAGATGTTCCAGGAGCAACGCCAAAGAATCCTGCTTCAGGGTTGATTGCGTAGAGTCTTCCATCCTTTCCAGGCTTCATCCAAGCAATATCATCTCCGATTGTCTGTACTTTCCAACCTGGAATAGTTGGGATAAGCATAGCAAGGTTTGTCTTTCCACAAGCTGATGGGAATGCAGCAGTAATATACTTTGCTTTTCCTTCTGGATTGATAACCTTCAAGATCAGCATATGCTCAGCAAGCCAACCTTCGTCACGAGCAAGCACTGATGCTATTCTAAGTGCAAGACACTTCTTACCCAATAGAGCATTTCCACCGTAGCCTGAGCCGAATGACCAGATTTCTCTTGTTGCTGGGAACTGTGAGATATACTTCTTGTCAATTGGAGCGCAAGGCCATTTGCCATTATCTGACTCGCCTTTCTCAAGTGGCTTACCAACAGAGTGCAAGCATGGTACAAAGTAGCCATCTGCTCCAAGAAGGTCAAGAACCTTCTCGCCTACTCTTGTCATGATCATCATGTTGTTGACAACATAAGCTGAGTCTGTAATCTCAACTCCGATCTTTGCAATTGGTGAACCGAGAGGTCCCATTGAGAATGGAATAACATACATTGTTCTTCCTTTCATACAACCTCTATAAAGCTCTGTCATTGTCTTCTTAAGCTCTACAGGGTCAATCCAGTTGTTAGTTGGACCAGCCTCTTCCTGAGTAGGAGCAGCAATGAAAGTTCTCTTCTCTACACGAGCAACATCTGAAGGGTCTGAATCAAACAGAACACTGTTTGGCTTCTTCTCTGGATTCAGGCGTACACATAGCCCGTTTTTTACCTGCAGATCGATAAGGTCCTCGTATTGTTTTTGGGAACCATCGCAAATCACGATTTCATCTGGTGTAGTAAGCTTTGCAACTTCATTAATCCAATCAACCAGCTTCTTGTGTTTGAGATCATTAATTGTCATTGAATTCTCCTTATATGTATTTGGCTTAGCCAATACTTTTTGCTATCTAAGAGGATAAATACAAAAATGAGTTTCATCAAGATATCAACAATAAATAAGATAAATATATATCGATTCATCATATAGACATATCTACATTAATTTCGATACAAGCTCGTTTCTTTGGAAAATACACATATACAACTATTGTTCACTGTTGTGCTATATTATCATCGATGATTGAATTAGCGCTTCCTGCAGGAACACTTGAGAATGCTATAGTCGCCTTTGAACATGGCGCAGATGCCGTCTACTTCGGGCTTAAGGATTTTTCAGCACGAAAGAATGCTGGGAATTTCTCATTCGAGGACCTTTCCAAGATTAGACGCTATAGCATTGAGAAAAAAAAGAAAACATATATCACAATCAATACACTCGTTGATGATAAATCACTAGAGAAACTCTATGACACACTCGAAAGAATAACAGAATATGGCACAGATGGCATAATTTGCCAAGACCTTGGTGCTATTAGGCTCATAAGGCGTGATTTTTCATCCCTTCCCCTCCATGCGTCGACTCAACTTGCTGTCCATACTATAGATGGTGTGAAAGCTCTAGAAGATCTTGGGTTCGAACGAGTCGTGCTTTCAAGAGAGCTCAATTTAAAAGAAATCGAGAAAATCAGGAATGCATGCCCTGATATCGAGTTGAAGGTATTCATACATGGTGCAATGTGCTATGGCTTTTCAGGCCTTTGCATGGCATCTTTTCTCAAAACAGGCAGGTCTGCGAACGAAGGCTCTTGCGCACAAGTTTGCAGAACATGGTTTGAGGATCTCAAATCAAAAGAAAAGCTCTATCCTTTTTCATTGAAAGATCTTGAGGCTGGAGAACTTGTAAAAGAGCTGGAAAGGATCAAAATAGACTCATTGAAAATCGAAGGAAGACTGAAAGGAAACGAATATGTTGCGGCAACAGCATCATACTATCGTGCAATAATCGACGGCAAAGATCCAAAGCCATTGCATAGCGCTGTCAAGACATCGTTCCAAAGAATATCATCAACTGGCTACTTCAATTACACAGGCCCCGGCCATGAGAATCTAAACACTGGCCTTTACACAGGGCATATCGGAGAAGAAATCGGCAAAGTAGTACAAGCAAAAAAGAAATCAATAGAAGTGAACGAGCTTAAGAGGATAAACCAATACGACGGGCTTATGCTTTTGTCAAAAAACAAAAACGGCCTCATTGACAGCTATAAATTCTCAGCCCATATAACAAGGAAGGAAAGAGAAAAGGCAATTCTTTCTTTGGATGAAAGTACAAATGCAAAGCCAGGAGACATCCTATACAGAATATCGAATAGCACTCTCAATATAAAAAGTCCTTCCTTGGCACTTGCTCATTACAAAACACCGCTAGATATCGACATAAAGATATATGACAACAAGATCGTCGTAAATGGCGAGGCTTACAATATCGCAATGCAAAAAGGGGAAAAAGATGGATATGAAGATGCAATCAAAAGAATCTTCTTGCAAGCAGGAGATGCACCTTTTTTTCCTGCAACGATAAAGATAGAAAACAAGTCATCATATGAATATCCATTCTTGCGTCCAAGCGACCTGAAGAAGATACGACGAGACGCATACGAAAAGATAAAGCCGAATCATATCCCGATCAAAGGATACAAAATAGCTATACCTAAAAGCAAAATGAGCATAACACTTCCACCTCGAGAGAAACTTGAATCAGATGCTTTTCCATTCGGGCCTTATGCTGTAGATGTGGATGGAATATGCTACATAATAATGCCTCCCGTATCATACTCGGAGGAAGAAATGCTCAAAAGCGTCCTAAACGAGGCAAAAAAGCATAAAAAAGTCAGGATAGGAATGAATAACATATCAAATTTGCGTTTTGCAAAAGAACATCCAGAGTACGAGTACTTTGCTGATGTGTACCTCTATATGTCAAACAGGGAGGCTGCAAGCTTGGTTTTCGAAAGCATTCCAAATTTCATAGGCTGTTATCTTTGGCTTGAGAGAAAAGAATACCAAAAACCTTGGCCAATTGAACCTACAATAGTCGACAAATTCTCGCCTCCTCTCTTTATATCGCGCTCATGTTATCGTCATGACTCTCTCAATCTTGATTGCAAAGGATGCTCACGAGAACACAGATTCGAAATAGAGCAAAATGGAAAACAGTACACAGTTGTTGTTCATAATTGCCAAACAGCTGTCAGCGATGTTAAGCATAAGTAAAAAAACAGTAAAAAACTGTACAAAGAACGAACAACCATATCCCTTCTTTTGGGCTGGTTTTCCAATAAAATCATCTACTATATGAAGTTA
>ERZ808242.298-NODE-298-length-37489-cov-8.011433_pt1 | contig 37489 bp, 33 predicted proteins | sample MGYA00521244_ERZ808242 | MGnify/ENA primary metagenome ERZ808242 (study PRJEB31516, sample SAMN03275573) | gut metagenome | biome: mammalia-associated habitat; material: feces | host: Papio cynocephalus | place: Kenya | collected 2012-07-27 ... | reverse complement strand
ACCTCCCTTTGCGAGAGGGAGGGTGGCAGAGCGTCAGCTCGCCCGGTGGGTTCGAACGCCTTACATACGTATTCATTTGGGCATAAGACGAATAGCGCCCATACAAGAACAGCTAGGCTCGGTATTGTAGTCCTGGGCTATAATAAAATTATGTTCAAGGAAATTGGTTCAACCGTAGACAGTGCACTAGTTAGCGTCAATCGCAGAGCAAGGACAGACAAGTGGGAAGATATCCGTAGCTTACTGGTGCAACCTGACACAACGCTACTCATCGTTGACGCCCAGAGAGCCTTCGTCAGCTCTGGCGGAGCAAAATTGCACAAACATGCTATTCGACAGCTAAAGCACAACATTGGTAGCAATCGAATAATTTGACATTGCCTGTTTTGATGTTATAATAATATATGTCTATGGTGGAGCATTCCACCTAGAGGTAACTATTGTCTATTTAGAAAAGGTAGATTATGGCAATTTTAGTAGCCATTAGTAAGACTACGGACCATAGTAGCGAACTATACGCCTATGATATCAGTCCAGTAGAGCCGATCGTTAATGCTGCGCAAAGTGTTTTCGACTCCTTTATGCAGGGCGACGATGACCAGGAGTATGCCAATCCTGCTACACTAAGCCCGATCGACGACGTTAAAAATATCACTGCTACCATTTGCGACGCTACTACAGCCTATCGTAAGAACGGGTATCAACACGCCGAGAAGTTTTTTGGCCACGTTGATGCAGGGCTTTGGGTCAAGAACTGCTTGAATAGCATTCAGTTCGAGACTAGCCTCCAATTTAATCAACTGGCGATCGACACCCTGTCGCAAATTGTCGACCCGCAAATCGACAGCACTTACAGCCTGACGTGTCGCTATTATGTAGTTCAACCGCTCGAAAGGGGCGAAAAGCTTGACTCGGATAAGGTTGTTCGATTGTTGTATATATTTGGCTTCGGTCCAACGCGCGATGATGTGCACCTGGTGATTCGGCAGAATTTAGCTGATCCCAGCGACAGCCGTTTCGCCTATGTCCATACTTCACCTACAAAAAACGCTGACCTCGCCACCGAATCAGGCGACTTCGCCAAGTAGACCCTTTGACCCCTCACTGCGAGGGGTCATTTACTTTAGGCGTATTAGTTGTCTATAGCTCAGTCCAGCTAGTGGCCGTAGCCTTCAGAAGATCTCTCACCCAGACTGACCAAGTGGCCGCCCTAACTGCCACTTCACCGTTCCAAACCCTTAGCGGCTCTGCAAACGGTTGGTTAATTACCTGGCCATTTTGTGCCACAAATAAGTTATCGTTATGGAACAGTGTAATTGTGGCAGAATAAGTGATAGTAAATTTATGCAACGTTTCTGCTACCTGCTTTATTCCCATCGAGAAAGTAATCATGCGAGGGTAGTAGACCGCTCGGGCCAGTTTCTGTAGCTGTCCCAAACTTACCACCAGATTAGTATTCGGCCGGTTTAATACTGTCTCAGCACCGTTAGCAACCGAGTCAACCGCATCGCGCGTCATAGTAATAGTCGTGGTCTTGTCGCCTTGTAGAAAGTTTTCGAATAATGCCGAAGTCTCCGCATTGGCCCCGTTATCACCAATAAATAACATGTTGCCCGACCATTCACCAGCACTCTGTAGATACGGCATTGTACCCTTAGCGAAACCGCCCGACGGATTCGATTCTGTAAATATCAAATCATCAATGCGCTGCGCTACGATGGTCGGTAGCTTGCGTTTCAACGCATCCGGCATAATTACGCGCATCATGCCTGCGCCAGCCTTCAAGCCCATTTCATAGGCATTGGCCACCGCCAGAAAGCCTTTATCGCTACCGCCGACAATAGCTAAACGTCCCGCCTGGTCGCGCCGCTCGGGCTTACTCCATAATAAGTCGTCAAATAGCGGCTCGGATTTAGTTTGCTTCTGCCAATAATCCATATTCATATATTCATTGTAACGCTAATCGGACAGTGATCCGAGCCCATTTGCGATTGATAAATCTGTGCGTCCGACAATTGCGATTTTAGCGCCTGGTCCACCATAAAGTAGTCAATACGCCAACCAACATTACGCTCACGGCTGTGTGCCCAATGTGACCACCAGGTATACTGTTCCGGCACGTCACCGTGGATAGTACGAAAACTATCCAGGAAGCCGTCGGCCGTATAATTATGCCAGCCCGCCCGCTCCTCATCGGTAAAGCCCGCCTTGCCTCGATTAGATTTAGGATTCGCCAAATCAATCTCCTCTGCTGCCACATTCAGGTCACCACAAAAGATCACCAGCTTTGACTGCCTTAGCTGCGACAGATACGCACGAAATGCCGGATCCCACTTGTTCTCGCGCAATTTCAATCTACTCAAATCTGGTTTGGCGTTCGGAGTATAGACTGTTACCAAATAAGCCTCGCCTAAATCTATTGAAATTACACGGCCTTCACTATTGGGGTCACCATAATCATCCGCTAGATCATATTGACCTACCAAATCTGCCGGCAGATTGCGGACTACCCTTGACTCATCAATGGCAAGACTACGCTTAATCAGCAATCCCGTACCACTATAACCTGGGCGTTTAGCGCTATTTAGAACTAAGTGATAACCTGGAATATCTAATGCTACCTGACCAGATTTAACCTTCGGCTTTTCTGCCGGTACGCCTGGCAAACCACCAGACGCAGTATTTATATTTACATTTACCACCTGCGCTGGCTGAATCTTGACCTCTTGTAGACACAAAATATCTGGCTGCACCGCTGCGACAAACTCTACTAATGCACCCTTATTTATCACCGAGCGCAGACCATTGATATTCCAGGACGCCAGCAACATTTATTTAACCAAGGTCGCCTTAACGCGCTCGCTCACTCGGAAGTACATGACTAGTAAACCAGTGGCAATCGCAGAAACAACTAGGCCACCAACGGTTAAGATAATATCCGAGGCCTTACACGCCGAAGTGTGATATAAATACTCGCCCCAACCATAAGATGGCTTAGTAGTACAATCTACCACCAGAGCCACTAGTGAAGTTAAAGCCGACAGAACATAGCTAGTGATTAGCGTTGCCATCGCCATCTTGCGCGCCAGAAAACGTTTTTGAATCATATAGAACAGTGTTACCAGCGACAGAACGCCGCCTACTAACATGGTAATAGCCGATAGCACTTCATCAGCGCTAGCGCCACTATCAGCCAGCGATGCCAGTTCAGCAAAGAAGCCCCAAACGCCGCCAAAGCCACCTAGGCCGAACATTACTACAAAGAAGCCTAGCCAACCATTCAGACCAGACAGCGCACTATCAAAATCTACCACCCTACTTGGCGCAGTTGGCGTCGGCTGCTGTGCAGGCTGCTGTACCGGTTGTTGAGCTGGCTCTACCTCTGGCGCTGGCTGAGCCTCCGGCTTATGGGTTGCTACACCCACTGCTTCAGGTTGTGCTTCTGGCACCTGCTCTAATTCTTTAGCTTCTTCTAGCTTTGGTGCTGACTTGAGCTCAGCAGCCTTCTTCTCGTCTTTAGTCATATATCCTCCTAAATTGCAGTTCAATCTTATTAATATTTTAGCACAAACTCTATAAGTTACCTGAAATTCTTGCTTAGCTTCTTTAGCTCACGCGCCGAATCACGTTTCTTAATCGCCTCACGTTTGTCGTACTGCTTCTTACCCTTGCCCAGCATGATTACTAGCTTGATATAGCGACCGCCGGTTAGCAACTTAGTTGGCACAATAGTTAGCCCCGATTGTCGTGCCTCGTTAAAGCGATCAATTTCGCGACGGTGTGCCAAAATGCGACGCGCCGTTGTGTCTACGGTGGTAGTCGGCTGACCGCTACCTTTAGGGGCATTGTTATTCAGTGTAAACGATGCGTTAATTAGAAATAATTCCGTCTTACCAGTCCGCGGATTAGCCTTTGGTGTAACGTAGGCACCGCGCAAATTAACTCGATTGGTGCGCGCCGCCTTAACTTCCAAGCCAGTCAGCTCTAGCCCTACCGTCAAACTGTCTGACAAATTATAATCGAAACCCGCTCGACGATTTGAAATCACCGTTGACGTTTGGCCTTTTTTGCCAGTTTTGTGCCCCCTGCGGGTTACTGATTTTACCATAGCTCTATTATATACCACCCTGTGCTATAATCTAAACACATGAAGCGCTTAACCGTTAATCTGGTTTCAGAGAGCGAGTTCACCGTCCAAGGTCACGGTGTTCATACTGCATATATTGAAATGCGCAACGGTCTGGAAGCGCGACCCGATATCGACCTGCTAGTCAACTCTAAGCCCCTCAATTACATTGATATTACCCATATCCACACCGTAGGTCTATTCGCCTTTCGGAGGTTAATATCAAACAAGGGTGGCAAGAAAGTCGTTAGTGCCCACATCGTGCCCGAATCTCTGGTAGGCTCAATCATCGGCGCTCGATGGTGGTCACATATTTTTAAATATTATTTGCGTTGGTTTTACAACCGTGCCGACACCGTGTTAGCTGTCTCGCCCGCCACTAAGGAAAACCTGGTAAAGATGGGCGTTAAACGACCTATTGAAGTACTCGAAAACTCCATTGATATCGCAAAATACAAAACTAGCATCGTTGAGAAGCGTAAAATTCGCAGAGAGCTAGACCTTCCGCAAGACAAGTTTATTGTGGTAGGCAATGGCCAGATTCAACCCCGCAAGCGCTTTGACACTTTTATTAGGATTGCCAAGCAGCTGCCCAACATTCAATTCGTTTGGGTAGGTGGTATCCCCTTTAAGGCTGCTGGTGCCGACTTTGTCAAACTGAACCACCTTATGAAACACCACCCTCAGAACGTTATTATTACCGACGTTATACCGTTAGCTCAATCCCGCCTGTACACTCGGGCTGCCGATGCTATGTTTATGCCTTCTGTCCAAGAAACCTTCGGCCTGTCGATCATCGAGGGAGCGGCCTCGGGGTTACCAGTAGTAGTGCGTGATATTCATGACTATGATGCTACTTTTGGCGATCTAGTTATCCGAGCAAGCGACAAAACATTTAAGCAAGAAATTGAAAAGCTCCAAGCGGACAAGGGCTATTACGCAGAACGGCAAAAGCTCTCCCAACGATTAGCTAAGAAGTACGACACCAAAGCCAACATAGCGAAATTAGTTAAAATCTACCGCAATCTGGTCGAGCTATAGTATAATTAATCATATGCGAATCGGACTATTTACCGATACTTATCGCCCCGCCCAGAATGGCGTGGTCTTAGTAATAGATGTAACTCGGCGAGAGCTAGAGGCTATGGGGCACGAGGTCTGGGTCTTTGCGCCTAGTGCAAATTTATTAAATCAGGTATCAGAAGTTGATGCCGAAGATGGCCACTTAATACATTTTCGCACAATCCGCGGCATGGGGTTCAAAGAGGGTCAACTATCAGTATTCTTTCCACCCCATCTGGTCGAGAAAATCCGTGGTCTAAAGCTAGATATCCTACATTTCTTTACTGCTGGCCAAATGTCAATGTTCTGCTGCTACGCCGCTAGAAAAACTGGCGCCGCCCTAATTGGCCAACACTGTACCGACACTTATGAATATTCTGACAGCTATCGACTGCTAAAAGTGGGCTACGCCGCCTTAGCTACCATGATGCCCAGTGCCGTCCCAATGACCGCCCGCCAACAGCTAGATTTTGCCAAGCGCGTTGCCCTCGGTAAGACCGATGACAATTGGGGTAAGCGTCTCGTCGGCAATATGCTAGCGCTGTGGTACCAAGCCTGCGACGAAGTAGTGGCCGTTAGCGAGAAGTCCGCCAACCAGCTACGTCAAATTGCAAACGAGAATGGTTGCTCAATCAATCTATCTGTCGTTCCAACTGGCGTCAATCCACCACGCAATCCATCCGACGCTGAGGTTAACGAATTCTGCGCCCAATATCATATCGACAAAGATGCTGAAAATCTAATCTATTTTGGCCGACTGGGTCAAGAGAAAAACCTAGCTATGTTGATACCAGTAATTGAGCGAGTCGTTAAGAAGTATCCAAACGCCAACCTAATCTTTGGCGGCGACTGGGAGTATCGTACAACACTAGAGAAGCTGGCAGCCGAAAGTTCCGCCCGCGACCATATTATTTTCATTGGTCGTTATAAACGTGAAGACGTTGGCTTATTAACTGCGGTTAGTAAAATATATTTATTCCCATCGCTGACCGACACTCAGGGACTGGCCGTCACCGAAGCAGCCTATGGTGGTCTACCTGTCGTATTGTGCGACCCTCTGGCCCCCGCCTGTTTTATTGATGGCAAGAATGGCTACGCCGCCCAAAACGACCCTATTGATTTCGCCGACAAGGTAATTGAAATTTTATCCAATAAAAAGTTGTACAAAAAGTTCAGCGCCAAGTCACGTGAACTTGCCGCCGATTTAACCGAGCGCAAACAAACTGAGAAGCTAGTCGAGCTGTATCGCCAAGCGCTGAGGAAGTAGTTAGCTTTAGTCGTCTGTAGTTCCGATACGAAAAATTCAGAGGATACGGCTGGCTGCCTCCCGCCTCTCCTGTGCTACAGGGAGGCGAGTCCTCTGAATTTTTGTATCTCCACCGGCGGGCGACAAACACAAATTTATTCCCTACCCCCGACGAGGAATGTAGATTAAAATCACAGGATTTTAATCGGGTGAGGTGATTAGCTATTAAATATATCCGTTAGCCTTTAACTGCCGATCAATCGTTGGTCGGTCAAAACCTAGGACAATATTGCCCGCGATATCAATAACCGGCACACCACGAAAGTTTCCGCCAATCTTCTGCATTAGCTCGTCATGCGCAGCCGGATCTTCCTCTATATTTTTCTCTATCACTGGCACCTGTTTGGTCGACATATACTGCCGTGCCATTTTGCAGTAGGCGCACCAATTGGTACTATAGATTATCACTGGAGATTTTTCTTCACTCATTTTCCTCCTTGCTCATTTACTTATGCTTATTATAGCATATATTATTTTGTTGTCGGTGGAGACATTTTAATTCAGAGGACTCGCCTCCCTGTAGCACAGGAGAGGCGGGAGGCAGCCAGCCGTATCCTCTGAATTAAATATGTCGGAACTACAGACAACTAAACCAATTTAACTAGAATCCGCTATGGCTAGTTAAATGCCAGCCGCCACAAAAAGCGCAGTGATAGACTTTTAGTTTTAATTGTCTGGTTAAATCACGCAGCTCCACTTCACGAGCCACTAGCTCTGCCTCTTCCTCGGACTCATAGCGATTCTTGCCACACGAGCGCTGCGGCGGTAAGGGTACTGTAAACTTTTGCTTACGACGCGCCACTATGCCTCGCCTCTTAGATATGCCCGAATATTAAAGACTGCCGTAGCACCTTCGCCGCTCGCTGTTACAATTTGCTTAGTCGACCCAGCCCGTACATCACCTGCCGCAAATACACCTGGTAAATTAGTCTGCATATGTTCATCTGTAACCACGCAGCCGGACTTATCTAGCTCGACACCCGAATTCGCTAAATAGCCGGTATTCGGTACCGACCCCGCAAAGATAAATATGCCATCAGCTGTAATATTTTTCCTCTCAGCCTCACCATCAGTTTTATAAATCGCTAGCCCCGTTACATTACGCTTGCCGTCAACCAGAATTTCATCTGGCGTCCAACCTTCCAATAAGGTAATCTTGCCGTCGTCCACCGCCTGCTTTAGTTGTACTTTCAGCACTTCGCTAGCCTTAATATAACTACGCACCACCATAGTCAGATGCTTGGCAAACTTGGTTAAGTATAACGCCTCCTGCACGGCTGAATTTGCTCCGCCAATCACAATGATGTCACGGTCACGATACAGGGCGCCGTCGCAAGTTGCGCAATAATGCACGCCGTGACCTGTCAGCTTATCCTCCAGAGGCAGACCCAAACGTCGATACTGCGCACCAGTAGCAATCAATGCTGACTTTGCTAAATACGTGTCACCTTCGCGGGTCTCAACTTTGATAGATTCGCCCACACGTGACAATTTTGTTACATCATTGAATCTAATCTCTGCGCCAAAGCGCTCCGCTTGATCCTGATAGTCCTGTGCCAGCGTTAACCCCTCCACGCCGTCGCTAAAACCTGGGTAGTTTTCGACTTTATCAATAGTCGCCATCACACCACCGATCACCGCCCGTTCTAGCACCGCCGTTTTAATGCCCTCGCGGCTGGCATAAATGGCCGCTGTCAGTGCCGCCGGTCCACCGCCGACGATTGCCAAATCGTAATCAGTTATCATGGCTACATTATACGCTTAGCACGCTTGGTCTGCCAAATGCCCAGAGCAGTTATGACTGCACCCGCTATCATTACGACGACCTGCCAGATTTGTATAGTATTGTCGACATCAGCGAAACGTGCCACCGACGGATCGGAGGCCTTATAGTACACCTTGACTACATCACCTGGACCGTATTCTTGACTAGTCCGATGCTCTGCAGTATAGCGATGTTGGTCGCCGTTAACTATATAGACAACCGTTGGCTGGTAGTAGACTTTTGACGAGCACTCATTCTTGCTGTTGCACGAATAGTCGTCCTTTGACCCAGCATCAACTACGATAGCGTCATCAACCGACTTCCAGCCAACACCCGATACCGTCAACGCTGCCGCCACTCCGCCCAAAATAAGCGCGACCAACCCTAAGACAACTAGTACCTTACCGATCCGGCTATTCGCACGCAGCTTCCTATTCGACTTATCCTCTACCATATCTCACCCTTTCTGCTTATGCTTTACTCAATATTAGCACACAATGCGGCGGCAAAGTAATAGCCTGCGACGCATTTATGTTATCTAGCTGCACATCCATAAAGTCTGACGAGTATCCCTTCCAGGATGAATTAAATCGCACCTTCCAGTCGCCATATGGCAAATATAACTTATAATTAGACCATTTGATGCCGCTAAAGTTTGCTACCACAATCACTGGCTGGCTATTGTCGTCACCTCGCTGATACATTAGCACGCGACAGTTCTCATCCTGCATCAACACCTTTAAATAACCCGACTGCAGGCCAGCCGTATCACCATATTTATTGACCCTGAGAGCAATTAAATCACGATGCGCCTGTACAATACCACCAAACTTCTGCGTATTCACCCAATCCAGCGAATTCCAATCGTTGAAGTCACCACCCTGCAAAAACTCCGATCCTGCCAGTAGCATCGGTATACCCGGTGCCGTCAAGGCGATCGCCGACGACAGAATGGCAATCCGCCGTGCGCTGACACTATGCGTATCACGCGTCGCCACTGCCACCATACGTGCACCACCATTAGCCGCCGTATCGTGACTGTCAGCAAAGACAATCCGCTGTCGCCAATCGCCATTAAAGTTTTGCGCCAGTACGTTATGCAGATTAGCTAGACCCGGCTGCTCCATGCCTACATGCAGTGCCCCACGGATTACATGCGGCAGACCTAGGTCCCACTGAGTATCAAAACCCGCCCCACCACGGTCAGTAGGTGTAGTAATCATAGCATTACCCGAGCAATCCTCAGCGATCATCAGCACATCCGGTTTGATCTTGTGCGCCAACCGGTTAATGTCCATCATCAGACGCCAAGCGTCCGGAATATCGTTAGCCGGATCGTTATTCTGTCCCGCCGTGTTACGCAGATAAATCGTGCTATCCAAACGAAAACCATCCACATGGTATTCATTTAGCCACATCGACACGTTGTCCAGGATAAAACTCCGCACCTCTGGACGACCATAATCTGGCCGGGCGCCCCATGGCGTATCCCCACGCGCATCATTATAAAAGTAGATACCTCCACGATTATTCTCGCTCCAGCCGTCAAATTGCCAGAGATCAGTCGACGGAAAGAAGTGGTTATAAACTACATCTAGTACTACCGCTAGACCCCGCTGATGCGCCTCTTTGACGAATGTCTTCATGCCGTAGGCCCCGCCATACAGACTCTCGACCGAATAGATGGCACTTGGCGCGTAGCCCCAGCCGAAGCTCTGCGCCATCGAAGTCACAGGCATCAACTCTATAGTTGTAACACCTAAATCCTTCAAGTAGTCCAAACGTTCCACTGCCGAGGCAAACGTTCCTGTCGTCGCAGGATCCGGACGATTGAAAGTACCGATATGCAGCTCATAGATAACCTGCTGTTCGCGCTGCGGCATTTTAACCGTATCATAGCCTTGCCAATCAAAACGACCGTCCGTAACCACTGATTTACCCTCGTCGCTATCAGTCAACACCTTGGCACGTGGATCATTCTTATAATGTATTAGGTGATCATAGCCCTTTATTTGATACTTATAGGCATTACCTGGCTGAACATTCTTAATTCGCACCGACCAAACATTCTGGTCATCCTTAATCATCTGAATAGGTTGCCAATTAGAAAAGTCACCTTGCACCGAAATCTCTTCGGCAAATGGTGACCACACCCGAAATATAGCATAGCTGTCATGCAGCTCCACTCCTAACTTACTCATCTACATCCATTTTAGCACAAGCAAGATTAGCTGTCGCATGAATTCAATGACGAACACTTGACTATTTATACAAATGTTTTAGTATGGATACTGGATTTATTCGTACCTTACCAGACAGGAGGTGATGAAGTTGTCTAATGTAGATGGCAACTCTTATAAAGTATGGCAGCCGATTATCCCCAGTGGTAATCTACGCATATATCTAAAACGCACTGAACCAGAATTTCTAGTTCAGTATTTGCCCAATAAAGGCAAAACCTGTAGTGTAACATTCAGATACCCTGATGGCATTAATCTACCGTTTATCACAAAGATAACCAACGGCAGAGAAACTATCGAAAACCCTATCGATAAACACTGCACTCACGGTTTGCCTTGTTTTAAGCTAGTAATCAACGAACATCTATCCGACGAGGAACTGCCAAAGCGTGGTGAGATTGACATTTACTGGGGAGGCCAACGTGCCGATATGGATATCGTCGATAAGCACGACAAAACACATGGGCACATCAACATGTGGACCGACGGACAGTTGTCCTATCGTCGTAACCCTGCAGTCGACGGCCAGATTCGTGGCGATGTGGTTTATAACTCGCCATTACGACAGCAATTCCTCCTGTCAGCTGACTATAACGCATGCGATAGCATGGACAATCTACCCATTGTTCGCCCATTGCTACAGCAATTCGCTCCAGCTCGCTAATTCTTAGCGCCAGTCGAATACTGGCGCTTTTAATTTGCATTTTTTGAGATATCGCTATATAATACTAAATGTCTTGGGGATTGGCCAAGTGGTAAGGCAACGGGTTCTGGTCCCGTGATCGGGGGTTCGAATCCCTCATCCCCAGCCAGGAAATTATTAAATAGCACTCCTATATGGGGTGTTATTTTATTTTACGCTAAGAACGGCATTAAAACAGGGGCGAGAATTACTCTCGCCCCATAAGGCATTAGTCACCCTTCAAGCCAATGATTCTACTGACAATTTTCAGGAGGCCACCAATTGCAGACTTACGCCTTCACTAGCGACACGGTAAATTGAATACCGTTGGCCTTGGCTGACTCCGTATGAACATTGTCATCAGATAGCTCATCTGTTAGTTCAACTGCCAGGGTTTCTGCCTTAATGTTGTCAGCGTACTGCTCGACCGCTTCATTTAGCTTAGCGTCATCGGAGGCAATAGCCAGGCGGATACGATCGTCTACATTCAGACCAGCATTCTTGCGCGCCTTCTGCACCGCACGAATGACCTCGCGACTCAAGCCCTCGCGCTCAAGTTCAGGCGTCAGCTGTTTATTTAGCTCTAACCAGCCCTCAGCCTCATTCTGATCGTCGACCTTCACGTCAGTTACTACTGGACCAGCCTGGTAATCCGCCAGGTTCTCCACCCAGTTAATACGCTTGACATTTAGCTCATCACGCATAATCTGTTCGTAGTATGGATCGAGGCGCTTGCCACTGTAGCTAGCAAAGGCGAGTGGCTGACGAATTTTTACCTGTTTTTCGCCGGTCGACTCGTCTTTACGCATGCGTAGGGCTAAACCGCCATTGATCAGGTCACGGGTGCGCGCCATATCGGCCAGCACTTTTTCATCCACCGGGTTATCGGTTGGCCAATCCAGTAGATGGACCGACTCACCACCGGTCAGATCCTGATACAGCTCTTCCGCCAGAAACGGCACGAATGGCGCTAGCACCATACTTAGGCGAACTAGCACATAGTGCAGCGTCTGATAGGCTTGCGCCTTGTCACTATCGTCCTCGCTCTTCCAGAAGCGGCGGCGACTGCGGCGTACATACCAATTACTAGCATCATCAACAAACGGAATCACTGCGCTCAAAGCGTCCGGGATGTTGTAGCCGTCCATGAATTTCTCGATGTGTGCGGTTAGCTGATGTACGCGCGACACGATCCAGCGATCGAGTGGGTTAGTGAGGTCGGATAGATTGATGGTTGGAACAGGTCGGTTTAGCCCACCTGGTTCACCTACGGCAACCTGACCTTCCTTGGCAGGGAGGGACACACCCTCTGTCTTGCCCTGCGAAGGGGAGGTGGCAGCTGCGTCGGCAGCTGACGGTAGGGTTACTGGCTTATACTCCCACCCGTCCACGCTGGCGTACATGGTGAAGAAATCATACATATTCCAGATCATGGCGAGCTTACGCGCCACATCAGAGACGTCCTTATCTTGCAAAGCAAAATCCTCACCATTTAGTAGTGGCGACGACAGTAGCAGGAAGCGCAGTGAGTCCGCCGAATACTGATCCATCAAGGTATTCGGGTCAGTAAAGTTACCGAGAGACTTGCTCATCTTGCGCCCGTCGTTACCCGCCACCACGCCAGTGGTAATCACGTTCTTATAAGCGTTAAGGTGTCCAGTCATGCGGTCCTTGCCGAATGCGCCAATACTAGCTAGCGCTGTGTTCACAGTGTGGACATAGTAGAACCAAGCGCGCACCTGACCGATGTACTCCACGATAAAGTCGGCTGGATAGTTCTTCTCAAACTTTTCCTTATTTTCGAATGGATAGTGCAGCTGAGCGAACGGCATCGAGCCGGACTCGAACCAACAATCTAACACCTTATCGATGCGAGTAAAGACCTCGCCATCGTGCATGCCGTATTGCTTACGAGTGGCGGCATCCAACTTATCCGCGTAAATCTTCACCTGGTCAATCCACGGTCGGTGATAGTCCTTCAGACGCTTACCGCTTAGCTTATACAGCTCATCGTACGAACCGATAACAATGATGCCACCCTGATCGCCCTTCCATACTGGCATAGCGCTAGCCCAGAAGCGATCGCGCGATAGGTTCCAGTCCGGTGCCTGCTGAATATTCTTCATGAAGCGCCCGTGCTTTAGGTGTGCCGGGAACCAGTTAATATTCTCGTTCTGTTCTAGCATCAGCGGCTTAGAATTCTGGATATCAAAGAACCAGGATGGAATCGCACGATACATGATGCGCTGCTTACTGCGCGGGTTAAACGGGTATTCGTGCTGGATATAGCGAATTTGATAGACAATACCCTTCTCTTTCAGATCCTTAGCTACAAATTTATTATTAGACCAAACCTCGCGACCTTGATAAATACTGTCGAAGTAATAGCCATTGTCGTCAATAACATGAAAAGCTTTAATGCCGTGGGATTTAGCCAGAGCAAAGTCGTCCTCACCGTAGGCTGGTGCAATATGCACAATACCAGTACCTGATTCGTTAGATACGAAGTCAGCAGCATAAATTTGATGAATCTTAGCGACAGTTTCTGGGTCGGTTGGCCAGGTCGAGCCAGTATCTAGCGGCTGATACTTCAGTCCGACCAGCTTATCGCCCTTAAACTCTTTCTCAACCGTATGGGCAATTGGCTGGTGCTTCTCGTCCTGCAGGGTGTTAGCCAGGCAGTCCTTGGCAATCACGAAGTGCTCATCACCCACTTTGGCTAACACATAGGTCATATCCGGATTGACCGCCAGCATCAGGTTGGCCGGCAAGGTCCACGGCGTGGTCGTCCAGGCCAGAATCCGTGCATCCGCCGGTAGACCGATTTTCGCCGCTTCACCGTCGCGCAGCTTAAACTTCACAAACACCGATGGATCGGTAACGGTCTGATACGCGTCGTTATCCATGGTCACCTCTGCCTTAGAGACTGGGGTAGCGAACTTGGTATCGTACATCAGGACTTTCTCACCCTCGTAAATCTTGCCCGCCTGATATAACTGCTTGAATGCCCACCATACTGACTCCATAAAGTCCTTGTTCATGGTACGATAAGCACCTTTAAAGTCGACCCAGCGCCCGACACGGTCAATCACACCTTCCCAGGTTTCGCTGTTCGCAATCATGCTGTCACGAGCGGTTTCAATATACTTTTCTAGGGTAATAGTCGGCAGAGGATTACCATCCTTATCTAGTGGCGCCTTCTGATCCGGACTAGTAATAATCTGACGGCGGTCAACGATACCCATCTGCTTCTCAACAAAGTTCTCAGCCGGCAGACCATGGCAGTCCCAGCCCCAACGGCGCTCGACGCGCTTACCCTTCATGGTCCAATAACGCGGCACGGCATCCTTGATAATAGAGCTCAGCAGTGTCCCATGGTGTGGTACGCCGGTAATGAACGGAGGGCCGTCATAAAATACGTATGAATTTGCCGGATCGCGTAGTTCGACCGACTTCTGAAACGTGCGATTCTTCTTCCACTTCAGCACCAAGTCTTTTTCGTAAACGTTGGCCCGGCGTCGAGTGCCTGCTTGAAATTTCATCCCTTCTCCTTTGATTAAGTTATCTTGCCCTACCCTGTTACGCGAATATAAAATCCCGCCCCAGGTGTTGGAACCCAGGGCGGGCGTTACCATCCAACTTCAATCGCTTTGCGATGCACTTGATTGTCCGATTTACGCACGGTTACGGTAGGTTCTACTCGCGCTCGCCCTGTATCATTGTAGGTTTGCGTTTTCTTCCCACGGCTCACGACCTGATCCGTCGCTTAGCACATATGTGCACGCCTTTAACTTTAATTATTATAGCACAATGTCTCATTTAGTAGGCATATCGATTTGGATCGCTGTTCCAAGACTTAGACCAAACATACTCTCGCAATCCGATGCGGTCATGTAGCTACCCGCTGTCTTGGTAACTAGTAGAGTATTATCAGCTATATCATATCGCTTGAGTTTAACGCCGGGTCAATAGACTCTTTATTAGGCGTTAGCAGCCATTGCCGCATCACTAATAGCCGGCAACTCGCCCTGCCACATTCGATAAACCGACCCATCCGGCATGGTAGCAACTAGAGTTGGGTAGCGCACAATATCATGCAAGCGGCAGAAGCTTGAACCGTCCGCCGAATCAGGATCTAGAACGGCAATATCGCCGCCAGTCTGAAACTTATAGTCTCTTAAAAAGTTTTCTACCATCAAGCGATGCTCTGAAGCCTCACGATACACCAGGGTTAATTTCATAGCTTCTTCTCTTTCTCTAGATTACGACGTAACTCTTGCAATGTCCTAGCAAACTCATCGGCATTTTTAAACTTTTTATACACACTAGCAAAACGCACGTAAGCTACCTCATTGCGGTGCGCCAGCTCATCCATAACTAAATCGCCAATTTTGCTAGATGGAAATTCTAGGTCGCCATCATCATACAATCGATCTTCCACCCTGGTGACAATCTCATCAACCTCCGTCTCGTTGTCCAGAGTCTTACCCACTGATCGCTGAATAGCGTTGTATAGCTTTTGCCGATCGAACAGGACTTTACGGCCATCAGACTTTACCACCGCCAAGTTTGGATGCTCGATTCGTTCGTAGGTTGTAAAGCGTGCACCGCATTTCAAACACTCTCGACGCCGCCTTACAGCCGAGTTAGCATCACGCGACTCGACCACTCGACTATCTTTACTTTTACACTTTGGACACTGCACATCAACCTCTCATTCTAGGAACTTAGCCCTTACGCAAGTGAGGCTAGCTAGACTATTTACTCTCCTTCTTTTTGTGATGGAAGCGGCGACGCAGGAACGATGGAGTATCGAATAGAGTGTCCCGCTCTTCCTCATTTTCGTCATCACCAGCAGGAGCTAGCAGACTGTTACCAGCAGGTGTGTCCGATTCACCATCCGCTTCAACAGCGTCCTTGGCGTGTGCTGCATCTGCGTTGTCCGAAGTCTCCTCCTCGTCAGATTCATCATCGTCCTTCACCTCTGCATCGGCATTTGGCCAAGTCCAGGCTGTGTCATTGGTCGGCTCTGCGTTAAAATCGGTCGCATTGGCGCTAGCACTATCGGCGTCAGCATCGTTGTCTAGGTCAATCGTGCCAAGATCCATTTTGTCGACAGCCGCCGCAACAGCCTCAGGTGTCTTAGCCTCTTTCTTAGGTGTCTCAGCTGTGGTGGCTATTGGGTTAGGGCGGCGACCTTCCTTGCCTGCAAAGTAATTAGCATCAAATCCAGTTGCCACAACAGTAATTATCAGTTCATCTTCCATCTCTGGCTTCAGGGTTGCACCAAAGATAATGTTGGCATCAGGTGAAACAGCTGCGGTAATGATCTCAGCCGCCTCTTGAACCTCAGCCATCGACATATCGTAGCCACCAGTAACGTTAAACAGCACACCACGCGCACCATCGATACTAACCTCAATAAGCGGCGACTCAATGGCCTGATGCGCAGCCTTTTCGGCCCGGTCATCGCCACTGGCGCGACCAATACCCATCAGAGCTGAACCAGCGTTAGACATAATCGCCTTCACATCAGCAAAGTCAAGGTTAATTAGACCATTCTGGGTAATCAGCTCAGAAATACCCTGTACACCCTGGCGCAAAATATCATCAGCAATCTTGAAAGTCTCAAGTAGCGGTGTACGACGGTCGATGGTCTGTAGCAAACGATCATTTGGAATAGTAATCAGTGTATCAACTACTTTGGAAATGTTAGCAATACCCAAATCTGCGTTCATGCGGCGCTTCTGCCCTTCAAAGGTAAATGGACGCGTTACAACACCAACGGTCAAAATACCCATCTCACGGGCAACTTCGGCTACCACTGGTGCGGCACCGGTACCAGTACCGCCACCAGCACCAAAGGTAATAAATGCCATATCGGCGCCCTCAAGTGCCTTCTTAATGTCGTCCACACTCTCACGGGCGGCAGCTTCACCTACCGACGGATCAGCGCCAGCACCTAGTCCACGCGTAGTATCCTTTCCAATATGGATTTTTATATCGGCCTGCGAGTGATGTAGCGCCTGTGCGTCAGTATTAATAGCAATAAATTGAACGCCCTCGATACCGGCATCCTTCATGCGGTTGACAGCTGCGCCACCAGCACCGCCGACACCGACGACCTTAATGACAGCAGGAGCCTGGACTTCTGCTGGTTTAACCTCTGGCATATACCCTCCTAAAATAGCTTATCTGCATTTCCTATATTATACACACGCGAAGCGGTTATGGTCAAGAACGGAGGATTTGATAATGCTAGTTGTCTTTACTACTTAAGCTTGCCTCTAGCGCCTCAATCTGATTTAGAATCTTGCGAAAGCTATCCCTAGTTATACAATTGTCGTTACCCGCAGTTCTGAGCCCGATGCTTTCTGGCTACGGGCAACCTCGCGACGCCGCTCAACCGAACTCTGAAATTCGTCGTTATACCGACGACATTCATCCATCAGACGATGACCTTCTTCAGAGTATTCCTTGGCAGAAGCACCGTCGTGATTTTCATATGCACGTTTAGAAATGTCTCGTTCATCTGATCACGCAGATTACACCTATGGTCCCAGGCTGTATTCATGTCGTTGCGAGCAGAGTTCATCTGCTCAAATGCGGCTTCCATATCGGCTTTCAACCGCTCTTGCTCAGCATCACGAGCCATGGCAATCAGCGGCCTCTTCTTGGACAGCCACAATCAATTACACGACGCATTACGTATTATTTTCTTCTAAATAAGCCTTTTAATCCGCTAAAGAAACCACTACGCTTCTCGGGCTCTTCCACAGCTTCACGCAAGGTAATATCAGCATCAGCTTCCATTAACCCGACAGCCGTAGTGAACGCTGGATTAGAGATCTTTCCCGAGACATCCTTGTATCCATGTGGCTTATATACACGAGCGTTCATTTGTAGCGCCATCTTGGCATAATCAGCAATTCCGCGCAGATTTGCGCCGCCGCCTGTTAAAATTGCGCCGCCCGGCAAATTTGCAGCTTTCTTAATGCGCCTTAGCTCTTTGTTGATCAGTTCAAACATTTCCTCTAAACGAGCCTCTACGATATCATCAACAACGGCCGACTTAAAGCCAATCTTACGAGTCTCGCCAGTAGCTGTCGTTACCTTGATGGCCAAGACATCCTCATGGCCGCGTCTTAAGCTAGACGAAGCCACAGCATGCTGCAGCTTAATCTGCTCGGCAATATCTAAGTCGGTCTTTAGCCCAATCGCTAAATCAGTAGTAATGTTATTAGATCCCACCGGAAAAACTTTCACATCGATAATATCACCTTCTTCGTATACCACCATTGAGGTAGTAGAGTGACCAATCTCGATTAATACAGCACCATTCTCGCGCTGCTGATCTGTCATGGCAATGCGCGCTGCCGCTAGACCAGCTGGAATATAGGGTTTGTGCGGCAAAACATTCAGCTGACCCATCACTTGTTCGACATTACGTAGCTGTGGCATTAGAGCGGTCGTTACGTAGGCATCAACCTCTAGACGCATCCCCGTCATATCGATCGGATTACGAACACCGTCCTGATTGTCAACCTTATAGGTGCGAGCTTGTGTATCGATTATCACGCGATTGGCCGCCAACTTTACAATCGTAGCCGCCTCTAGCACCCGGTTTATCTCCTCTTGCGTAATAATCTGCTTGGGGTTATTGACCGCTACCATGCCACGCGATGGCATTCCCATGATATTAGTGCCATTAATAGACACAGTGGCGCTATCCACATGTACGCCGCTCATACCTTCGGCATCAGCCAAGGCCTTATCTACTGCATCTACAACCTTGTCAATGTCGACAATAATGCCTTTGCGCATTCCCATACCCTGGCGCACACCGACGCCAATAATGTTTGGGCGCACTGTCATAGCATCAGCAGCACCTTCAACTGGCAGGGCGCCGATCACGACTTTAACCGAGCCCGTACCAATGTCTATACCAACTGCGTATTTGTTTTCCATTTGGCGATATTATATCACGGTTACGATTAACGTGCAAAAATTACAATAGGCCAGCATTAAGCTGGCCTATGGGGGTAACAGTAGTTGATTCATGGTTTGATATCTCGTTGAGTATTGGCGGTAGCAATAGCGTCAACGAAGGGGTCGTACATTTTGTCGTCCAGATAGGCCGACTAGTCAGTCAACTCGCGTAGTTTATCTAAGTCAACTGACGCTAACGAGCCTTGGATATCAGACAGTACTACGGTGACCTCATTTAGCTGTTGTCTTAGCTGATGTCTATCGGCTTCGGCCAAGGCGTTCTCGCGACGATACTCGCTAATTTCAAGTTGTAAATCATCGTTGTCTTGCGACAGCTGATTAATGCGCAACTCGTATTGGCGTTTTTGCTCAATAAAAGCTTGTGCAAGATCCCGCATATCCGCATCGTGCCGCTCGTTCGCCTGCTGTCTTTGCCGATCGTGATAGCTTACTTCGGTTTGTAGGCGTTCGACCTCATCCTGCAGACGAGCATTCTCTTCCGTCAATACCTGAATATTAGGTTCCACCATGATCGCTCCCTAGGTTCGGAGTGACGAAATGTCACTCAATACCTCTATTATACTCTATTATTAGCTACATACCACTCAGGTGAACGCAGTATCGAGCAATAGTCCGTAACGGTAACAATTAGGTGGTCGTAGAGCAGGATGCCTAGCAGATCCGCAGCGTCACGAAGGCGTTTGGTTGCCCTAATATCTGGATCGCTAGGTGTCAGAGTGCCGCTCGGGTGGTTATGCGCCACGATAATGCTGGCTGCCCGGTCAGCCACAGCATCTGTGAAGACTTCGCGCGGATGTACCACACTGAAATTTACTGTGCCGATACTGATGGTACGCCGATTGATCACCCGGTTGGCCCCGTCCAGAGTAATACAGACTAGGTACTCTTGCTTCTTGTTGCGGATATCCGATAGCAGTGCCAAGATATCCTGGTCACTGCTGACAATTGGACAAGCCGATCGTTCGAAACGCCGACGCCACAGCTCGTAGCTCGCCATCAGATTGGTGGCCTTAGCTTGACCTAGACCTTTAATCTTCATTAAATCCTCGTAGGTCAGCTCTGGACCACGTTTTAGTAGTGTTTGCACTTCGCGCGCCAGTATGGTTACATCAGCCGCCGCACTACCGCTACCAATAATTGCCATAATTAGCTCGTAATCGCTGAGACTCGCCGCACCCCTTCGCTGCAGCTTCTCACGTGGGCGCAGGTCCTTTGGTTTATCCGCCATTTTTACCATAAGCTTTATTATACGCTTCAGCAAAGCTTAATTAAAATTAAAGAGCCGACCGGCGAACGGTCAGCTCTTTGATTTGGTGGGCGAGGAGGGACTTGAACCCTCACGGACAAAAGTCCACAAGATTTTGAGTCTAGCGCGTCTACCAATTCCGCCACTCGCCCATCAATTGTAAAGGTTATAATTTGGAGGCACCTGTGGGAGTTGCACCCACCTACGCGGTTTTGCAGACCGCTGCGTAACTGCTCCGCCAAGGCGCCGATATGGGTATTATACTAGAGCCGAGCGCGTAGCGTCAAGCTAAAGCCGCTCTTTCTGATTGCGCCCTAGCTCGGCCTGTTCACCCGCATCACCGGCAGAAAGCGTCTTATTCGACGTATGCTTGGCCGCGCTGACATAGCGATAAATCATAGCAAAAATGAGACAAGACAGTAGCACGATCAATCCAATCGAAATGATGTCGACAAACATCGGCGTTACCTCTCTAGCCTGTTTCGCCTTTGCGCATTTCTCTGATGTATAGTTAGTATCAGCACAGGCATCGTAATAATAGGGAGGATTATTTGCAATCATATCCTTAGGATTTGCCATAGCTATATTTTAACATAATCATCATATAAAATCAGGCTAATAAAAAAGGAGCAAAAGCTCCTAAATAATATAAAAACTATGGTGCGGGTTAAGAGACTCTAACTCTCGACCTCATCCTTGGCAAGGATGCGCTCTAAACAACTGAGCTAAACCCGCATAAACCTTAATTCGTAAAGAACTGTATAGAGTATAGCAAATCCCAAGTAGCTTTGTCAACAAAAACGACCCACCGAAGTGAGCCGTCTTTGTTTGATAATATTAAATATAAGGTGCACTCATGCCGCCGTGGTGGCTTCTCCCAGACTCGAACTGGGGACACAAGGCTCTTCAGGCCTCTGCTCTACCAACTGAGCTAAAAAGCCATCATAGCGCCACGAGTACTGTTATTATATACTAAACCCAACCGATTTTGCAAACGCAAAGGTTGTATAATAGTATCATGAACGATGATGCACGGCGACCACTAGCAGAACGTATGCGCCCCAAGACCTTAGATGAAGTAATTGGCCAGGACAAGGCGATGGTACTACTACGGCAAATTGTTGCTAAGGGCGAGCCAGTGTCACTAATCTTCTGGGGGCCACCAGGAACTGGCAAAACCACCCTGGCCCGCATTATCGCAAGCGAGGTCAAAGCGGACTTTATCGAGATTTCGGCGGTCAGCGCCAAGAAGCAGGATGTAGAAGCGGTAATTGAACGGGCGCGGCAGAACTGGAACTTGAAAATTCGCACCGTGCTGTTCGTAGACGAAATCCACCGCTTCAATAAGGCACAGCAGGACGCTTTTCTACCACATGTAGAGTCGGGTCTAATATCTCTGATTGGCGCTACCACAGAGAACCCGTCATTTGAAGTGATTAGCCCGCTGATTAGTCGCTCACGGGTAATCGTCTTACAACAACTAACCTCAGATAGCCTGAAGCAGATTATAAAGCGTGCTATTACAGCAGAGCACTTAGAAGGTCGTATTACGGACGACGCCATTGATACGATTGCCCTACTGGCCCACGGCGACGCCCGCTCGGCGCTGGGTAATCTAGAGATTGCCGAGGGCCTAATTAGCGGCGACCAGAAAATTACTGCGCAGTTAGTCGAAGAGGCGGCGGGCAAGAAACTGCCACGTTACGACAAGAAAGACGATAGTCATTACGACACCATCAGCGCCTTTATTAAATCTATGCGCGGCAGCGACGAAACTGCGGCGATGTATTATCTAGCACGAATGGTGCAAGCGGGCGAGGACCCCAAGTTCATTGCGCGGCGTATGGTAATTTTCGCTAGCGAAGACATTGGGCTAGCCGGAAATGGTGCCTTGAATCTGGCAGTATCCTGCTTTAATGCAATTGAGCGGGTTGGTATGCCTGAGGGTGGCATCATCCTATCACATGTGGTAGCAGTGCTGTGTCGGGCGCACAAGTCGCGCGAGAGCTACAACGAATGGAAGACAGCGAAGCAGTTAGCTAGCCTATTTCCTGACTCGACAATACCATTACAGATACGCAATGGTGAAACTAAGCTAATGAAGGATCTTGGCTACGGCAAGGGCTATAAATGGGAAGCAGGTTTTCACGGAACAGCCGATTACCTGCCCGATGACGTCAGAAAGTACCTGAATCAGCAAAAGCGAAAATAGCTATTTTACTAGCTTTAACACCAAAGCAGTGCGGGCTGGTAAGTACAACTTCAGCTGCTTGCTCCTGGCGCTGGCAGCATAAGTCATTTTAGTATCAATGCGGTCGTAGCCGCCAAAGCGTTGATCGTCGGTGCTAAGTACTATATGATACTGCCCCGGTGCAGCATCTACTGCTTGGTTGGCGTAGGAATTGTTAGAAAAGTTATAGGCAAATAGATAGCCATTTCGCATGTATGAGACCAGTTTTTTATCTTCGTGAATCTTGACGTAGCTATAATCGGTCGGAACGAGTCGCTGAACCACCTTAATCATGGCTTTATCGAAGTCGTTCAGCCACTGAAACTTCAAATCAGGATTATCAACCAATGACCACTGTCGGCGGGCGTATTTATAAGACCAATTGTTGCCTTCGCGCGGAAAATCGATCCATTCGGGGTGGCCAAACTCATTACCCATAAAATTCAGGTAGCCGCCGGCATTAGTGCTAGCAGTGATCAGACGAATCATCTTATGTAGAGCAATGCCACGAGCAACAATCAAGCTATCGTCACTTTTAAGCATATGGTCATACATTTCTTTATCTAACAGGCGGAAAATAATGGTTTTGTCGCCCACCATGGCTTGGTCATGGCTCTCGGCATAATTAATGGTGTGTTCCTCTGGCCGGTGTGAAGTTAGCTCGTGGAACAGTTTGCCCATCTGCCAGTCCTCGTCGCGCTGGTCTTTTAGCATTTTAATCCATAGGTCAGGCGCGCCCATATTAAAGCGATAATCAAAACCAATGCCACCTTGCTCTAATGGCGCAGCCATGCCAGGCAGGGCCGACATATCCTCGGCAATAGTAACTGCCTGTGGATTTAATAGATGGACTAGTTCGTTTGCGAGTGATAAATAAGTTAGTGCGTCTAAGTCTGTGTTGGGGGTAAAGTAGTCGTCATAGCTCGTAAAGGCTTGTCCGAGACCATGGTTATAGTAAATCATGCTAGTTACACCATCAAAGCGGAATCCGTCAAAGTGATATTCGTCCATCCAAAAGTGTAAGTTGGATAGCAGAAAATGGGCGACTTGCGACTTACCATAGTCAAATAGGCGCGAATCCCATGCGCTATGGAGCTCGGACTTGAAGTACTGGCAACGGTCGCCCGCAAAATTGCTCAGCCCCTCATTCTCGTTCTTGACCGAATGTGAGTGTACAACGTCCATGATGACTCTTAGCCCCAACTGGTGGGCGGTATCGATCAGATGCTTGAGGTCGTCAGGCGTACCAAAGCGACTGCTCTCGGCATAGAAATTTGATACTTGATAGCCAAAACTGCCGTAATAAGGATGTTCTTGGATGGCCATTAGCTGTACGGTATTGTACCCGAGGTCGTGAATCCGCGGTAGAACTTCTGTCTCAAACTGGCGGTAAGTCGATACAGCCTCGCGGTCACCACTCATACCGATGTGGGCTTCATAAATCAGCTGCTCGACTGGACGCTTGGGGGCTTTGCTACGCCAAGCGTATTTAGCTTCGGGCGCCCAGACTACAGCATCAAAAATGTTAGTTTGCGGGTCTTGTACTACGTAAGTGGCATAGGATGGCAGACGCTCGCCATTACCGCCAGCCCAGTAGACATGTAGCTTGTAGTGGTCGAGGTGATGGAGCATATCGGCGGGGATCTTGAGTTCCCAAGCTGACTCATCCTCAGTACGATCCATGGCGAATTCTAACTTGTCTTGCCAGCCAGTAGCATCGCAGATGAAGTAAATAGCCATAGCATTAGGCGCCCACTCGCGAAATATCCAACCGTCGTCAGTCCGGTGTAGGCCGAAATATAAATGCCCTAAGCTAAAACGTCGAATGTCCTGCGCCCCAATAATTTCATCGGTTTTCTTAGTGATGTATTCGCTGCGTGTAATCAATTGTGACCGATATGGCTCTAGCCACGGATCGAGATCAGCGATAGTCGGAATGTGATTAGTCTGTGAATGTGTCTTGCCCTGCCCCTTCATTAGTTCTATTTTAGCATATTAAAAGCCCTCCCGCTTATGCTTTTACGGAAGGGCTATAGTTTGGGAGCTAACGCTAGGCTGCTTTTACTGTTCAACGGAACCGGGAAGACCACGCTTATCTGAATACAGCATTTGCCGCAGGCGCAAATTAGGGTAGTTGCCTATATCGTCGTAGCAAACTTTGTAATCGCTCTCCGTGTCATCCTTAGCGAAGTATTTGTTATTCCTGTAAGCATTGTAGTCACACTGACACGCACGGCAAAATAACGGCGGACGACCGCCAGTCGCACACAAGTCCTTATCATACTTTCGAGCAAATGCACCGAGTATCAAGCGAGCAATGTCATAGGCCCACGGATTGGTGGCGATGTTTGACACTATCTCGTGATCGCTTGGCTCATCATAGCCATTCGGACACCACTTGTCTTGAATACCGGCGATAACGGCGACAAAGATATCACGGATGTTATCATCAGTAAAGCGCCTCTTGGCAATGTCAACCACTGCAGCACGCGAAGAATAAGCACAATCGTGCTCGCTCTCTGCGCTGAGCTGTCCCAAATCGTTGATTGCATCTTCAAGGTCAAAGATAGCCTCGATATGGCGCCCATCAGAACTATAACACACACCCGCAAAACCAATGGTGTTGTCGTAGGCTGGTTCGACCGCCAGGTCGTTTGTAGATTCTAACACCTCACGGGTTGTTGCCTCGCCGCCAATCGTGGCGACGCTAGACTCTATTGTCGAGTCAATCTTAGCTTGAGCCATTTAAACTCCTTCAGTAGTAGGTTCGATTTGAGGCGATTGCCTCAAACAACGAATATATTATAATACAATGCTCTAGGATAGTAAATAGCCTCAGCAGATGAATACTGAGGCTAGATAATTTCATATGGTGCGCGCGAAAGGACTTGAACCTTCACGAGCGTAAGCTCACTAGCACCTGAAGCTAGCGCGTCTACCAATTCCGCCACGCGCGCGTACATTCATTATAGCATACTATCCGCGCGGATTGAACATACCAAAGCGGTTATTGTTGTATTCTTTGCGGAGATAACGGACTAAGTCTTCTTGGTTGGTCAAGGTTTTGACGTCGGTATTTAAGATATTGAACGGGTCAAATATCTTCTCAACCTTTAAAAACACTTCGGCGGTTTCCTTATCGTACTTAGTGTGAGCATATGGTGCTAGTAGACGACCTGCACCATGCCCACCCGTAATAGAGCCTTCGAACTGATTGGCGATTTCGGTTAACTCTTTTAGTAGGCGAAAAACGATTTGTCGATGACCCAGGCTAGCTAGATTCAAAATTGGTTTAATGCAAATAGTGCCAGCGGCTAGGTTACCCCAAATGCCTGCTTGTACATGATTGCGAGATAGCACGCGACGAATCTTATCCACTGCATCGAAGACGTTTTCGGGTGCAACTGCTAAATCAGTCACTAGTGGTAGAGCCGAGCTTCCGTTCTCGATATAGTTATTAACAATTGCCGTTGAATCATATAGTGCGCTCAAAACCGCTTGATCTTCGGGTGTTAGCGCAACCTTGGCATCAGCCACAGCAGCCGAATCGAGAATCTTGCCCGCCTGACGTATGTGGCGGCCCTGATGCTTGTCATCATATTCCATAAAGACAAGCGCGCGCGGCAAGCTCTTAGTCACCATTTTCCACGGCTCAAAGCCACTAAGTTCACGAATTAGCCTCAGGGTATCACCGTCAATAAAGCTGAGACGGCACGGTTCGGTATCAATCAGGCGATTAGTCAGGTCGGATAAGTTCTGCTCGTCAGTAACGGCCGCTACCATCATAGACGATTCCTTCGGCATTGGCGTTAGATTGAGCGATACCTCGGTAATAATGCCAAGTGTGCCTTGCGAGCCTACAAATAACGGCGTTAGGTCAAAACTGCCATCTTTATTTTTCACTCGATCTAGTGCAAAACCGCTATTATCCAGTACGGTGCCTGCACTGATCATATCGATGGTTTCAGGATTATCTTCGATTAGCGAATCAATATTACGATAAATCTCGCCTTCTAAGGTTTCCAGCCCCTTCTTCTCGCTAAGCTCGCGGCGGCTGAGGCGTCCAGTCTGAATTACTTCGCCATTAGACAACACCACCTCTAGACGATCGACCCAGTCGAGTGCGCTGCCATACTCGGCAAACTGCTCACCGGTAGTGTTTGTACCCAAGATTCCACCAATAGTATGTGCTTGATCGTTGCTAGTCTTAATTGGGAACATTAGACCATGGGTACTAACAGCTTCATTGAGGGACGCCAGGGTAATGCCAGGCTGGACTAAAATTAGATTAGAACGCAGGTCGAACTGCATGATATGGTTCATATGCGGCAGAAACGATAAGATAACGCCACTAGTTATAGCACCACCAGTTACATCGTTACCATAACCACGGGCGGTAAGCGGTAAAACTTGGCCTCGCTCAGCCAGACGCCATGCAAAACGCGCCAATTTGCGTACGTCATCTAGTACGCGTGGCATCACAATCAGATGTGGGGCGATCGAAAGAATACTACTATCAGTGGCGAAGTTTAGTCGCGAGTTACCGTCGGTAATTACTTCGCCGACTAAGTGTTGATCTAAGTAGTCCCCAATCTTGCTCATGTTAATATTATAGCACATATCAGGAATCGGTTCTGACTTTGGCTGCAACTAATATAGCGATATGATGGCGATAGGCTTTGCGCTAAAGTTAAAACAGACGGCAGCGTATGCTACCGTCTGGATAAATTGTAAGATAGAGGGCTTTGGTATGTTACTTACCAATTAGAATCTTCTTGGCCTTATCGCTCAGCTTGAAGTTGTATATGTCAGCTATGAAGAGCAGTAGTTCCCCGATATAGTCAGGATTACAGCTACGAAGACCGTCTCGAGTTGACGCTTTTTCTAAAAGACTACCATACTCCTTCTCCTTTTCTGTATACGCTAGATACAGCAAATCCTTGATAAATACACTGGTTTTTAGTTCATAGATCTGCTGAGACTGCGTGTATCTAAGGTTTGCTGGTACCATAGGACTATGTATGCTGCGTATCACTTCATGTAGTAAATCAATGATCTGGAAGTTGCCGCTACCTTCTCGCATCATACTACAGAGTTTGCTCTCGGCACGTTTATATATTGTCTCGGACAGGCCCACGAAATCACTCGGTTTTGGGGGCGCAAATTCGGCGTCATTAAAAATGGTATATCCTGGACCAATGCGGTAAAGAGGCCTGGTTTGACCTGGCCGATCGCAGTCATAGCTAGTGTTGGCTATGTAACAGTTATTCCACTTGCCGAAATAGTTTGGCATAATTCCCTGATCGGAAAGCTTCTTGACAGCATTAATAATATTCGTGCATGCAATCCAAATTACATAGCCCGATCGGACTGAAATTGTCTTCTCTTGATGCGACAACAAGATATGTTGAGCAGTACTGCTCCACTCGTCCTTTCCGTAAGACTCATAACTGCTAATATCATCAATACTCCAGTTATATTTTAGTACCTGCAAGTAATGGCCATTATCATCGCACAGCCACGGCATTGCAAGAACTAGTCCATGATTGTCGAAGTTTATACCTCCGTAGGGGCCAGTGTAGCCACACAGTTTCAGTACCTTAGGCAGCCTTGTGCTAATAGTATTTGCACTCATGATACCCTCTTTCTCTAATGATGAAAGGTACGATAATGGCTTTATTATACAATCAATCAAAGCTTTTGTCTAGAATATCGCGAACTTGATCGGTTGTTGTGCAACCATATAACTGAGCACGTAGCTCGGCAGCGCCATCAAACCCTTTAATGTAGATCTTAAAAAAGTGCTTTAACGGATCAAATTTGCGCGTAGCTTGAGCATTTATAATGCGGTATTTGTCGTACTGGTCCAACTGGTAGCGGAAGAGGTCGATATAATCTGCTAGTGGATGCTCTGCTGCATTGTTAAAGCAGAAAGGATTAGCGAAAACACTACGGCCAATCATAAAACCATCGACTTGTGGGTGTTTGACTTTTAGTTGCAGGCCATGTGTCTTGTCACGGATATCGCCATTGACAGTAATTTTGGTCTGTGGCGCCAGCTGGTTGCGCAGCGCGCAGATGTCATCGATTAACTCATAATGTGCGCCAACTTTGCTCATTTCCTTACGGGTGCGTAAATGGATAGTCAGATTGGCAAGGTCCTGTTGTAATAGAAAGCCCACCCACGGCCGCCATTCATCCAGTCGGCTCTTGCCTAATCTAGTTTTAACGGAAACTGGTAGCCCCGCCTCCTTTGTAGCAGCGATAACCCGTCCAGCTAGTTCGGTATTGCCGATCATACCAGAACCAGCGCCAATTTTGTAAACATCCTTTGCAGGACAGCCCATGTTAATGTCGATGCCGCTAAATCCTTGCTCTCTTAGATCGCGAGCCATAATGCGAAAATGCTCAGGGTTAGTGCCCCATATCTGAGCAACAATAGGCTGCTCGGTATCGTCATGCTTTAGACGGCCTTCGGTGCTAAAGCGACCTTTGTCACTACAGTAGCTGGCGGCATTAGTGAATTCAGTAAAGAAGACGTCTGGCCGGCCAGCACGCGCCACGGTTTTACGAAATACGATATCGGTCACCTCCTCCATAGGCGCCAAAGCAAAGAATGGGTTTGGTAATTCATCCCAAAATGTCATAATAATAGTATAGCAAAAAATGAATACAATTTACGGGTTCTCTCTTAGCCAGTCCTCAAAGGCGACGATATCTTTATATTTGTCGCTTTGCTTGACTTCTGGTAAATCTAAGCGAATTACGTGGTTCCAGACACTGCGGACTAGCTGCTTAAACTCGTCCATGGCAACAGTATCGGAATAGTCTACCTCTGGTCGGTACAGGTGACTATCGTCGTGGTTATCCGGCTCGACGAATTCTAGCGCACCAGAGATGACGCGATAACCGGCGTAATCCTTGGAATTCTCAATCAACAGTTTATAGAACATTAGCTGTTGCTGATAACGACGGGCCTTGGCCTTCTGATAGTCACTACCCCGCTCACTGAAATCGTCCATGCCATGGCCGGTCTTGTAGTCCACCACCTGGATGGTCTTATTCTTCGGGTCGATCGCCATGGCGTCAATTTTACCGGTTAGGCGGATGCCACCGTCTAGCACGGCCTCAACCTTCTGCTCGGCCAGCTGATCGGGCGCAAAATATTGTCCACGTTGCTGCATAAAGATGGTCAAGGCGTGGTCGCCCTTGTCACGATAGAACTTGGCCTCGTCCTCACTGATGACATAGCTGTCCTTATCAAAATCCTGGTGGAAATAATTCAGTACTTCATCAATATCCATCAGGCGGTGGCTGTCACTGCGCATGGCGTTGTGAACCTGCTGCATAGTGTGGTGAATGGCGTTACCAAAGATCAGGGCGCCCGACGTTCCCTGTGGCACACGCAACAGATTATATAGTAGGAAGTGCTCGGGACCGCCGTTCATGACATCAGTAAAGGTGTTGAGGTCGGTGGCGGACAGGCGGTAACTCTTTAGACGCGGCGCCAGTAACTCCCGCTGATCGGGGCTTTTTCTAATCATGCGATTCATCATGGATACCTCTAATTGTTGAATGGTTTCTAAGGTATCAGGTTCAGGTAGTTCAGTGCGGTATGGAAAACTTAGTAGATATTCCAGGGCGTTCAGCTCCTTGCCACCCGCGGTGGCGTGGCTAGTGATAAGCAGTTGCTTCTTGGCTCGCGTCATGGCGACGTACAGCAAGCGTCGACGCTCATCATCGTCGTTACCAGCCGCCATGCCGTACGGCATGTTATGAGGCCAGCCCAGGTTGCCACTGCGACTGCGCGACTTAGCACCCCACTGCTCACTCTCGGCGTCGATGACGATCACAGTGTCAAACTCTAGCCCCTTAGAACCGTGGGCACTCATTAGCTGGACATTATGCTCGTCGCCGTAACTGGCGGAAGAATAGATAGCGATATTTAGTTCCTCTAGGCGCGCGAGGAAGTTTAAGAAGTCGGTCAGCTTCAGTTGACGGTCGAACGTGTAGTCCTGCAGTCGCCGCAGCAGGGTCGTTAGGTCGTTTAAGAAGCTAAGGTATTGCATGGCGTTCTCGCGAAACTTCTTGACACTAAAATAGTAGTCAAAGATGGGCGAGCGGAAGGTCTCTGTATGCGATTCCTCCGACCGCGCTGCCGCACTGCCACCCTCCCTTTGCAAAAGGGAGGTATCTGGGGCCTGTCCCGCCCCGGTGGGGGCGGGCAAGCTGGCGATTGCGCCGCTGGGTGGGGTCGTGCTTTCTGGAGCTTCCACTGTTCCAATTAGCTCTAATAGCACATTATTCAGTGGTGCATTAACGGAGCGCTGAGCTAAATCCTTTAGCCACAGAATTAACGGTCGAGTAGCTGGCTTAGCCTCAAGTTGTTCTAGCCAACGGGTACCTCGCCCGCCAGAACTCAAACTGATCCGATAAAAGTCCTCGCGACTCAGTCCAAACGCCGGGTCAGCAATCACCGGCGGTAGGTTTAGGCTAATCGCATTGTTATCGCCGGTTGCAATTCCGTTGACCAAATTAGCTAGATTAACTAGCAGCTGCACCAGGGGCGATTCCAATACATTGCGCTGACGTTCGTAGCTAACCTTGATGTCATAATGCGCGAGGTACGGTGCCACCTGCTCCAAGCTCTTGTGCTTACGCCCAATAATGGCAATCTGGCCGGGATCTTCACCCTGCTCAATCAGCTCTTTCACCTTGCGGGCAATAAAGTCGAACTCATGTTCCAGCGTGGTGGCGGTAATTAGCTGTTGCTCAGCCTCGCCTGCCCGGTTGGCAACCAGCTGCTTGGGTGTGCCATCCACGTTAGTTAGGCGGCTGGCGATGCCCTGGCTGACGGCCTCACTGGAGCGCAAAATCCCGTCGCAGCTGCGGTAGTTATGCTTCAAATTAATCTGAGCCAATCCACTGTAGCGGGCGGCGAACTGCTGAATATTGGAAATATCCGCGCCCTGGAAGCGGTAAATGGCCTGGTCATCGTCGCCCACCACCATCAGGTTGGGGCTGTCGTCATAATCGGTTAGCTCGGCCAGTAGGCGCATCTGGGCGTCGTTGGTATCCTGAAATTCGTCTACCAGTACATACTGATACTGTTCCTGCAAATTAGCCTTGAGGTCGGGGTTGTTGTGAATAGCGTTAATCACGTTAATAATCATGTCGCCAAAGTCGTACAGGTTGCGTTGGTCCATCTCGGTCAGATACTGCGCATAAATGTCAGCGGCGCAATTTAGCTTCTCACTCTTCTTCTGATCCCTCAGCACGAAGACGCTCTCTCCACCAATGGTTGCCTTCTCTAGCCAGTCCTTCTTCCAAGCGGTGATCGGCTTGGTGACGGCAGTTCCCTCTAGCTGCTCGGACTCGTCCAGGGCGCTGCGTAGCGACTTCGCTACAATCTCGCCGAGTTTAGGCTCGTCGGTGAAGGTTAGCTTCGGCTGGCTGGTGGCGATATGTTCGGCCAGCCCCACTAAGTCATAAATGGGGTCGAGCTTTTTGGCGGACAGGCGGCCCGCAAAGGCCTCAGCCAGCGCACCATTGAATTGCGCGCAGAAATCTAGGTTCTGCTGTGTCATCTGACGTAGCTCATCTGGGCTAACGGCGGCTTTCTTGAGGTCGCCGATCATAGAGCGCAGGTCGCTGAGGTAGGTAAATTCATCCTTGTTCTTAACGCGGAGGGGGTTGTCAAAGGGCAGCTTGTTCAGAATGTCCTCGAGGATCTCGGATTGAGTTAGCTCGTCCGCCGCCTGGTAGCTAGCGCCGTTATAAAAATATTCATTGTAGCGTCCAATCACCATCGAGCCGAAGCCGTGAAAGGTGTTGATCTCGACCTTGTAGGCGTCGGGGCCAATCACACGGGCTAGGCGCTCGGTCATGTTGGTCGCGGCGGCCTCGGTAAAGGTTAGACATAGGATGTTATTCGACAGCGCATCGGTTTGCCTTAGAATGTTGGCTACACGCATAGATAGCAGCTCGGTCTTACCAGTGCCTGGCCCCGCTACTACCATCACTGGCCCTTCAATCCGATCTACCGCCGCCCGCTGCTCGGCATTTAACTTCTGATAGCGCTGCTGAAATATCCCCTCGTAATCCATGGGTATATTATAGCAAAAAGTTATTTTTCGCTATCGGCAGTAGAATTTGCTAGCTTAACCATCTCGGCCTCGGCTGATTTCTGCGTTGGGCGGCGACGACGAGTGGTGGTGCGCTTGGTGGGTGCGGCTGATTTGACGGGCTTATGGGCTGGCTTATCAAACCCACCGTCAGCCGCCGAGGCGGCTACTACCTCCCTTTGCGAAGGGGAGGTATTTTTGCTCTTTAGCTGATCCGAATGAAATGCGGGTGCTGATTTAATTTTAGCGCTGGCGGTCTTGTCTTTGCGGGTGGCACGTACAGCCTTGACGGCCTTGGCGGTCTTGGCAACAACATGACTAGTACTCTTACCGCCCTTATTCTCGATCTTCTTAGCGAACATCATGCGACCGGCTTCGGTCTGTAGCGAGCGGATGATTTCTACTTTAACTTTCTGTCCAATTTGGCTCTTGCTGTCCTCAACTACTACCATAGTGCCGTCGCTTAGATAGCCAACGGCTTGATCGCGGTTAGCACCTTGCTGGATTAGCTCAATCTCGACACGATCGCCCGGCAGGTACTGCGCCCGCATTACCTGAGCGATTTCATTAACGTTAATTACTGGCACATCCATCACCTTAGCTACACGATTTAAGTTAAAATCAGTGGTAGCAATCGAGGCATCGTAGTTCTTGGCTAGGTCCAGTAGGCGCTCATCCACACCGCCGTGGCCCACGCGACCATCGTTCACAATGGCAACACTGACGCTATCCATAGCCTTTAGAACGCGGACGTTCTCTAGACCCTTGCGGGCGCGGACACGCTTCTCGTGGTCGGCCTTGTCGGCCAATAGCTGCATTTCGACAACTACACTACGTGGCACAATAATCTCAGCGGTAATGATGCCGGTTTTAGCTAGGTCGACAATTCGGCCGTCCATTAGAGCACAGCTATCCACTAGCATTGAGCCACGGGCGACCTTCAGCTGGCGCTGCTTTAATTTCATAATGGTTAGATAGGTTGCTTCAATCAGCACAACCACGCTGATAATACAGGTAGCCAAGGCTACCCAGTTGAAATTTTGCATATCAAATAATTCCTTTCGACTAATATTATAACACACCAGATGAGAGCAGCTAGTGTGGCAAATCTGCTATAATACGGTTATGGATAAAGAGATTTTAGAGCACCAAAAATACATAGAGAAGGAGCTCAAACGAATTAGCAAGACCGAAGATGGTGTGTCTGATTTAGGACAGGATCAGCGCGAGGATAGCTTGCGGTTACTAGATAGCTACAACACCACAATGATACATAATTTTCAACATGAACGACTAATCCATCTGATGGTCACCTTCTTCTTTGCAGTTGTTGCTATTGGATCCTGGATTGCTCTATTAATGTGGCTATTTACGGTTAACGGCGAGTGGGATATCGTAACGATACTGCTGGCCGTTTTAGCGCTAATGCTGACCATTCTAGAAGCCTGCTATGTGCGGTTTTACTATCATCTGGAGAACTGGACACAGCGACTATACGCTCTGTCAACTAAAATTCATAAAGCACTACAGTCTGTGATAAAATAAGCATATGCAAAAGGAAATGCCGGCCAAGAGTCGCAACGAACAAATAGGCGAAGTTGTAATCTCGTCCATTACGCGCCAGCCCAAGCGACGCTTGATCGAGGCAGTTCCAACAACCTATGAATCGAATTGGCGTAGCTGGAAGTTCTGGCGTAACGCCTTTATTATTTACTGGGTGGGATCATTTGTCGGGCATCTACTAGAGCTCGGTTGGGTGAACCTGCCGCTGCTAGTTGGCAACCCGCCGACTAATGTTCTGCCATTATTTGTAGTAGCAGCGCCATATGGCTTGGGCGCTCTGGGCCTAATCTGGATTCTCGGTCCATCAGTTAAACGTGGCAAGATTACGGCTTTTCAGGTGTTTTTACTAAGTGTCATCATTGGCGGCGTAGTGGAGTTCGCCTGTGCAGCAGCTATTGTATCGGTTATAGGCTACAATCCCTTCTGGGACTATAGCGACCAACCCTTTAATCTACTGGGATATATCTGTCTTAAGAACTGTCTAGCCTTTGGCGTGGCAGCATTACCGTGCATCTACTGGGTACTGCCAATTCTCAATAACCAGATTCGATGGCTGGACCAACATTATCAAAAGCTATTAAACGCCGTGACCTGGTTCGTATTTGTGGTATATATGATTATCCAAGTTATGGTAATCTCGGGCAACCCACCAGCCAAGGTATTTCACCTAGACAAACCTTATTTTGACCCAGCTAATGTTTGTCAAAACAAGCTCCCCTGTCCACCACCGAGACATTAAGCTTTGTGCTGATTGCCGCGACGGCGGCGAGGGCGGCGCTTGCTTGTGGCTTGGTGCTCTGTATTACCATCAGCGTCATTATGGTGTAGCTCGATAGCTGAATTGGCAATGCGCGGTGGCATGGCTGAGCTAGCGGCAACGTTCTGTGCAACAGCTCTTTTAACGTCATTCTTGTTCACACTATTAGATACTATACCATTTGGTCTTACTGGCGGTTCATTTACATTACTATTACTTGAAGTTCTTTGATTGGTCGTCAGTGCACTAGAAGCAATGCTCTTATCTGGTGACATCGGTGTAGCATTGGGGTTATCGGTACCCGTACTAGCTGCATCCTTGATTGCGGCAAATAAGTCACCTAGTTTCTGTGAACCCTGCACTCCCGATGGAGAAGTCTTTTTTAGTTTCCTCTCTTCCTTCTTTAACTCACGCTGAGCTGATTTAGGCATTAGCTGCTCGGGCGTCTGAATCTGGCTACTAATCATAGCCTGAATCTCAGCAACGGGCTTACCATATGCCTTGCGACTATACTCAATAATCTCATCCAAGTGGTCGGGTGGCGTGGGTGGCCACTTCAAGGTAATACCGCTAAAGGCTGGCATTTTCTCGCCTTCGATCATCATACAACTGATAAAGTGACGATTATTCATTTGCAGTATGTCGTTAGCTGCGAAGTTAGGCTCAAACTGTTGCGCTAGTACCGGAGCATCCTCAGGCGACACGCGCATCGAAATAATCGTACCTACGTTGCCAAAGACAGCATCGCGCACAGTATCCGTCATCTGGGATATATACTGATTAGCCACAGTCAGACACAGACCGTATTTACGTGCCTCAGACAAAATGACAGCAAACGAATCAGTTGCAAAGTTCTGGAACTCATCAACGTATAAATAGAATGGACGGCGATCCTTAACATCGGGGATATCACTACGGCTCATAGCAGCCAGCTGAATCTTGGTAACCAAGAAGGAGCCTAGAATACTAGCGTTGTCCTCGCCAATCAGGCCTTTAGATAGATTGACGATTAGAATCTTGCCCTCGTCCATGATCTGGCGAATATTAAAGCTAGACTTGGGCTGGCCAATGATATTGCGGATGGTTGGGTTAGCCACAAAGGCCCCTACCTTGTTTAGAATTGGCGCTACCGCCTCGGTCATGTACTTATCAGTCCAACTGGCAAACTCTACGCGCCAGAACTGTAGTACTACCGTATCGGTCACATGGTTAACAACATCTTCGCGAAACTTCTTGTCGGTTAGCATGCGAGTGATATCTAGCATGGTAGTATTCGGGTATTCTAGCAGCGCCAAAATGGTATAACGCAAGATGTATTCTAGACGCGGCCCCCAGGACTCGCCAAACATACGCTTCAATACGCCGATGATTTCTGAGCTAATATTGCTACGCTGCGCTGGATCATAGACCTCCATCGGGTTGAAAGCCATAGGATACGCAGTATCAGATGGATTAAAATAAACAACATCTTTGATGCGGGACGGCGGTATGAACTTTAAGTTATCAATAGCGAAGTCACCGTGCGGGTCAATAATTGCATAGCCCTGATTTTGATAAATATCAGAGATAGTTAGTAGCTCTAGTAAACCCGATTTACCAGTACCAGTTTGTCCAATGATATAGACGTGACGACTACGGTCGCGACGGTAGATACCAAACTGCTTCTGCATACCGCGGAAGTTAGTCATGCCGAAGGCACTGATTTGGTTATCATGCTCACGATCGCCCGTTAGGACGGGTAGGTTTGCTGGTGGTTCAGCGGTTTTACTGTTAGCCCAAACGACGTTTGGCGTCTCTACATTCATATGCGGCAGATGAAAGACCGATGCCAGCTCCTCGATGTTCAGAATAAAGCCATCACCATCACGGAATTGGCGTTCAATATAAGGCTTCAGGTCATCACGATCAAACGAAGGTGTACGCGCCAGCTTAAAACCATTCAAACTTGTCGAGTTAAACTGCTTGAAGGCGCTAGCGACCGCATTCATCTGGATGCGAGCGCTTGTCTGATCGCTACCTAGGTAGGCAATGCGAATCTTTACCTTATAACCCAGTTTTTGCGATTTCTTCTCGGCCTCAGACACGCGCAATTTATCACGGTCACTCATCTCGCGCTTAACGGTCTCACCGGCACCACCCTCAGGCGGTTGCCATAGCGCCTGTAGAGCCTGCACGAACCAAATCCATGCTTCGGATTTAGTAGTAGTACCATAGCCCTCTTTGTACTTGTTAATAAACTTAGCGCTATCCTGCTGCCAGCTATCAGCAATTGGTCGTACCAACATCTGCACCCAGATTTCCTCGTCGGTTTTATCTAGCTTAGTTAATGCAGCGGTAATACCGGCCAATGGATCTACGTCAAAGTTTTGAAAAGTCTT
>ERZ808242.297-NODE-297-length-37498-cov-5.009855_pt1 | contig 37498 bp, 27 predicted proteins | sample MGYA00521244_ERZ808242 | MGnify/ENA primary metagenome ERZ808242 (study PRJEB31516, sample SAMN03275573) | gut metagenome | biome: mammalia-associated habitat; material: feces | host: Papio cynocephalus | place: Kenya | collected 2012-07-27 ... | reverse complement strand
CTCCTGAGTTGCCCGCTGTCGAAGAAGCTGAACCCGAAGCTGCTCCTGAGTTGCCCGCTGTCGAAGAAGCTGAACCCGAAGCTGCTCCTGAGTTGCCTGCTGTTGAAGACGTAGAACCCGAAGCTGAGGCTGAGCCGGTTGAGCCTGTTGATGACGGTTTATGCTCACTGTCAGTTGAGTCTGAGCTTCCTCCCGAATATTTGGAAGAGGCTAAACGTTTGCGTGAAAAACTGGTCGGTGCCGACGTCACTACTGCTATTGGAGACTATCGTCGCGCCATTGAAAATTCTCCTGAGAATTTGGTGCTGCGTACCGATTTAGCTGACGTACATTTACGCTTCAGCTTAATGGATGATGCTATCAACCAGTACCGCCAGATTTTGCGCCGTAAGCCTGATTCTGTGGCCTTGCGCCATCGTTTGGCTTGCGCCTATCTGTGGAATGAGGACTTTGACGAAGCTGTTAATGTTTACTTCGACTTGGTTGAACTCCACACTAAGAATGAGCAATATGCCGATGTTATTGACGTATTGCAAACTATACTCAGCTTAGATCCGCAGAATTTCAAAGCTAGACGTCTCTTGATTGATCGCTTTATTGCTCAAGACAAGATCGATTTGGCAATTCATCACTTACGCCAGTTTGTGGATACAGCTCTTTCCTTGAACAGTGTCGACAACGCGATTTCTGCTCTCAAGCAACTTATTGAGCTTTCCGACGATCCCGCTTTCGTAGAACGGTTAGCCAAAGTCTATGAAGAACATGACAACATCACTGAAGCTGTTGTCTACTATCGTATACTTTCTGAGCGCTACAATAAGGAAGAAAAATGGGCTGAAGCTCTGGCCATTTGTGAGAAGTTAGTCTCCTTAGAGCCTGATAACTTTGATGAGCGTCGCTTGCTGATTAGCTTGTATCAGAACTTAGGACGTTATGATAAGGCTGTGGCTGAGCAATTCAGGTTGGCCGGGCTTTACAAAGAGCAGAATAAGGTCGACGAAGCGGCCGAGCTGTACGAAGCTATTGTTCAGAAGGATCCCAACCATTATGAAGCTCGTCGTTGCTTGGTAGATTGCTACTTGGCTAAGGGCGATTTGGCTGCGGCTATGATACAGGCCGAGCCTCTGACTGAGCGCTACCAATCCGAGCGTTTGTATGCTCAAGCTATTGAGATGTATAGAAGCTTGGTCGATGTGGAACCCACCTCTGTGGAGCTGCGTGAGAAGTTACTGTCCTTCTATACTTTAGACGATCAGCGTGACAATATGCTCAGCGAGTTGCTCACTTTGGACGAAATTCATGAAGCTAAGGGAGAATATCGCGAAGCGGTCCGCTACTTACGCCGTGCTATAGAGCTGGCTCCTGAACGTGCTGACTTGCATTGTCGCTTGGCCAGACTTTACGACGAGCAATTGCAAAGCGTAAGTGGAGCTATGCAAGAGTACAAGAAGGTCTTCGAATTGAACCCTGGCGACGCGTCTGCTATGAGCCGTTATGCCCAGCTGTTAGTAAATCAGCGCAAACCTAAAGAGGCAGCGTCTGTGTTGCTGAAGCTTCAGTCTATTGATAAAGAAGTCGGCAAGAAAGCCATCGATGATATTTGTCAATCCTTCTTAGACAAGATCGCTCAAGACGGAGCTGATTTGAATACTCGATTCAGTTATGGTGAGCTTTGCTACCATCTCAATCGCATTAGCGACGCTATTGAGCAATTCCAGAAGACTCACGTTGATAGAGATTTAGAGTTACGCTCACGCAACATGTTAGGTCTGTCCTTTATTAAGATGCCTCGTATGCGCGAAATGGCTATTCGCCAGTTCCGTTTAGGTTTAGATACTAAAGGACATGCGGAACAAGATTACCTTGAACTTCGTTACAACCTGGCTATGTTGTTCTACCAAACTGACCGCCTCCAAGAGGCTCTGACCGAATTCAAGAGCATTTTGGCCTTCGATGTTACTTACCGCGACGTTGAAGCTAGAGTGAAAGATTTGCAAGCCAAGATAGCTGCCGGCGGAGGTGCTTCTAAAGGCAGAGGTGTTCCTCCCCGTCGCAAATAGCTTGAACTCTCAAGCGCTTGTAAGGCCCTGTGCCAACTAAGTTGCGCTTCTTATGTGAAGTGCTGCTGTGCGTAGGGTCTTTGGCAAGTCCTTTGAGAATAGGGGCGTCTTGAATGCCAAATTTCTCAAGAATCCTCTGCTTACGGGCATGGGGAGCGTCAATGGAATCGGAGAAAAAATGACAGATCGTAGCAATATGGAGTCCCTTATTCAGCAGGCCGATGAACTCGTTGGTGCTGGCAATTGGGAAGAGGCCCGAGAAATATATAAGCAAGTGGTCAGTCAGGACCCTAATGATGTGAAAATACGCGAGAGCGTACTCTCAGCTGCGAAGAAGGCTTTGGATTTCCAAGTTATTATCAGTCAGGATATGGCCTTGGCTGAATTGTTTGCAGCCGAGGGAGAAGCCGAAAAAGCTATAGACAGCTATAAAGATATCCTTAACTTAGAGAAGATGGCTCAAAGTCAAGGTATTGGTGGCGATCGGCTCAGTGAAATACAAAATCTTGTAGCTCAGGTAAAACCTGAAATTTTTGCTAAGACCGGTACTATTTATCTTAACGAAGGCCGCTACATGGAAGCCATAAAATGGCTGCGCCCTAGTTTAGATTTGGATCCTAGCCGTTGGGATACTCACATGGCTATGGGCCGAGCTCTGATGATGGACAACAAGAATAAGGAAGCTATTTCCGAGTTCCAAGAAGTTGTCCGCTTGGCCAGTAGTGAAGCTGCCAGCGCTTATGAGTTGCTTGGTGAGGTCTTTTTACGTATCGGACGTAGTCCGCAAAATACCGTTGTTTGGTTCCGCAATGCTGGCGAGCTCTTCGTACAGCGCGGCGAGTATACCGATGCTATCAGGGCCTACGAGCGTATTTTGCAATTTGAACCGCGCAATAAGGATATTTTAGTCCGCCTCAGTGATATTTATGCTGCTGAAGGTTACGTAGAGAAAGCTTGCGCGGCCTACTTCACTTTGGCTCAGATTTGCGAAGATGAGGGCTTCTCCGATAAAGTCATGGGATATTTGGAGAAGACTATCGAGCTCAATCCTGCAGATGATGAAGCTCGCACTAAGCTGATTTCCATCTATGGTGAAGCTCTGGATAATGATCCAAATAACGTCAGCCTTAGAGTGCGCTTGGTTGACAATTTGCTCAAGAAGGGCATGTTTGCGCAAGCTGCTGAAAATCAGCTCTATTTGGCCAAAGTTTATACCGATAAGGGCAGCATTGATGAAGCCATAGCCACTTTGCGCAAACTTATAGAGATTGAGCCGGATAATATTGAAGCTAGACGCCTTCTGGGCGACCAGTACCGTCGCAAAGATATGGGTACGGAAGCTCTTTCCGAGTATCAGGAAGTTGTGCGTCTCTATCAAGAAAACGGGTTGGACGACGAAGCTATTGAGTTCCAGCATCAGCTGGTGGAAATGTTCCCTGAAACTTCCGATTTGCGCTATCAAGTTGCTTTATCCTTACGCAGCCAAGGAAATCACGTCGGTGCTGTCAATGAATTGACTCGTTTAGTTGACAATAACTCCGATGACATGATTGCCATGAACTATCTGGCTGAAGAATATGCCGCTTTAGGCCATTGGGATGAGGCTATCGCCGCTTATAGAGCTATTTTGGAACATGATCCTGCTCGTTACGATGTGCGTAAGCGTTTGATTAAGTATTATCTCGAGCAAGGCGTCTACGATCAAGCTATGGAAGAAATTCGCATTCTTCCTGAAGACGATTTTGAAAAGAAGGCCTTTGCTTATAAAATTATCGAGCGTTGCTTAGAAGAAAATCGCACTGAAGAAGCTGAAAATTATATTAACGGTTTGGATGCAGACGATGAGCGTTTAGTCTCTTTCCACAAAGAGCTTCTCAAGCGCTATCTCGATTTAGGCGAATTGGCTCAGGCTGATCGTGTAGTTACGCTTGTTCCTCGCTCTGATAAAGAACGCAACAAGCTGGTAACTCGCCTTATGGAGCTTTATTTGGGGGCTTCCAATATGGAAAGTGCTGTAGCTCTGATAGATCGCTTACCAGATGATGACTCTTTGCGCCTTTCTTTCCAGCGTCGTCTTATCAATTCTTACCAGGAAATGGGACGTTTTGAAGATGCTGCTACTGAAATGGCCAAGTTGCCTCCGGGCGATGAATCCTATCACGATTTCTTTATGCGCCAAATATCTGGTTTAATGCAAGCTGGCAGGTTGAATGACGCCATGAATTGCATAAAAGAACTTGATGAGAGCGATCCTGCCCGCAACTCTTTCATGGGACAGCTTATAGAAGCTTATCTTCAGGATGGTAATATCGATAAAGCCGCTCAAGAAGTAGCCAGCTTACCTCCCAAGACGGAAATTTGCTCTCGCTACATGCGCCGCATTATCCAAGCTTATCTTAATAGCAATCGTTTTGAAGATGCTGAACGTGATATTATGTTGCTCGATTCCAACGATCCCGAGAAGCTCTCCTTCTTGCGCATTTTGCTGCAAAAATATGAGATAAACGGTTTGGTTGACAATTTGAGAGAACTTGTAGTGAAGTTACCCGACGGTATGCCGGAAAAACAACAGTATTTGGATGGCATTGTCCATTCGTTCTTAACGGCTGGCAATATGGCTAAAGCGCGTCAAGAAATTTACAACTTGGCTGAGACCGTTTCTGCAGAGGGTAACCACCTTGAAGCTGAGCGTCTTTATTCCAACTTGCTGGATTACCACCCGATGGATGTGGAAATTAGAATGCGCTTGTGTCAAGAAGTTGCCGCTCAAGGCAAATTGGAACGCGCTTGCGAGGGCTTGCTTGTTTTAGCTGGTCGTTTCCGTAAAGAGGGCAATGCAACATCTGCTGTAGATATTTACACTCGCTTGCTGGAAATAGATCCTGATAACCTCAATGCTCGCTATCGCTTAGGCGAAATTTGGGCCCAGCATGGCCAAACAGCCCAAGCTTTAGAGCACTTTTCGTTCTTGGCTGGCGAATATTTACGCCAAAACCTCAACGAAGTTGCTCAAAAAGTTTTACATCGAATTTTAGATTTAGATAGCAAAGATATTGTGCATCGTCGTCAGCTGATTACGCTGTTGGCTCGCAATATGCGCTTAGAAGAAGCGATCGATAATTATCGTGTGCTCTTAGGGATTCACCTTGACAGAGGAGAACTTGAGGAAGCTTTAACTTGTGTACGTGAAGTTAAGTCTTTACAACCGCTTAACCTCGAGCTCAGCCAGTGCTTAGGTGGTATGTTCCTGAAGGCTGGCTACCTTGAAGAAGGACAGCAATTACTCGAGGAGCTTATCCCTGCTTATAAAGGGCGTTCTGATCATGAAAATGTGGTCAAGGTGCTTCAGACTTTGTCGGAAGCTTTCAATGCCAATCAGCAGTGGGAAGCTGCCTTAGAGTATCTCGAACGCGTAGGCGACGAGCAAGTTGAAGCTGATGAATGGAAAGAGGCCCAGGCTAACTATCTGAAGGCTTTGGAAGAATATTTGCGTCGTGGTCGTCGCGAATATACCGATATGCTATTTGTAAAGCTGAGTGATGGTTTCTTCCGCCACAAGAATGTTACTGAAGGTATTGGGCTTCTTAAAGAGCTGGAAGAACGCCTGGCTACTGCCGGTAGAACCGATTTGGCTTTAATTGTCAAAGATCGTTTGGCTTCGATCATGGAGCGCCTGGAAGAGTGGAGCGAGGCTCTCGACACGGTTATTACTATTGCCGAGGCTAATTTGGAGCTTGGCGATATTGAACAGGGAATTGCTTACTATCGTCGCGGTGTAGATTTGGCTGTCAATCACGATATGACCAAGCGCGGCGTCGAGTTGGCTTTCAAAATGGCTGGCTTGTTAATCGATTATCGCGGTCTTGAAGCTGCACGACCTGTTTTCGATGAAGTTCGCGTCTATGATAATCACTCTCCGGAGACTGTGGAGCGTATTGCGGATATTCTCTTCGAGCGTGGTTATCGTGATGAAGCTTGTCCCATTTACAAAGAAGTGTTGGAAATGGAGCCGGATAGAGCTCAGTCTCTCTCGCGTGTTTCTATTATCTACGCTTTGGATGGTAAGTTGGAGGAAGCTGCTGGTTTGGCCCGTCAGATCTTTGCTAAAGGCTTGGTAGGTCAGATTACCGAGGAATATGGCAAAGCTTTAGATTGCCAGCCTAATGATGCCGCCTATCATATTAAGATGGGTGAATTCTTCCGTCAGCTGGGATTCTTGGAAGAAGCTATCGATGAGTTCCATAAAGCTATTACTGATCCGGCTAAAGTTTTGGTTGCAGTCAACAGCTTGGCTATGGCTTTCCAGGATAAAGGATACCGTGACTTAGCTATTAAACAATTGCAAAAGACTATGGAACAGCCCGGATTCAGCGATGAAGAGCTTCTCGATTTGCGTTACAATTTGGCTATCATTTTGCAAGCTGAAGGACGCTATGATGATGCTATTCAAGCTTTCCAGGAATGTTATGCTGTCGATATTAAATATCGCGATGTCTCCGAGCGTTTGAGTGAATTGTTCGAAAAGGTCGGCGACGGTGTCTCCGGCGAAAACAACGGCTATGACGACGGGTACTACTATTTCGAAGGAGAGGAGTAGGGATAGTTTTTTCATGAATTACTCCATTGCTCCATATAGGGCCGCTCTACGCAAGAGTGTGGCAGCTGTAGGTGCCGCTATGGTACTTTTCTGCCAATCTTGCTGGGCGTGGGCCCAAGATGCTGAGAGCGCTGCCGGTGACGGTGGATTCGTGCAAACTTTGGCTTCTCATATGCTGACTTTGCAAATTGTTTGCGGAGCGGCTGTGGCTGTGTTCGTAATTTGCCTATGTTGGGAAGTATGGGTAACTGTTCAACTGCGCCAAAATGGCGGAGTCTTACCTGAGCCTGAGCCAGAAGACGAGGAAAAAGCGGAGAAAGAGTCGCGCTTTACGCCTCCTGTTTTGGATGAAACTGAAGATCCGTTCAAAGCTCTTCTTAATAAAGCTAGTTCTACAGATGAAGAAAAGGAAGAAAAGAAAACTTCGTCTTCCTCTTCTGGTCAAGATAGTTCCAGTGATGGCACTACTGGTGCTAAGAAGTTTGAACCTTACAAAAATATTGAACCTGTTAAAAATAGCAGCGAGCCTATTACGCGTCGTGATAAAGAAGTGCCCAGTTTTGACGGAAATGCTACTATTGCCGTCAATGCCGGTTTCTCCGGACAAAGAACTGGAGGCTTCGGTCAAACTACCAGTGGAGCTATTGGTTTCGGAGCCCCTGCCAAGCAACAAAGTATTGGCTTTGCCCCTCCGAAGGCTCCCGGCGCTGGCGTAGGCTTTGCTCCTCCGAAGGCTCCTGGTGCTGGCGTGGGCTTTGCCCCTCCGAAGTCTCCTAGTGCTGGTGTAGGCTTTGCTCCTCCTAAGTCTCCCCGCGCTGGTGTAGGCTTTGCTCCTCCGAAGGCTCCTGGTGCTGGCGTGGGCTTTGCCCCTCCGAAGGCTCCCGGTGCTGGCATAGGCTTTGCCCCTCCTAAGTCTCCCGGTGCTGGTGTAGGCTTTGCTCCCCCGAAGGCTCCTGCCTCTGCTCCTGCTGGTTTCGCGCCGCCTAAACACGGAGGCTTAGGCATGGGACCTGGGGCCTCTGCTGCTCGTCCTGTGGCTCCTTCTGCTGGGGCTGCTCGTCCTTCTGCACCTTTTGGCGCTGGGGCCGCTCGTCCCGCCAATTCCGGAGAATCCTGGAAAGCATTGGCTAATGGCATGGAACAAAAAGGAACCGCTCACGGAGGCACTCGCAGCCAGTCTTTAGATATTAAGCGCAGCGGTTTCCCGCCTGCTCAGACCCCATAACCGCGTGAAGTTCGACGGAGGATCTCCAGTTGTATATTCCTAAAGGCAATATTTTAATCGAAGACGTGTCGTTGTCTTATGACGATATGCGCGAGATGCAAACTAACTTATCCAATGACGGCTTCACCGGTTATGTTAAGTTAGACCTAGAGAATTCATCTGCTTACGTGTTCTATGACAGTGGAGCTGTGGCTCAAGTTTTAGAAGTTGACAACGATACTGGTTTAGTAAGCTTGCAATTAGAGCAACGTCTGTTTAATCGTATCAAGCTTGACGAAATAAAATGCTCAAGTTATATAGCTTCCAAGCGCATAGTTAACGTTCTGACTGGCATCTTCGCTTTCCAGCCTCTTTATATAGATTATGAAGTGAAAAAACGTGATATGCCGCGTATCTTGGAAAAAATGCAAGATGGTGGTTATAGTGGCTTGATGAAGTTGTCCACTCGCGAAGGTACGTATTATTTGGCTATCGACAACGGTGAAGTCGTACGCGATCGTTTTTGCTACAACTACGGAGAGATCCTTAGCGGAACCGAAGCTGTAGATCGTATTTTGAATTTCGAATTTGACAGCGACGGTGCTACTATGAGCATATATGCCGAGCGTGTTGAAGAAATTGATATTAAACGTAGCGCTAAAGAAGAAGAACTCGAGAAAATCAAGACTTTAATTGTTAAGTCCGACGGCGGTTTCCTTAGAGCTAACGATGTCGTTAAGGTAGACAATTATATTGTACGTGAATGGAACATCGCCGACGTAAAATCTACCTTCTCGGTGGAGATCGAGACTCCGGATGGTTCTTTATATGAGTACAAGTGCCAGGCTGGCTCGAAGTTCGGTGACAGAGCTGGCTTGACGCCTGCTATGATGAAAAAGATGGGACTTGCCGAGGGAGATAATATTTCTGTTCGTCCTCTGTAGGGTTTTATGGCCAGTGCTTCTCTTCTGTCCCATGACGAGGGGGGAGGCACGTTTGTTCCTTGAAATAGGCAATTTCGGAAGGAGAGAGCATGTCTCAATTGACGTCTCTGTTACAAAGTTTTCAACGTTTGGATGGAGTTTTAGGAGCTTGCATCTTAAGCAAAGACTGCGAAGTCTTGGCGGAAGAATTGAGTGAGGCAGTAAAAAGTGATCCTTTGGCTATGAGCTTTAAAGAGTTTGTACCCAAGATAGACGCTTTAGCTTCAGAATTGGGAGCTGCTGAGCTCGACAGACATCATCTGACCTTAGATGACAAACAGCTTATGATTGAGGAATTGGTCGGCGGAGCTATGCTGGTAGTTTACACTGGCACTGACAGCAGTAATCAGGGGCGCGTACGTTTAGAAATTCGTAAGAGCAAGAAGAACATAGAAGCAGCTTTGGCTGAAATGTAGAGTTTGAATCTGGGGCGAAGAGTGTTTTTTTTGTTCTGTTTGTGACAACTAAATGATGAATAGTGAGGCCGGAAACTAAAATGGAAGTAATGACAACTCTGGAAAGGCAAATTCAGAGAAATCGCCGTTTACTGGATAGCGATCCCAATAATGTCGATTTGATGCTTACCTACGCGCTGGATTGTCTTCGCCGCGATTTGCGCTTTGAGGCCTTAGTTACTTTCCAGAAAGCACTTAAACAAAAAGAAACGGCCGAGGCGCGTTTAGCATTGGCCAAAATCTTCTATTTGCAATCTCTTTATCACGAAGCGTATGATGAGTTGCGCCGTCTGTTCCAGATCGATTCCATAAATATTGAGGGCCATGCGCTTTTACATTTGCTCAATGATAAAGAGAGCGCTCCGTCTGACCTAGCTCCTCGTTTAGCTTTTGTTCCTTCTAGAGCTGCTTTGAGCGATGAACTTATCAATGCACGCAACGAGCGTGATTTGTATCGTCGTGAAGTCCAAGAATATGAGGCCATAGCCGCTAATGGTGTCAATGATCCTGAGCCTATTTTACTCTATTGCTTAAAAGAAGCCCAAAAGCGCACTGAACGTGTCAATCAATATTTGGAGATAATGAATGGCTGGGAGCCTCTGGCTATAGATATGCCTGGGTTCTTGCCTGCTGATTCTACTGCTGTGAAGCCCGTCGAAGATGCTCCTGCTCCTACTGAGGCAGAGAAATCCGTTGTCAGCTCAAGTGCTAAAGAAGCTGAGGCTGCTTCTGAAAGTGAACCTGAAGCAGAAGAAGCACATTCCAAGCGTGGTAAAAAATCCAGACGTAAGCGCAACAAGGAGAATCGTCACAACCAAGCCCAAACTTCCGGAAGCAATGAGCCTGAGCGTAAAGAAGAGTCCCAGGCCGCTTCTGAGGTTGCTTTGTCCGCACCTTCTTCTGAGCTCACAGAGGTTGTTTCTGCGCCAGAACTTGCTGCAGACGAAAAAGTCTCTGAACCTGAAGTTGAATCTGTACAAGCTGCCGAAAGCTCAAATATTGAGACTGTGACTGCTCCTGACACTGAGATTGAATCTGACAACCAGGGAAGTTCTATTGCTGCAACTGATGTAGCTGACAGTAATGAGGCTAACGTCGTTGAAGGTACAGAGAGCAGTGGTGAGGGTGAACTGGAGAGTGCTACAGAAACACCCGAGCTTGTTGAAGCTGCTGTCGCTAGTGCAGAAGAGGCTCAAGCTGAAGCTAAGATAGACATTCCTAGTGAAGAAGATCTGGCCAGAGAAGCTATGTTCGCCGAGCCTTTGGCTAACATGTGCCGTATTAAAGGCACCGTCAGAGCTATCATTTTCACTTCGCATGGTCGTTTGGTAGCTACTGAAGGTGAATTTGAAGGTGCTGAGGCTTTAGCTATAAAAGCTGCTGATTGCTTAAAAGTTATGAGCTGCCAAGGAAAGAGTCGCCTTTCCGTTTTAATTAGCGAAAGTAAGGCTTGCTCTATTATTATGCAGCAAATTAGCGATTCTTATTACATATTAGTCGACGGTCGCTCTATTACCCTTGGTGTATTACGTCAGCGAGTGGAGCGGTGCCGGGCAGAACTGGCTGGTTTTTGTTAATTGAAAGCAGAGCGCATTGTTTTTAATATAAGCACGTATGGTGCTTTGATGGCCGTCCTTGGAGTTTTAGCCTTCCCCGCTATAACGTCTTTAGCCCAGGCCTACAGTAACGGTGCGCTCAGCTCACCTCCGGTGTCGGAAATAGGGGTGCTCAATTTCTGGAGCCATGTATTTCTAGACTCAGATTCAGGAGCGATGATGAGTATGGGGCGCGGTGCGCTCTCCATGCTCATTTTTATTGCCTCTTTGTTGTGGCTCTCTGTGGCTCGCTTGCGCTCTAAATATGGTTTGATTGTAGGCGCAGGCGTGGCTGTTTTGCTCATTTGGAACTGTTTATCAGCTTATTTTAGTGTCTGTTTTTATGAAAGTTTATTAGACGTTTGCTCTTATGCGTCGGTAGCTGCTTTGTTCTTTTTAGTTGCTTCTCTAGTTAGAGAATTTTCTTTGCGAGGGAGCATTGCTGGTGCACCATCTCTTCAAAATTTTGGCGCAGAAAAAACAGCCTATTTTGCTCTTAACTTTTTGCAAGTAGTCGCCTTTTTGGTGATGATTGGCGCCTGGATCCTGTATCTTATCAATCCTGCTTCTGATGGCATCTCCGGCAGCTTTTACAACAAAAATATCTTATCCGTTTTCTTACTGATGATCCTTCCTAGCGGATTGTTTCGTTTAGCTGAGGCTTGCCGTGAGTTGGAAGTAGAAAAGAGCAATGGTGCCTTAGCTAAAGTTTGTGCCCAGTCCGTATTTACAGTCTCTGCCTCTGCGCTAGTTATCCTTACTTATAGCCGTTCTTGTTTAGTATTGTTCTGTTTACTGCTGGTGGTTTGGGCTGTTCTTTTTGCTTACTTATCCGATAAAAAAATCAGTCAGCGTTCTGCTGTATTGTTTGGTGGAGCTGTCACTATACTATTGCTTGCGTCAGTTTTTCTTTGGACGCGTTTTTTATCGTTGGCACTTGCTTGTATCGTTGCCGCTTTTGTTTTGGCCTGTAGTAAACTGTTCCGGGGGAGAAGTGGCGGACGCACTCTAGCTGCGGTTTGTGGGATTTGCTTGGCGCTTATCTGTGGCATAGTTTCCTTTGTCCAAGCCGACACTATGGCTTCCAAAGGAGCGCAGCATTTAAGGAAGTTGGGCAGCAGCAACGACTCTTCACTGGCGTCGCGGTATCAATTCTACAAAGCTTCTTTGAAAATGGCTTTGACTCATCCTGTTTTGGGAGTGGGAGCAGGCAATTTTGAGCGTTTTTATCCCGCTTTTCAAACTGATTTCCGCTGGTTTTCCAAGCGTTCCCATTCGTTAAGTTGCGATTTGCTGGCTGAAGGCGGAGCGTTGTCCTTTGTAATATTTTACTCATTGGCATTTTTTATCTTCAGCAATATTCTTAAAAAATTGCCTGATGATTCTCCTCGTTTGCGTCTTGCCCGGCTATCTTGTGCTTTAGGCGCTTTGGTTTTGCTTTTACATTCCCAAATCGACATAGACAACCATGTTTTTACATTGCCTGTATGGGGAGTGACTTTGCTCGGCGTGGCTTGGGGAATGCCAGGCCAGTGGGAATTTGAAAAAAACAATTGCTCAGATGGTTGGAGCAATGGCTCGCGTTACTTTATTGGCAGTAATTGTGTGCCTGTAATTATTTTAGTGGCAGCATTTTGCCTGGCTGGACAAGCTTGGGGAGGACAATATTACAGCACGATAGGTAAAATATATCTTGACATGGGAGAGGCGGAGAAAGCTAGGCAATGTTACAGCTGGGCTTCGGAATACGACCCTAAAATTGGCGAATATTGGAGACAGATGGCTGTACTTACTCTAAATCAATGTGATAGTGAAGAGAGAGCCAAAAGTTTGGGGCAAAGTATTCGCTTCTGCGCTGTGCAAGCAGCAGCTGCTGATCCCCACAGAGCCTCTGTACAAAGTATTTTGGGACAAGCTTTCGAAATTAGCGGCGATTTGTCTAAAGCTGAGAAGGCTTATAAGTTTTCTTTAGATTTAGATGGAAAAAATTCGCCTGCCTCTTATGCTAATCTGGCACGTGTCTATGTACGTCAGAATCAAACTAAAGAAGCAAAAAGAGTTCTAGAAAGTGCTTTTTCAGTCTTTACTGAAGCACTTTTGACTAACGACGATTTATTTGATTTCCGTTGTAAAGATATTAAAAATCAGTTGGTGTCGTGCTATTTACAACGCTTTGAGCTCTCTTTATTGGAAAACAATGAAAAAGAGGCCGAAAAGTATTTATTTAAAGCTTGTAAATTGGAACAGTCTTTGCCTAACAACCTGAAAGAGGCGGCTATCTATTTGCTGGAACAAGGAAAAAAACTTAAGGCTATTGGTCGTAAAGCCGAAGCTGCTTCTGCTTTTAGCAAAGCTAAGTGTTTTTTATCAACGGCTAAAATTTTCAAACCGGAAGATAAAGAAATTGAAGCTATCGTGAAATTATTGGCGGAACCTTAATTGATAAGCTTGCCGATATAAGTGAAAGTCCCACGGATTGATAAAATCCGTGGGACTTTCACTTTATCAATTGATATTGTCTTACTATTGAGCGGAAGCCATATAAACATCACTCTGAGGAGCTTCAATTCTATTGGCATAGAAAACGAAGTTTCCATCGGGATGCTGAGGAGCCGTGTTCATAGCTTGCTTGGTGGTAGTACGCAATTCTCCGGTGGCCGGATCGGCGATAGTTACGGTGTCACCTTCGGTCTTGACGATAGTCACAATATGACCACGGCCGGAAGGGGAGAACTCCGGACCATTCAAAGCTACGATAACAGGGGTTTTCTCTTGGTTGACTTTGTGATCGATGAGCTCCCAAGAACCGGCATTGAGATCTCCACCATCTTTCCAATTGTAGCCAGCTTTGCTACACTCAGAATTTAAGGCGTTGAGAAGCTCGAAACCGTATTTATTGTTGATATCATAATCAGTTAAGTTCTGACCAGTAAGGGCGTTGACAGCCATAGCTACGCTGGTCTGACCGCAAGAAACCGAAGTATTCTGTGCCAGGGGCTTAACTCCCATCTCACCTGCTTTGGCACTGCCAAAGTTTGAAGGATCGATAACGCCAGTATTCTGACTATTCATTAAGCTCCACAACTGAGGATTTACGCCCTGAATGTCATTTAAATTGATAGGAGCTTGAGGCTGAGCGAGAGCTTTGGGCATAGGAGCCTTATTCACTTGCTCAAACATCTGAGAAAAGGCTAGCGAATTTACTTCGGGCTCTCTGTCCAGACGTTTTTCAATTTGCTCTATACGATTCATTGCTTGCTGAATGTTATTGAGCATAAACAACCCTCCTGATTGAAAATAGCCAATTTTGCAAAAAATCTGCCATTGTATACAAGTATTCTACTCTATTTTGTCAAGCATAAACGTGCCTATAGGTTAAATTTCAATTAACATTAAGGGCCGAATGATTGCTTAACTGGTGCTTGGTTAGCGATCTTCAGAACAATTGGCTTTCAAAGCCAACTCATTTCCGAAACTTTGATCGAGACTATTGGCGCACACTACCAATCTTTTCTCCATAAATAGACCTAAACTCTTCTCTGCTGTAGTCTTGAGCATATTCGTTATTATACTGCACAAGTTAGTCGTTTCCAATACAGCCATCTTTACGCGGAAAAAGGAAGGCCTTTTGCGAGCATAGAAACAGGGCAGACCATGACCGAAAACGATAAAAATAACTCTGACTTACTTAAAAAAGACACAAATATAGAAGATAACCACAGAGAATGTGTAGTAAATTCTCCAGAAGAAGCTTCCGCTAAAGATGAGATGCTCAAAAAAGAGTCATCTGTCAATGATGAAATAGAGCCTTCGGCAAACCAAGCAGAGGCAAAATCAGAGACGCTTGCTAAAGAAGTTACCAATGCGGATCAAGAATCTGTTGACGACGAAGCTTTCGTCTTTGTTGATAGCGATGCACCTGAGGAACCTAATGCTTTAGAGCGCTTAACGGAGACTATCATTAGCGATTGGCAAAAGCGAAATGCTGAAAGAAAGGCTGAAGAATCTAAAGAAGAAGCCGCTGCAACTGCTACTGATATGCCAACCAATTTTGAAATTATTACCCCCACAGGTAGTGCTTCCGAGCCGGAGCAGAAAAAAAATGACGCCGAACTTGAGGCTGAACGTCAAAAACAGCGTTTCTCGCTCTTTGAGTCTCAAGAGTTGGTAATGTTGCCTATCCCAGAACTGGTAGTTTTTCCCAACGTTATTTTACCTGTCTCTATTGAGACCGAGAGTGCTATCAAAGCGGTAGAATATGCAATCGACAAGGATGTGCCTTTATTCTTAATTACTAGGCGTAAGAGTGATCAAGTAAATGTAGCTAAGACCACTTTATATAAAACTGGTTGTATTTGTGCTCCCGTTCAGGCTTTACGCTTAAGCAATGGCAGTTTTCGCTTAGTTTTACATGGCATTGCCAGGGCTAGAGTGAAAAAAATTACTTCACGCAAACCTTTTGCCAAAGTCATGCTTGAAGTAGTTAATGACATTAATAGCGATAGCTCGGAAACCGAAGCCGCTGTGCAAGTGATCTCTCACCAATTTCGCCAGGTCGCCTCTCTAAGCTCCAACATTTCGCCCGAATTAGTTATGGCTATGTCTAACGTACATAATCCGGGCCAAATTGCCGATTTAGTCGCGGCCAATTTGAGTCTGAGCACTAAAGAAAAACAGTCTGTTTTAGATATTGATGACGTTTGTGCCCGCTTGCATAAAGTCTCTCTTTTACTTTCTAAAGAGATCGAAATTCTCAAAATTGAGAATAAAATTCAGAATAAAGCTGAAATGGAGATGGTCAAAGGACACAAAGAATACTTCTTGCGTCAACAGCTCAAGGCTATTCAAGAAGAGCTTGGAGATGGAGTAGATGAAGATGCCGACGTTCAGAGGCTGAAAGAAGGCATTGAGTCTAGTGGTATGCCCAAAGAAGCGGCCGAACATGCTTCTAAAGAGGTTAAGCGCCTTAGTCGTATGTCGTCAGCTTCTCCTGACTACAATATGATTTACACTTATGTAGATCGTCTCTTGCAATTTCCTTGGAATAAGTCGACTCAAGATAGTTTGGATCTAAAAAAAGCGGCGGCTATTTTAGATGAAGAACATTATGGACTAAAAGAAGTTAAAGAGCGCATTTTGGAATTTTTGTCGGTGCGCAAATTAAAAGAAAACCATCGTGGCTCCATAATTTGCTTTGTGGGCCCGCCAGGTGTAGGTAAAACTTCTTTAGGACGTTCTATTGCTCATACTATGGGGCGTAAGTTTAATCGCACCTCTTTGGGAGGCGTACGCGATGAAGCTGAAATACGCGGCCATCGCAGTACCTATATTGGATCTATGCCTGGGCGCATAGTGCAAGCTATGTGCAATGCTGGTTCCAGTAATCCAGTTATTATGCTAGATGAAATAGACAAGCTTGGAGCTGACTACAGAGGTGATCCTTCAGCTGCTTTATTGGAAGCTTTAGATCCTGAACAAAATAGTGAATTTAAGGATAACTATTATGGCATTCCCGTTGATTTATCTTCGGTAATGTTCATCATGACTGCCAATGTTTTGGACACCATTCCTCCTGCTTTGCGGGATCGTATGGAAATTATACGCTTGTCTGGTTACACTATGGAAGAAAAGATGGAGATAGCCAAAGGTTTTCTGCTGCCTCGCCAGCGCGAAGAAAATGGCTTAAACGCCAAACTTTTCAGTTTAACAGATGACGCTTTGCGCTGCGTCATAAAAGAATATACTAGAGAAGCTGGTGTGCGCGGTTTAGAACGTGAAATTGCTGGTTTGTGCCGCAAAGTTGCTCGTAAAATTACCGAATCACGCCGACCTCGTACTAAGTTTAAAACTTTAACTGTTGGCGATGTTCATGAATTTTTAGGTGTAGCTCCTTATTCAGAGACTGACAATATCGATCCTAATCCTATGCCCGGTTGCGTGCAAGGATTGTCTTGGACTCAGGTAGGAGGCGAGATGCTAACTATAGAGACCAACATAATCCCTGGTAAAGGCAAAGTTACTCTGACCGGCAACTTGGGCCAAGTTATGAAAGAATCGGCGAAGACGGCTATTACTTGGGCTCGTGGTTTCCTAAATGCTCAAGGTATAGAGTTCGATTATTATAAACACGATATTCATGTACACGTGCCTGAAGGAGCCATTCCCAAAGATGGCCCTTCTGCTGGCATTACTTTAGCTAGTGCTTTTATTTCTGCTGCTCTCGATAAACCTGCCCGCCAAGATTTGGCTATGACTGGAGAAATTACTCTCACTGGCCGAGTTATGGCTATAGGAGGAGTTAAAGAAAAAGTTTTAGCTGCTTTTAATGCCGATATACGTGAAGTTATTTTGCCTGAAGAGAACAGGCGTCATCTTCAGGAAATACCGGAAGATATACGTAAGCAAATCGTGTTCCATTTTGTAAAACGTGCCGAAGAAGTAATCGATATTGTAATTTTCGGTGACAAAGCTGAATAGACAAAATCGTTACCATATTTGCCAAACTGCCTGGAATGGAGAGCTAAACAAGTATGAATCAAGCCATTATGAGATTAACTCCGGCAGTAAAATATTTACTGATCATTAACGGTTTGGTTTACCTAGCTCAACTTCTTGGTGGCGGGATGCCTGAAAGCTGTTTGGCTTTGGTGTGTCGCTGGGAGTCGGCTTGGCAAATATGGCGTTTTGTTTCCTATGCTTTTTTACATCCTGGAGCGTTTAGCTTTTTACTTTTTGCTTTAGCCTTGCTCTTTATAGGCTCGCCCTTAGAAGAACGTCTGGGAAGCGTAAAATTTTTACTTATTTATTTGGGTAGTATTTTTACTGGCGCTATAGCTGCCTTCTGTACAGGTGCTTTACTAAGTGCTGGACACGGTTCGGCTTTAGTTATGGGCAGTGGCGCTGGAATTTTGGGGACTTTGGCTTACTTAATCCGTTCAGACCCGGAAGCTATTTTTCATATTTGGCTTTTGGTACTTATTCCTATCAAAGCGGCTTTTTTGTGGTGGTTTACTGCCATAGGTCTAGTGGTGATGCTATTGGGAAATAGCATCTATAGTGCCATTCAGGCTGATTTGGGTGGATTTGTCTTTGGAACTATAGCCACTATGTTATTAGAAAAAGCCAACGTGCTCAAATGGGAAAGCAAAATGCAAAAACGCTGGTTGGCTTGGAAGCGGAGGAGGAGATTCCGCCGTCTTAGCTGTTTAAATGGGCACGCTGGCAAAGCGATTACTGATGAAGTTCGCTCAGAAGGGCACTCGCGCACTTCTTTAAAGTTGCTTCCACCTAATGGTAAAGAAAAAAAGCGTACAGCTGAACAGCGCAACGAGGAAAATAAATTGGACGCCCTTATGCACAAGCTGGCGTCTCAGGGATCTAAGTCTCTCACCGAAGAAGAACGCGAATTTCTAGCCTTACGCTCTCAGAAAGCTTCCAAATAGGCTGGATTGTTGCCTAGGTGAGTTCTGGCTTAGATGTTGGTTGAGAAGCTGTTGCTGATTCGCTTACCTGATTGGTTGAAGGAAGAGCAACTTTGGATAAATCTTTAGTTGCCGATTTTCCTGATTTGTCGCCGTTACAGTGGCGTCCCGAGCGTCGCCCAGAAAGCAAACTGACGAGGGGTTTGGCCCAATTTACTCGATCTACGACCATTTTTCCAGCTACTGTCATAGGTGTAGCCAAGAGCATGCCCACTGGCCCCCAAAGTACGCCAGCTAGCATCAAGGTCAGCAAAATAACTACAGGATCTAGTTCCAAAGAGCCACCCAATACATTGGGTTCTACTAAGTGGCCGATAATTAAGTGTACTATAGTTGGCAAAATAACGACCATACTGAAAGATCCTACAGTTATTTCCGGATCGAGCAAAGCCAGAGGCAAAGGCAAAATTACAGCTACTATAGGGCCGACGTTGGGAATAAAATTGAGAGCAAAGGCCAATATCCCTAACACATAAGCCATAGGAACATCGAAAATAGTTAAAATTAGCCAGGTTAGGCAACCTACTATAAGCGAGAGTATTACTTTAACCAAAACGTAATATTCTATGCTTTTGCATATCTCTTGAAAGAGTGTGGTATGCTCTTCATTTTCGTTGCTTATTGAAGAACCGAACATTAGGAAGATTAAGTAAATTCCTACTAGTACGATATTGGAAACGAAAGAAAAAAGAGCATTAAAGATAGTTGCCAAGGCGTCGCCTACACTATTGGTCGCTTCTGTGCCTATAGTTGATAAAATGTCTGCACTTTTAAAATTCAGACGACGCATCCAAGCATTGCTACATAAATTGTCTATGAGGCTAATAAAACGCTTTTCGTAAAGATCTAAATTAGAAGTTATATCGACTACTGAATTGGATACAACTACTGTCAAAGCAACCAATAAGAAAGCGCCTAGGCATAAAGTTAAAATAATAGAGAGAAAACGCGGACAATGAAATTTAGTGTGGAGAAAGCCTACGATAGGGCGTAAAGTTAGGCAAAGAAAGAGTGCAAATACAAAAGGCAACAATACAGACTTCAGCCAATAAGCCGCCGCTGCACAGGTAAGACAAGTTAAAATAAGCAAACAAAAAGCTTGCATACGTTGGCAATCGTCTAAGCTTATTTTTGCTATGTTGGTTGTATTGCTGGGAGTTTCTTCCAAGCCCAGGGGAAGATTAAGCTGGCCGCTTTTCTCCGACATATAGGCCTCTCTTCGAGTAAAAATGCAACAGTATCAATAAGGTGCCGGAAAAATGTAGCCGGAGCACTTGAGTTAGTGTTCGCTCTCTTTAGAGGAAGTAGGGTGAGTCTTTTCTTCCACGGCAGGAAGTTCTTCTTCCGAGGGACGATAGTCAGGATCGAGACTGCGAATCTCATCCATAACAGCTTCGGAAATTTTCGTGTAATAAAGCATTTGGCTACGTCTATCTTCAGGGAGTTGATCCAATAAGATATTGTTTAAATCCATAGGCTTGCCTATATAGACTTTCATTGTCTTGAAAACAGCCGGGAATTTCATGCCTACGCCCAACACTTGAGCTGTGCCAGACATAAAAACTGGCATAACAATAGGGCGGGCTTCATGTATAAGCTTGCCTACACCAGGCTTGCCATGGCCAACCTTGCCAGTGCGGGATCTAGTTCCCTCGGGATACACTATCATAATGTTGTCTTTGATAAGCTTACGCCATTCTTCTACTTGCTCCATATTGCCAGTGCGGCGATCTACTGGATAAGCTTTCAAGTGACGGAAAAAATGGCGCCCCAAAATACGCATTACTCTGTCGCGCAATTTCTTGGAAGAAGGATCGCCGAAGAAATTCTTGCGATCAGCTAAATTGATAGGCAAGTATTTGTGTTGGAAAAAAATCTTAGGCACATAAGCTGCCGCTTCGAAAATGAAATTATCAACCAAAGAATTGTGATTGATACAATAAAGTACGTTTTCGTGTTCGGAAGGAACATTTTTTAAGCCGTAGACTTTAGTTTTATTCAGAACACGAAAGAGGAGTAGCGAACTTATAGCTGCCGTGCCAAAAGCAACTGAAAATCCTAAACCATCGATAGTTTTATCTACCGCTCGTTTAGCTGCTCCGAAAAATTTGCTGGCTCCATTGGACTTGACTATTTTAGACGGTTCGCCGTTTGTGGATAAGTTTTCAGCGCTCGGTTGTACAGCTGGGCGCTCATTTGTGCCTTTGGCATTGCGTCGCCTGAAGAAAAAATTGCGAACCATTCTGCTAAATTTATATTTATTGTTCGTTTCGGCGGCATCGTTCTTTTGAATTTGAGAATTTTTATCGATATTTTCCTGACACATGATTGGCGGAGTTCTACATGTATTAAGAAAATCTTTTACGCTCAATAAAACAAAAAAAAAGACTGCACAAAAAAGCCAGGCTTAGTATGCAGTCGTTTGTACCTCTTATGTGGTGCGGAAGAAGAGATTCGAACTCTTACAGGTTTAACCCCACAGAATCCTGAGTCCTGCGCGTCTACCGATTCCGCCACTTCCGCTTAAGATCACCACCTGTCTAAAGGACAGGCTAGACGTCCTCCGGATTTTATCATAAACGACACAACTGTCAAGATAATTCGTAGGTAAAACTAACTTTTTTTGTAAATTTCTGTTTGCTTCCGAGCCAGTTGATCGCACAACTCGTTATAGTAATGATCTTTATGGCCTGGTACGTATTGCCAATCGATGGTGTGGCGATTGGCTATTTCCCACAATTGTTTCCATAAATCTGCATTTTCAACGGGCTTTTTTTGTGAATTTATCCATTGTGAAGAACGCCATTTTTTGAGCCATCCCAGTTTGAAAGCGTTTAATACGTATTGTGAATCGGCAAAGACCGTAATAGAAACTGGACGCTTTATGGCCCGTAAGCCTTCTAAGACGGCAGTTATCTCCATGCGGTTGTTAGTTGTGTATTTTTCGCCTCCGACAATGTGCTTTTCTGTACCTGATTTGGGATGTATTAGTATGGCTGCCCAACCTCCTGGTCCCGGATTGCCTGAGCAAGAACCGTCGGTAAAGATTATAACTTCGCTTTTTACATTTGTAACATCTGGCATAGATGACCCTGACATTGGCACGAGAAGTTTGAGCAAAATAGAGTTGCTCTACTAAAAAACAAGGTTGCTCGAATTGGAGTAGGTACAACCAGTTTTGTAGCGCTTCCCATTATAATAGCAAAAGCGGTTTTATACTAGGAGACTTGAGCTTTAAAGCGAAACGAAGGCGGGGTGTTTTCTCGGTTGCTGCAATTCGGTTGCAAAGTTTAAAATCTTAGTAAAATATCGCACCGGAGTGCTTTTGACAAAAGGCAAAAATAGCAAACGACACCTATAATAACCGGCTGATCAGCTGCTAGAGGTTTTTATATTATGTCGACTTTATTTACAAAAATATTGAACCACGAACTTCCTGGGCACTTTGTCTATGAAGATGAAAAATGTGGAGTTTTTCTTTCGATAGCTCCTATTGTTCGTGGTCATCTTTTGGTTGTTCCTCGCAGTGAAGTCGAACATTGGATAGATTTAAGTAGCGACGATATGAATCATTGTTTTGCCGTAGCCCAAAAAATAGGCAAAGTTTTAATGAAAACTTTTACTCCGAACAAAATTGGAGTTTTGATCGCTGGATTGGAAGTGCCCCATACTCATATTCACTTGCTGCCCATTATGAGTGAAGCTGATTTATTTAAACGTCCCCAAGAAGCCTCTCAGGAAGAGCTAGCTGAGGTTGCCGAATTGATTAGGCGGAATATGCAAGATTAGGCCATAGCGCTATCAACAGCAATGTTTAAATGTACTATACCCAATAAACTATATGCCAGATTGTATGAATAGATAATGATCCATAACGATGTTTTTTTGCAGTCCCTTGAATATGAACTGCCTGTTGATGTTGTAACTACTGATGATATTTATGCCAGATTGAATGCCACTTTTAAGCGTTTGGGAATCCCTTGCAGCTGGGTTAGTGCTCTTTCGGGTGTGAATGAGCGTCGAGTTTGGAAAGTCGACGACGAGCTTCCAGATATTGCTGCCAGAATAGCCAAGAAAGCTGTGGAAAAAGCTGCTATTCCCTTAGAAAAGATCGGCTGCGTTATTTGTACTTCCGTATCTAAGGAATTTATCGAGCCCTCTATGGCTTGTATGGTTCATAACGCCTTAGCACTTCCTCCTACGACGGTGAGCTACGATATTTCTAATGCTTGTTTGGCCTTCATTAACGCTATTTCTTATATGGGCCAGCTTATTGACAAGGGAATATACGAAGCCGCTCTTATTGTAGATGTAGAAAATTCGCGTTTAGTAATGGAAAATACCATTGCCAATTTAGCGCGTAGTGATACCGATTTGAACACTTTCTCCAAGCGTTTTGCCGGTCTTACTTTGGGCTCTGGTGCTGTGGCTGCGGTAATTTGTAATGAAAAATTAGCTACTTCTACTCATAAAGTTTTAGGTCACGTTCAATTGGCTGACACGAAGTATTGTCGCCATTGCATTGGCAGCTTTACTAATATTATTACCGATCAAACTAGCCTTATGAAAGCTGGTATTGAGTTGGCTAGTCGCACTTGGAAAGTTGCTGAGCAAACTTTGGGTTGGAGTGCTGATAAATTGAAACATTACATTTGTCATCAGGTTGGGGCTCGCCACTATCGTTTGCTTTTTGAAACTTTAGGCTTAGATTTAACCAAATCGTTCCAGACTTTTCCTTTTTTGGGAAATGTTGGCCCGGCTGCCGCTCCCATTACTTTAGCTATTGCGGCTGAGCGCGGTATTATTAAGCCTGGTGAACATGTGGGCATTATGGGGATCGGTAGCGGCTTGAATTGCGCTATGATGGAGATTGTTTGGTAAGATGAAAATAACTAAAGCGGATGCTTGGAAGCCTCTTTATCCTTTTGCTTCCCACTACATGTATTTACCCAATACTGGAGCGCGTATGCACTTCTTAGACGAAAGCAAAGCCGAGCCGGGCCAAGAGCGCGAGCCTATTGTCTGTGTGCATGGCAACCCTACATGGTCATTTTACTACCGTGAGTTAGTTAAAGCCTTTCGTCCGCACCATCGTGTAATTGTACCCGATCATATTGGTATGGGGCTTTCTGATAAGCCGCAAGAATATAATTATTGCTTGCGCCGTCATATTGATAATTTAGAGCTCTTGCTGGAAAAGCTGGAGCTAGAGCCTTTCACTTTGGTGGTACATGACTGGGGAGGGGCTATTGGTATGGGGTATGCCGTACGCCATCCCGAAAAAGTTAAGCGTATTCTCTTTTTGAATACGGCTGCTTACCGTTCTCCTTTTATGCCAGGAACTATAAGATTGGCTCGCGTTCCCTTATTGGGGAGTTTATTGGTGCGCGGTCTCAATGCTTTTGTGTTGGGAGCTATTCTTACTAGCACTAAGAAACCTCTCAGTTCTTGTATCGCTTCTGGTTACAAGGCTCCTTACAATTCGTGGGCTAATCGAGTGGCTGTCTTGCGCTTTGTCCAAGATATTCCTATGGATCCAGAGCATAAATCATACGAAACTTTGAAAGAAATAGAAATCAATTTGCCCAAACTGGCGGCTATTCCCAAGACTTTTGTCTGGGGAGCTCTCGACCATGTTTTCAACGATAAATTTTTGCAACATTGGAAAACTATTTATCCTGAAGCTGAGTATCATCGTTTGGACGATGTCGGTCATTATGTAATGGAAGATGCGTCTGAGCAGGTATTTGAACATTTGAGAGCATTACTGGCTCGCTAAATATCTTTTTTTGGAACTACAGGTATCGGTTATGAGTAAAACACATACTGAAACTGCCAAAGGTGCTAAAGTCTCTGCGGCAGCCAACATCTCTTCCCATCTTCCCAGCATGGCCAAAGAGCGTCCTAATCAGGCCGCGATCATGTTTCCTGTCAAAAAGGAATATCAATCTTGGACTTACGATCAACTCAACAAAGCAGTCGATGCCTATGCACACGTTATGAAGGCTTCTGGAGTGAGTAAAGGTCAGAAGGCTTTAGTTTTCTTGACTTGCGGCCCTGATTTAATCGCTACAGTTTTTGCTTTATTTAAAATGGGTGTTTTGCCTGTTATGCTTGATCCTGGCATGGGCAAAGATAATGTACGCCGCTGTATTGAACATGTGCAACCAGATGTCTTTATTGGCGTTCGTTTGGCTCACTTAATGCGCTGGCTTTATAGAAAATCTTTTGCTTCGGTAAAATTCAATTTTACTGCCAACGAGTGGTTCCCTGGTTGTATAGAATTGGCCAAAGAGGCTCCTAAATATACTGAGCCTTTCCCAGTCACTCCGGTAAGTGAGCACGAAACGGCGGCCATTTTATTTACTTCCGGCTCTACAGGCAAAGCTAAGGGTGTAGTTTATACCCATTCTATTTTCCAAAATCAGGTAAAGTACTTAAGAGAACTTTTCAACTTTAAACCTGGAGAACTGGATATGCCAGGCTATCCTCTGTTTGCTTTATTCGACATTGCTTTAGGTATGACTTCGGTCATACCGCGTTTAGATCCGAGCAAGCCTGCCGCTTGCGATCCTGCTTTGTTGGTGGAAACTATTGAAGAGTACAATGTGACTACTTGTCAGGGCTCGCCAGCTATTTGGCGCAAGGTTTACAACTATTGCAAAGATGAGTCTATTAAGCTTGACACTTTAAAGCGGCTTATTACTTTCGGAGCTCCTATCCCTACCGATCTTTTGCAAGGTATGTTTTCCATTATGGCTGAAGGCGCCGAAATTTACACTCCTTATGGCGCTACCGAAAGTTTGCCTGTGGCTATTATTCCTGGCAGCTATTTAGTGGATCATGCTGCTGAACGCACTATCGAAGGTGCCGGTACTTGTGTAGGTAAACCCATTAAGGGCATGGATGTTAAGATCATTAAAATTACTGACGAGCCCATTACCGATTTTGACGAAAGTTTGGTTCTTCCTGATGGTGAAGTTGGCGAGATCGTTGTGCACGGTCCGGTGGTCACTCAAGAGTATTATCGCGAAGATGAAGCCAATGCTTTATCTAAGATGAATGATGGCCAAGGGCGTAAATGGCACCGTATGGGCGATACTGGCTATTTTGACAAAGATCATAACTTGTGGTTCTGTGGTCGTAAAGCTCATCGCGTAGAGACCGAGAAGGGTACTTTATTCCCTGTCATGGTTGAAGGTATGGCCAATAACCATCCTCGCGTTTTCCGCAGCGCTTTAGTTGGAGTAGGCCCTAAGGGAAAACAGATTCCTGTTTTGGTTATTGAGCCTAAGCCCGGTTCTTTTCCCGAAGAGGATAAACAAAAAGAATTATTGTCTCGTCAGATCTTAGCTCGTTACGATGAAAATGAACTTTATAGTCAGATAAAAGACGTTCTGTTCTATGATTCTTTCCCTGTTGATCCTCGTCACAATGTAAAGATTCACCGTGAAGAGTTGGCCGTTTGGGCTGCTGAGGAACTTGGTTACGATACTGAAAAGTAGGTTACAATTATGGCTAAAGTGTTAGTTGTAGGGGGAGGCGGTTTCTTAGGTAAGGCTTTGGTCAAGAAGCTTCTTGAGCGCGGTGACAAAGTGCGCAGTCTCTCCCGGGGCGCTTATCCAGAATTGGAAAAAATGGGCGCCGAAGTTATGCGTGGTGATATTACCCAACGTGAGACGGCTGTAAAAGCTTCTGAAGGCTGTGAAGCTGTCTATCATACCGCTTCAAAAGCTGGTATATGGGGTGATTATGCGGAATATGAACGTATCAACGTTTTGGGAACGCGTTACCTCTTAGAGGGCTGTCGCCAAAATGGCGTCAAAAAATTTATTTATACCAGCACTCCCAGCGTGATTTATCATCCCAAAGCCAAGATCGAAAATATCCAAGAAGATGTAGCTTACCCAGAAGAATTTGAGTGCGCCTATGCTCAAACTAAAGCTCAGGCTGAAAGGGAAGTTTTGCAAGCCAACAGTGCCGACTTGGCTACTGTCGCTTTGCGTCCGCATTTAATTTATGGGCCTGGAGACCCTCACTTAGTTCCTCGTTTAGTAGAGCGAGCTTTCGCTGGTCAGCTTTTCCAAGTTGGCAATGGCAAAAATAAAGTAGACATTACCTATATAGATAATGCTGCTCTAGCTCATATAGACGCTTTCTTACACATGGAAAGTTGTGCCGGTAAAGCTTACTTTATTAGTGATGGTCAGCCAGTAAACTTATGGGCTTGGGTGCGCGAACTCTTGGAGAAAGTTGGAGCTCCGCCAATTACTCTTTCCATCCCTTATGGTGTTACCTGGGGCTTGGGAGCTACATTAGAGTTTGTTTATAAGTTGCTTGGTAAAAAAGATGAGCCCAAGATGACTCGCTTTACGGCTGCTCAGTTGGCTACTTCTCACTATTTTAATATAGCTAATGCCAAGCGAGACTTAAAATATGTTCCGGAAGTTTCTGTCGCTGAAGGTATGGAACGTTTGGTGGCTTGGATTAAAGAGCAAGGTGCCAACACTCTGCGCCATCAATAGCAAATACTAGCCAAGCGCTATATCTTTTTAACGTGAGATGTTTCCTACATAAACTAATAAGGCTAAAGCTCTACTGTAAGAGCTTTAGCCTTATTGTTTTTTTTACTGAAAAAGTGTTAATTGCAACGCAAAAGAGCGTCGGTTGCATCTTTATTGATCCGACAAAGGTGAGCATAATCGCTGGGAACTATTCTTAAACGCAATCCTGCTTTTCTTAACATATTTAAATTTTCTAGCATAAAGTTAGTTTTATCGTCTAGAGTAGAAGCGCCTAAATATTCTACACGTTGCTGAAAAGTCAGAGGCAACTTGGTGTACAGAAGATCAAAAAATCTAGGTAGATCTTGAAAGTAACCTTTAAAATAGCGATTTCCCCGCGAAGGAGTTACAGCGGTAAAGGAGTCATCTTCTTTAGCTACCATTTGTCTGCACGTTATCCAAAGTTTTAATAGGGATCGCAGTGAATGATCATTGGGGTAATATCTCTCTTCTGGCATGGTCGTCAGGCTAGCTCGCCAAAAAGGCAAAGCAGAGTCTAGGCTTTGCGGATCGTATATCGCTGTTTGGATGTTGGAAAGTTGCAACTTCCACAAAGACGACTGCTTCTTGCCAGAGCAAGTCGCGCTATCCAGATGGGCTATGCTCATATAGCGATAAAAGTTTGGCCTTTTAGTGCGCGGTCCAGGAAGATAACCAATAGCTATTTGGGAATAGGTGTGTTGTTTGGTATAGCTAAAAAGCTCGGCATAATAATCTTGATTTTTTAAATTGAGAGTGACCATTTGCCAAGGGCGGCAAACAGAACCGTAAATCGGCAAAATAGGCAAAAAATAAGTTGAAATTTTAGAAGTATCCATTGTTCTTGAGCAACTTTTGCAGATACGCAAAACTACCTTTAACAATCATAATAGTGAGGAAGAGCGTTAATATCTTCCACATCTCCAATATTTTGCAAAAATTTTTCTACAATATAGGGAGAAAATTGAGTACCGTTGCCTCGCTCTAATCTGTCTATGGCCTCTTCAAAGCTTAGGCCGCGTCTGTAAGGACGATCAGTTACCATAGCGTCAAAAGAGTCAGCTACAGCAATAATTTGAGAACCTAAGGGAATAGCACGTCCCTGGAGCCTGTCAGGGTAGCCTCTGCCATCATAGCGTTCGTGGTGATGCACTACAATGTCTACTACGCTTGCTGGCAGAGAAGTAATATTATTGAGAATATTTCTAGCGTTGCTGGTGTGGGTCTTCATAATTTCAAACTCTTCATCAGTCAAAGCGCTAGCTTTCATTAAAATACTGTCAGGTATAGAAATTTTGCCCACATCGTGTAAAATAGCTGCTTTGGCAATTAGCTCTGTTGAATCAGGATCTAAGCCAATACATTTGCAAATAAAAACAGAAAGCTGTTCTACACGGGAAACATGACCATGAGTGTAAGGATCTTTGGCTTCTATAGCTTGGGCTAAGGCCAAGATAGTTTCGTAATATGAACGCTCCAGTTTGCTATAGAGCTTCATATTACTTAAAGTAATGGCTGCTTCTGTAGCTAGCAAGCTTAAATAGTCAATATCTGTTTTATCATACTGAGCGCCAATAAGCTTATTAGCAACAGCTAAAACGCCAAAAGGTTTGTTGCCGCTAGCGTCTTGCAATGGTACGACTAAAAGATTGCGCAGTGACATACTATTGCTATCGAAGGGCTTTTTTTCTGTCGTTACTTTGCCTTGGGTATGATATTCCACATTTTTATAATTGATAATCTCGCCGCTGCTGATAACTTTTTGAAAAATGCCCGCTTCGATCTTTTGCGAAATAGTTTTGGCCATTACTTCGCTGATACCTAAAAAACGCGGTGTGCGCCATTTACCATCTTCATTGAAAGCTACAAACGAGACCTGAGATTTTACTTCTTCCCTAGCAAAATAGACTACGCTGTCTTCTACTACTTTAGAAGAGCGCTCTTTGGATAACTTTTGAAAAAGTTGCAACAAACTGTAAAGCTTGCGCTGACGGTCGAAAAACTGAATTTCACTTTCTTCTTTTTCGGCAACTTGGTAGCGAGCTATGGCATAAGCTTCTTCGACGCGCTCATCTTTGCGCTTTTCTAATTCGGATACAGGTTTATTGATCGCTGAATTGACGAAGAAAGCAATAATAGTAAAGAAAGGCAATAGAGTTAGCTCAGTAAGAGAGGCTACGTCACTAAAGATAGCTAACCCGCGTCCGGAAAGAAGATAGGTCGTAAAAGAAGATATGGCACAAAAAGTTAAAGTAAGCCAAATTTTCCCTTTAAGTGAAGTTACCAATAAGGCCAAATAGAGAAGCAAAAAATACTTACTATCTAAAGAGCCAGTAGCTAAGACTATAGAAAAAGACGATAAGCAAAGAAGAGAAGAGGAAGCGTACCACAGCCTTAAATTATCAAAGCGAAGATAACAGAGTATGCTTCCAACGAGTGAGGCGGCCAAAATCACCCACATAATGGTGAGAAAATAAGCCCCTAACAAGTTAAAAAGTCCCAATCCCGAAAAAGCTAGCGTGGCATAAAAGCAAGATGTCAGCAACTCTGTATTCTACTCCGCAAAATGTGTCATTTAAGAAAAAAGCTGATAATCATATCAGCCATTTTTCGGAAATCGCAGAGCAAGTTACGGAAATACGGAAACCATTTGGAGTCGACTTGGTAACTTGCCTAAGCTAGGTTGTAATGCTATAGGTGGAAATGTCAAAAGCGGTAACTATCTGCTCTCTTTGACTTGATCGTCGTCAGAAAAATTGCAGAAAGGATCTTTACTTTTTATATCGTTAGTTAAAATGAAAGCTCTGGTACGGCAACCACCGCGACAAGAAGCTGCTTTCGAGCATGTCTTACACTTACGACTAATTGCATCGGAACGCCACGTCTCCAATACTGACGATTTGTTCCAAATGTCAAAAAAGCGAGTCTTGCGCACGTCCCCGGCTTTCCAGACAGGATACATGCTCAGGAGCCCGCTGGGATAGACGAAACCGTTTGATGATATATGCACTCTGGTGCGTCCGCACTCGCAACCAAGACCTTCAAAGGCACGGCGCTGAGGTCGTCTAGGAGGTGTTAAACACTCAATTTCTATATTGAGAGGATTGCTTTGAGAAATATTGCTGATAATCTCTATAGTTTTAGCGACCTCTTCTGATTTTAGAACTTGCCTGGGAAAAGCAGCTGCACGTCCTACCGGAAGAGCAATATTGAAAATCAACTTGTCGACTTTAAGTTCTTCAGCCTTTTTGACAATTGAGGGTATTTCGGAACAGTTATCTCTAAAGACTGTGACATGAAAATAAATACCAGCAGTAGGGCAGGCATTGCGCAAGTGAGCAATTCCACGCATGACCTTGCGATAGGAACGAACGCCGCGTATGTTATCGTAGATCTTTTCGCTTCCAGCATCCATGCTGATTCTGAAAGAGTTGATATCTACTCTAGAAAGGCGTTCTTCAATAGACTTAGTTGCCAAGGCTGCATTAGTAGACACATTTACACACATGCCATACTTGTTGGCTAAAGCTACTACCTCTGGAAAATCTTTGCGACCTAAGGGCTCACCTCCGCCTATATCTAAGATGAATACACCCATAGCACAGAATTGAGCAAAAAGATTGTCCAAATCGCGCAAAGTAAGCTCATGATCCTGAGGCGTGCCAGCGTCGGCCCAGCAATAAGGGCACTTTAAGTTGCAATATCTGGTCAATTGCAAATGAACTCTCAGGGGAGCGCTGAGATGGTGCTTGGAATTGACAAAGTCATTGTCTAGAATGCAACCTTTAAAACGCCCACCCTCGAGGATATCGACAGAAGAACATAACTTCACGAACTGATCGTAAGACACACGACTAAGTTGAGCGCGTACGCCCTCTGGCAAAATGTCGTAAGCACGAGAAGCATCCTCTTGCTGACATGCTGACAATATATCTAAAGCGTTTTTATCGCAAAGAATGTAGTCTCTGGATGATCTACGATAGAGAACGCAACCAAACGAATCGCGTCGCAAAACGTATGGAGCTTCCGCTATCTTACTCAATTCTGCCTGCAAGTTTGTCATCCGAAAAACATCGATAAAAAAAAGCCAGAGGTATTAGGCACACAACAGAACCCCAAACCTACCCTTGCTCTGTCTTTATGCACAAAGACGCCTATTAGCCGAGCGATTCGCCTTCTTTGTCGTGATAGTCACACTCTTCTAAGCAGTCTCTGAAACTTTGCATAGGACGAGACTGGTACGGGTGAGTGCAGTTTATGAAAATCCTGGGAGTTTCACCTTCTAAGCTGAAACCGAAATCGACGTAACCGCAGAAACGATCAGGAACATTGTCGTAACAGAACTCATATAGCTCACTGTAAATCTCGGGGCTTGAGTGCTGGAACATATGCTTTTCACATTGGAAAATGCCTAATACTGAGCTGCGGAATCTGCAAGGCCTATATGCCATATCTACGTCTCCTGAAATTGGTTGGCATTCGTTTGTAGCCGAAAAACGGCCGACGAAGCACAACTTCTACTTTGCTTATGACTAAAAAAACGTCAGAAGCACCTTCCCGACAAAATATCGAGAATACTGCGTTTTTATGCACAATATTAGGATATTTTCGCCGTTGCAAGTGGAATCCCCTGCGCCCAACTCTAGAATTTTGGATTGTAAACCTAAAGCAACTATCGCAGAATGCCGAAAAAAAGACAAAGATCTCTTTATGATTAGTCTTGTAAATACACTTTTATTTCAATCCTTAGCCAGGTCTCTCTCATTTCTTTGCTTTCTATCTTTCCAAATAAAAGTTTGCCTGCGTCCATAAGCCTGGCAAAAATAAGATTGTTGGCTTTGGGAATATAACCTATTTTGATCCCATTTTGAGTGCGGATCATAATGGCCTTGTCGTCGTAAGGGTTGTCTGGCTCTCGGAAAAAATTGAGCTTGTCACCTGTGTGTAAAGAAGGAGCTAAATCGATAATCCCCTCTACAAATGACGTGCCGGCTACATGGGTGTCTAAGAGGAATATCTCCTTTTCAAAAGGCCTGGGCATGGAGAGGCCTTGGCTGTTGCTATGAAGCAAACTTATAAGGCCTGACTGTTGACTTTTTATTAATTCACTCATTTTTCTCTTGTAGCCATTCCCTTAAGCAGTGAGCAAAGCACTAATTTTAGCTTGATAAGCTTTTAATAACTCTTGAAAATCGGCAATAATGCCTTGCAATTTTTCCTTCTCTTCTTTGATTCTTTCTGGTGTACTAATCAGCTTCTTTAAAGTGTAAGGATATTCGCTTTTGATCTTTGCAATTTTGGCAGCGGTTTTTTTGAGTATATCTTCCAAACGCTCTTTTTCTTGTCGCAGCAAAGTTAGGCTGTCGTCATCATTGTATGGTGGAAGTGAGGGCTCAGAAATCATTTCGCTAATAAGGCGTATGGCTTCTAAGTCTCCTCGGGCGTAAGCTTCTGTGGCTCTATGGAAGAGAGTTAGTTGAGATTCTGTCAAATTGGGGTGAAGATCTGGATGCAAGGTTTTAACTATTTGTCTATAAAGTTTCTTTAACTCTTTGTGATCTTTATCAGAAAGGATATAGAGTGATTTACTGCGTTCGAGAGCTCGATTGATTTTATCTATCCTTTCATTAAGAGTTTTCTGGTATTGCTCAAGTTCAAGATCGAGTCTTTTTTCTATTTCCTCCAAGTCTATAGGTTCTTGTCTATTTATCTTAGCTTGCACAAGGGTCATTTTTCGCTTAGCACGCAAAACTTGACATTGCAAGTCATAAGCTTTGTATTCTAGGCCGCCGAGGTGCATTAAGTAAAAAGTTTCAATGTTTTTGCATTCCTTATATAAGAGCTGATCATGCTCTAAAATTAACATTGAGAGTTGTGTGTGGAGTTGTTGAATGTCTTCTTTAAGCTTTTCGTATTCAGGATGAATAGTTAGCTGTGAATTTTCTGGCCGATAGTCGGCATCGTGAGGACGCGCTTCAGAGAGATTTTTTGTTATAGACATACGGTTACCTATCCTTGTATCAGAATAGACTCCACAAAAAATGGTATATGTGTATTGGCAAAGGTTGACTACTGCTAAAGATAAAGGTTTTTTCTAACTATGGCAAGAGGTTAGAGAATATTTAAAAATAAAAAAAGCCCCCGTAGAAGAGACTTTTTTTTCCGTTTCTTTATATATTTGGTGGAGCTAAAGGGACTTGAACCCTTGACCCCTTGCATGCCATGCAAGTGCTCTCCCAACTGAGCTATAACCCCGGGAACGCTGCTATTATATCTCATAAAGAATAAATGTCAATAGCTTGAAACAAAAAATATCTTTTGGAGAGATAGAAAATTCCGCATAATGAAGCGCTAATTATTAGTGACATAAAACTGTAAATGTGAGTATTTAAAAAATAAAAAAGCCCCCGTAGAGGAGACTTCTTTCTGTTTCTTTATATACTTGGTGGAGCTAAAGGGACTTGAACCCTTGACCCCTTGCATGCCATGCAAGTGCTCTCCCAACTGAGCTATAACCCCGGGAACGCTGCTATTATATCTCATAAAGAATAAATGTCAATAGCTTGAAACAAAAAACATCTTTTATATAAAGAAAGACTGGAAAAATAGACGCTCAGGTACGAATAGCTTAAAAACGATATTAAAAAAGTGCCGCCCCTTCCAAAAGAGAAAGGAACGGCACTTTTTTTAGCTAGTCAAGTTTGTTCTAGCGAGCGGCAGCAGCGGTAGACTGAGTAGCGTTGAGAACGTCTACGCTAATGCTGGGGCCCATGGAGCTGGTCAAATAGATGGAACGAACATAGGTTCCTTTGACAGCTACGGGACGAGCCTTCAAAATGGCATCGAACAAGGTGCGGAAGTTCTGCTCGATTTTCTCAGCGTCAAAGCTGACTTTACCCAAAATACTGTGGATGCAGTTGTGCTTGTCGTTGCGATACTCGAGTTTGCCTTTTTTGAACTCGGAAATGGTCTTGGGCAAATCGGGGGTTACAGTGCCGGACTTGGGGTTAGGCATACGCGGACCTAACACACGACCGAGCTCTTTACCAATGACGCCCATAACGTCGGGAGTAGCAATGCAGATGTCAAAATCGGACCAACCGGACTTGATCTTGGCGATAATATCTTCGAAACCGGCTACATCAGCTCCGGCTCGCTCAGCGGCTTCGATCTTGTCAGCTTTGGTGATTACGCAAATACGAAGGGTCTTACCAGTGCCGTGGGGCAATACGATGGTGCCACGGATGTTCTGGTCGGACTTTTTGCAATCGATACCGAGATGGAAGTGAGCCTCAATGGTCTCATCGAACTTAGCATAGGAGAGTCTTTTTACTAAGTCTACGGCCTCGGTAAGGGTGTACATCTGGCCTTTTTCGATTTGCTTTAATGCTTCTGCGAATTTCTTACTCTTCTTCGCCACTTTAAACCTCCAATGTGGTGCTGCAGGTTGATAAATATTTCAACCCTCCCACTGACGCCTCTCTTTTTTTTGTTCGGCGTGTACGTAATTTTGGTTAATTAGCCCTCTACGACGATACCAGCGCTGCGAGCGGTGCCGGCGATGATTTTCATGGCGGCTTCGATGTCGTTAGCGTTGAGGTCTTTCATCTTGATCTCGGCAATTTTGCGGATCTGAGCGGAAGTTACGGTGCCGACCTTAGTTTTGTTAGGCTCGGCAGAACCGTGCTGAATACCGGCTTCCTTGAGGAGCAAGGTCTTGGCCGGAGGGGTCTTGGTGATGAAGGAGAAGGTCTTGTCCTCGTAAACGGTGATTTCTACGGGGATGATCATTCCTACATCTTTGGAAGTGCGTTCGTTATACTGTTTAACGAACTCCATGATGTTGAGGCCGTGCTGACCCAAAGCAGGACCAACAGGGGGGGCGGGGTTAGCCTTACCCGCAGGAATTTGTAATTTAATGATGGCCTTTACTTTCTTCGCCATTTTCTACACCTCTGTAGCTGAAGCTGTACTTTTCTCGAAAAACAACATCAAGTTGCTTCATAGGGAAAAAGCAGCTGCTAGATTTTTTCAACTTGACCGAATTCAAGAGTGGTCTTCACTGTGCGACCAAACATCTCGACATTAAGACCGAGTTTCTCACTCTCTGGATTAACTTCGATTACTTCGCCTATTTGATTCTGTAAAGCACCACTGATAACGCGAACCGTCTGACCAATTTCCAGCTCAAGCTTTATTTTCTTAGGTGCAGACAAGCCCATCAATTGCTTGATTTTTTCCACTTCGTCTTTGGGAAGGGGAACTGGCTTTAAGCCAGGGCTGACGAAACCGGTGACGCCGGGAGTGTTGCGGACAACGTACCAAGAGCGGTCATTCATTTTCATCTGGATGAGAACGTAACCGGGATAAATCTTTCTCTTGATGGTGCGTCGCTTTTGCTTTTTGTTTCCGTCAGTACTAAAACTGACTTCCTCCTCGACGGGCACCAGAACTTGGAAGATCTGGTCGCGCATATTCTGAGTTAAAATACGCTTAGTGAGGTTCTCAGAAACCTTGTTTTCGTATCCGGAGTATGTATGAACTACATACCACTTAGGAGCGTCAGGATCGTTCTCGTCAAATTCGGGAGCGCTCTCGACTGCTTTCTCCGAGGTCTCTTCTTCTGAAGCAGAGGACAACTCTTCGGCTTCAAAATCCTCAGTCTGCGTTATTTTATCTTCTGTCATGGTCATACACCTTTGAGCAATCAAACTAAGCTTTTAGCTTTTTCTGTCGTTCCAGTAGAATCTGCATTCCGCGATCGGAGTTTTTTTCACTCCAGATACAGTCAGGTTAAACCGAAGCCTCAGTTGTACCAAACAACGCGGTTAGTATTTTATTTACAATTCCCATGTAGCACGAAACCATAATCAAGGTAACCAACACTACGATGGTCGCGGCGCGAAGCTCTTTGGCTGTAGGCCAGGAAACTCGCCCCCACTCATCTTTCACAGATACTAAAAACTTGACTATCTTATCGTAAAGGCCGACTAAACCGGTGGTCTCATGTAAAGCTACATTCTTTTTAGAACTGCCGGTGTCTTGAGACTTTGTCGAACCTGCTGCAGGGGATTGGTCTTTCTTAATTCCGCCGCGACGGGCTTTATTGCGCGCTGCGCTACCGGAACTAGCCACGACTACTTAGTCTCCTTGTGAAGCGTGTGCTTTTTGCAAAAACGGCAGTACTTCTTGATCTCCATACGATCGGGATCGTTCTGCTTGTTCTTCTTAGTCGCGTAATTGCGGCGCTTGCAGCTCTGGCAAGCTAAGTTGATGATTACGCGCACTTCTTTCTTGGCCATTTTGACTCTCCTTGTCAACTATTTGGCGGTAAACCTAAAAAAGAGCCCTGACAGTAATCCCGCCATATCATGGCTTCACAGATCACTCCAGAACCCTTTTTCACTAGAGGCCCCACCCGTCAAAAAAAGAACAACCGAAGTCGTTCCCATTCTGACCGTTAATTTTGCTGACCACAGACTACTTTCTAGTAGCCTGCGATTAACAAAACAATACATGGAGCTGAGAAACAGGCTCGAACTGTCGACCTCGTCCTTACCAAGGACGTGCTCTACCTACTGAGCTATCTCAGCATAAGCGCTAAACACCATATAGGATACTCACTTTAGCATGGAGCTGAGAAACAGGCTCGAACTGTCGACCTCGTCCTTACCAAGGACGTGCTCTACCTACTGAGCTATCTCAGCATAAATCCTATGCAGCATTTAGCTTTTGGAGCGAGGAACGGGGCTCGAACCCGCAACATCCAGCTTGGAAGGCTGGAGCTCTACCATTGAGCTATCCTCGCGAGAACTACGCTTGACCCCCGCCTTGCGCATGAAGAGTATATGCTTAGACGTAACTTATGTCAAGCACTGAAAGCGAAAAAGAATACTTATTTTTTATAGTTATTTGTGATAATCAAATATATGAATAATTTAACAGCTTTTCGCTCTTTATTATTCTAGTGAGGAGGAGGGACGCGTGGGCAAAACGAATTTACCGCTCCTGTCTCGGTGGCGTTGGGCCGTGGAAACGGCTACAATTCGCGCTGAGCTAAGTTTTTTAGCTGAACTTGTCTTTTAAGTGTTGCGCTTTTAGGTGGTTTAGATACAAGACTTAGCTCGGAAGAGTGTCCTTTATGGCTGCCATCGCTAGTTTAGTTCTGGAGATTATTTGTGCGTATAGCTAAGTTTTTTGCGGCTTTTTCTCTTTTGTGCTGTTTAGGCGCCGGTGTGAGCGCTCAAGCTGATGTCGTCTATTCTATTAGAAACAACGACACTATAGAAAGAGTAGCTGCTAGATACAATGTTACTCCCGAGCAGATTAACAAGGTAAATCCTAAGTTAAAACAATCCGGTTTTAAGCCTGGCGTCTTTATCGTGATTCCTAATAGCCCGAATGATGTGGCTATTACCAAAGATCAAGAGAGAGAGATCTTGGCCAAATTAGAGAGGGATTTGCCTTCACCCAGCTTGGTAAAGTTAGAAGTGTCCGAATTGAGTCGTGCTGGTAATCGTCATCGCGGCCAGTTAGCCTATCGTGGTGGCATGGGAGTAAATGGACGTCTTATCGATAAT